>ERZ724520.1364-NODE-1364-length-12494-cov-4.832221_pt1 | contig 12494 bp, 11 predicted proteins | sample MGYA00376053_ERZ724520 | MGnify/ENA primary metagenome ERZ724520 (study PRJEB28724, sample SAMN07190886) | activated sludge metagenome | isolation source: activated sludge of sewage treatment plant in Hong Hong | place: USA: Christiansburg, Virginia | collected... | reverse complement strand
CTTTGCAGTCGTGTCAGCATCATCCGAAAATAGATTGTTTAATCCTGTATTTAAAGTTGAAATGTTTGAAAAATCAAAAGAGATACCAAATTTATATTTCATAGTGTCAGAAATAATAGTAATATTTTTAATCCCCTGTGTGTTTTGTAGTTTATAGGTTGCTTTTTCAAATGCTTTTTCAAATTTAATTTCTGGTTTTTCAGTAATGGAGCCTATACTGTCATTACTATCTATTGTATTGCTTATTGTTCCTAACATCTTCACCATTTCTTTTGATTGTTCCAAATTTATTATGAAAGAAAATGTACCGGAGCCATCTTTTTTTAGAAATAAATTTTCTTGCAAATCAAAACAAGCAGTGCAACATGCAACACAAAAAAATAAAACAATGTTTCTTCTTAATTTTTTCACAAAATATCCTTTTTTCAAATATCCGAATTGTTCTATCAATAATCAATTTTTTATTCTTAATTTTTGTTTTCACATAAAAAGTATCACTTAAAATACTTAGAAATATTATTTGTAACAAATAAAAAATAGCCCTGAAAAATCAGGGCTATTTTAAAAAATCTAATTCTAACGAACTATTTTATTTCTTAACTGGAGCTTTAGATTTAGTTGCAGTTGTTGATTTTTTTACTGGTGTAGCTGCTTTTGCTGGTGCAGCAACTTTAGCAGGAACTGGTGCTACTGTTGGAATAATTGAATTAGGTTCAGCAGATGCATCTGTAACTGCTGCTTCTACAGTTCCACTAATTTTTAATACTACTGGAGAGTTTTTTGCATTAGAGTTAACAGTAACACTTTTAGAGAAAGGTCCTACTCTGTGTGTGTCATAGTGAACTTTAATTTCTGCTTTTTGTCCTGGCATAATTGGTTCTTTCGGGTAAGTAGGAACTGTACAGCCACATGAGCCGTGCGCTTCACTAATAATTAATGGCGTTTTTCCGTCATTAGTGAATGTAAATGTTCTAGTACCTTCAGCATCTTGTTTAATGGTGCCATAATCAATTGCATCTTTATTAAATGTCATTGTCGGTGCGTTCGGATCTGGTGCAATTGCAGAAGGAACGGTTTCGCTTTGTGCAAATACTCCAAAAGTACCTGCCATCATTGTAAATGCTAAGAATAATTTTTTCATAACTGTTTTTTTATACTTGATATAACAAAAGTAGTGCCTTTTATTATATATCGAGTTAATAGAAGGAATTTTAAGTATAGTTTAACAAATTTGTATTATTCTTAAAAAATCTAAGGTATATTTGTTCAAATTTTACGAATGTTACGCACTGTTACTCTTCTTTTTTTTACTATTTGTACTGTTTTTACCCTGCAAGCAGAGGTGAGAGTTCTTACTGGTGCAAGAGCTGGTTTAACGATTGCTCATTTGCGTAAATTTTCTGCTCCCGATACTTATAAAAAAAGAGTCAATCTTGGTTCTGATTTAGCAGCGGTATTGCGTATAGACTTTAATAAAAATTTTGGAATACAAACTGAAGTGGAATTTATCCAAAAAGGTCAATCCTACAGAAAAACAGCTGATTCAGCAAAATTTGTTTCTAAAACGGTAATGAATTATATACAGTTTCCCTTATTGTTTGTTGCAAGAGTAGGCAGTAAAAAAAATGAAAAAGTAAAAGCCGTATTTTTTCTCGGTCCTTATTTTTCTTATTGGGCAGGAGGATATAATCAAAGTGCAGTTTCGGTAGATAAGCAAACAAGAACAGCCACTACCAATACATATAAATTTACCAATAAAGATATGCGTTTTGATGTTGGATTAATTACCGGAATTGGTACTAATATAAAAGTAGGAAAAGGCTGGATTGAGATAGCTGCACGCCATAATTTAGGCTGGATGAATATTTCTAAAAAAGACGCTGGATTGCCAAAGCTGTATAATTGCAACTTCAATCTTTCATTTGGATATTTATATACAATCAAATAAATATCAGCTATTTATATTTTATTCAATTGTGTGGAAAAATTAAATCATTTTTCCTTACCTATATCTATACATTTGTTTTTGGTAAAATCTTATTTATTACTACTTACTACTTATTTTAATTATGGCTGAAGTTCAATATACCGAAGAAAATATACGCTCTCTTGATTGGAAAGAACACATTCGTTTGCGCCCAGGAATGTATATCGGAAAATTAGGAGATGGCTCTGCTCCAGATGATGGAATTTATGTTTTATTAAAAGAAATATTGGACAACTCTATAGACGAGTTTGTAATGGGAAATGGAAAACAAATAGATATTTTTATTAAAGATAAAATTGTAACCGTTCGTGATTATGGCCGGGGCATTCCGTTAGGAGCAGTAATTGATTGTGTTTCCAAAATAAATACGGGTGGTAAATATGATTCTCGGGCTTTCCAAAAATCGGTAGGATTAAATGGTGTTGGTACTAAGGCCGTAAATGCACTTTCCACTTTTTTTAAAGTAGAATCTTTTCGTGAGGGAGAAACAAAAGTAGCAGAGTTTGATAAAGGTGCATTAATCCAAGACCACAAAATTGCAAAAACTACCGAACGAAATGGAACTAAATTTCAATTTCATGCTGACAATTCTATTTTTAAAAATTTCCATTATGTTTCTGAATTTATTGAAGAACAATTATGGAATTACGCCTATTTGAATGCTGGATTAACTATTAATTACAATGGCAATAAATACGTTTCTAAAGAAGGATTAAAAGATTTATTAAATAAAAAAACCAATGAATCAGAATTGCGTTATCCAATCATCCATCTTAAAGATCAGGATATTGAAATTGCATTAACACATAACAATCAATATGGCGAAGAATATTATTCATTTGTAAATGGACAATACACCACACAAGGTGGAACGCATTTAGCAGCATTTAAAGAAGCAATTGTAAAAACAGTTAGAGAGTTTTATAAAAAACAATTTGAAGCATCCGATATTCGGCAAGCAATAGTTGGTGCAATTTCTGTTCGGGTGCAAGAACCCGTTTTTGAATCGCAAACAAAAACAAAATTAGGTTCACAAAATATGTGGGAAAACGGACCAAGTTTAAAATCTTTTGTCAATGATTTTATCAAAGATAAATTTGATTCATTTCTACATAAAAACCCAACAGTTGCAGATGCTTTATTAAAACGAATCCAACAATCAGAACGAGAGCGCAAAGATTTATCAGGCATACGAAAACTGGCAAACGAGCGGGCTAAATCTGCCAATTTGCACAATAAAAAATTAAGAGATTGTCGCGTACATTATTCAGATGAAAAAAATGAATTGCACACCGAAACAACTTTATTTATTACTGAGGGCGATTCTGCTTCAGGTTCTATTACCAAAGCACGCAATCCGCAAACTCAAGCCGTGTTTTCATTGCGTGGAAAGCCCTTGAATTGTTATGGTTTGACTAAAAAAATTGTTTATCAAAATGAAGAATTTAATTTACTGCAACATGCCTTAGACATTGAAGAAGATGTAGATAACTTACGCTATAATAATGTGGTGATTTCTACCGATGCAGACGTGGATGGTATGCATATTCGATTATTGTTGATGACTTTTTTCTTGCAATTTTTTCCCGACTTAGTAAAAAAAGGACATTTGTACGTTTTGAATACACCGCTTTTTCGTGTGCGCGATAAGAAAGAAACTATTTATTGTTATTCTGAACAAGAGAAATTAGCAGCCATAAAAAAACTTCGTGGAAAGCCTGAAATTACTCGTTTTAAAGGGCTGGGAGAAATTTCACCAAGTGAATTTGGTCAATTTATTGGTCCAGATATTCGTTTAGAACCCGTGGTGTTAAAAAGCAATCAAAGCATTGAACAGTTGTTGGAATATTATATGGGGAAAAATACACCCGACCGACAAAATTTTATCATAAATAACTTGAAAGTAGAAAAAGACGAAGTAGAAGCAGTAGCGATAGAGCATTAATTTTTATCGCATTTTTATTTTTTAATAAACAGAAAAATGTCAACAGAAGAATATAACGAACACGATAGCCACATTACCACTATTGATGGTTTGTATGAAAATTGGTTTTTGGATTATGCATCGTATGTGATTTTAGAACGTGCAGTGCCCGCTTTATATGATGGTTTCAAGCCTGTTCAGCGACGTATCCTGCATGCGATGAAAGAATTGGATGACGGTCGATATAATAAAGTTGCCAATATTGTCGGAAGTACCATGCAATACCATCCACACGGCGATGCCAGTATTAATGATGCGATTGTAAATATTGGACAAAAAGATTTATTGATAGACTGCCAAGGAAACTGGGGAGATATTAGAACGGGAGACAGTGCCGCCGCTCCTCGTTATATTGAAGCACGATTATCCAAATTTGCCTTGGAAATTGCTTTTAACGAAGATACAACAGAATGGCAGGTGTCTTATGATGGCAGAAAAAGAGAACCCGTAAATCTTCCAGTAAAATTCCCAATGTTGTTGGCGCAAGGGGCAGAAGGTATTGCGGTTGGATTATCCACCAAAGTAATGCCACATAATTTTTGCGAATTGATAGAGGCTTCTATCAAACATTTACGAAAAGAAACATTTGAATTATATCCTGATTTTTTAACTGGAGGATTAGTAGATGTTCGGGAGTATAATGACGGAAAAAGAGGAGGGCGCATCCGAGTGCGGGCAAAAATTGAAATAGTCGATAAAAAGACATTAAAAATTACAGAAATTCCGTTTAGTACCACTACTTCTGATTTGATAGATTCTATTTTAAAAGCAAATGAAAAAGGAAAAATAAAAATAAAAAAAGTAATAGACAATACAGCAAAAGATGTAGAAATATTAATTGAATTACAACCACAAGTTTCGCCAAGTGTAACAGTAGATGCATTGTATGCTTTTTCAGATTGCGAATTGTCTGTTTCGCCTAATACTTGTGTTATTATTGATGATAAACCACATTTTATTGGTGCATCGGATGCCTTGCGTTTATCTACAGAGATAACCGTTCAGTTATTAAAAAAAGAGTTAGAAATTCTTTTGAAAGCATTGGAAGATAAATGGCATTTTTCTTCTTTGGAAAAAATATTTATTGAAAATAAAATCTATCGTGATATTGAAGAAGAAGAAACCTGGGAAGGTGTTATTCAAGCAATTGATAAAGGATTGGAGCCTTTCAAAAAATTGCTGATGCGTGAAGTAACGGAAGATGATATTGTACGATTGACAGAAATAAAAATTAAACGCATCTCTAAATTTGATAAAAAGAAAGCGGATGAATATATCAAAGGCTTGGAAGGAGAGATGGAGGAAACTCAAAAGAATTTAAAATCACTTATTAAATATGCCATAAAATATTTTGAAGATTTATTGAAAAAATATGGCAAAGGCAAAGAACGCAAAACAGAAATTGCCATTTTTGATACCGTTGAAATAAAAACAGTTGCAGCCAATAACGAAAAACTATTTGTAAACAGAATCGAAGGTTTTATTGGTTATGGAAAAGACATGAAGAAAGAGGAATTTGTGGCGGAGTGCTCAGATATTGATGATATTATTGCCTTTATGAAAGACGGCACTATGAAGGTGGTGCGCAATGCCGATAAAATATTTGTGGGCAAAGACATTATTCATACGGCGGTTTGGAAAAAAAGTGATGAAAGAACAACTTATAATGCAGTATATTTAGATGGAAAATCAGGAACAAGTTATGCAAAGCGTTTCAATGTAACCTCCATCACTCGTGATAAAGAATATCCCATTACACAAGGAAATCCAAAATCAAAGATTTTATATTTTTCTGTAAACCCCAATGGAGAAGCAGAAACTTGTAGTGTGGTTTTATCGCCGAATTGCAGTGCACGCAATAAAGTTTTTGAATTTGATTTTTATAATTTAGACATCAAAGGACGAAGTGCAAACGGGAATATTGTAACAAAATATCCGGTTAAAAAAATTGAACAAAAAGGCAAAGGACGAACAACTTTAGGAGGCGTAGAAATTTGGTTGGATGATACGGTAGGCAGATTAAATACCGATAAGCGCGGGCGTTTTCTTGGCTCTTTCCAAAATGAAGATAAGATTTTAGTGATTTTAAAAACGGGAGAATATTACCTCACCAATTTTGATTTAACTAACCGCTTTGTAATGAATGATATTGTTGCCATTGATAAATTATATCCAACAACTATTATTTCTGCCGTACATTATTCGGATAGTAAAAAATGTAATTTTGTAAAACGTTTTCAAATAGAAACGACAACATTAGATACAAAGTATAATTTTATTTTAGATGAAAAAGATGCCAAATTAGTTTTTGCTACATTATTTATAAATCCAATTGTAGAATATGCTATTGATTTAGGTAAAGGAAAAACAAGCGAGGCGCAAACAGTGAATTTGGTTGATTTTATTGAAGTAAAAGGCTGGAAAGCTATCGGTAATAAATTAATCGGTGGCACAATTAAAGAAATGAAAGCAATTGAACAGGAACATAGTGAGGACGAAGAGCAAAAAGCTAATTTCGATGTAGATTTTGAAATTACCAATTTAAATGATAAAAAAGAACCAGAGCAGGGTGAATTATTTTAACTGGTAGATTTTATTGATTATAAAAATGACCTTTTTTTTTTCTAATTATTCCCGAACATATTCTATCGATACGCCATAATCGTCTTCTAATTTTTTAATTGCTACGGAATAGTAATAAGATTGATTTGTTTTTTTATCTGTAAATGTTCCCTTCCAAACGTCTTGCTCATTATCGTCTTTTTGTAGAGAGCCATATTTATAAGTATAATAATCCATCAAATTATTTCTTAGTTTATTTTCTTGTATAGAATCATTCATATAAATATCAGCAGTAATAATATCTAATTGATTGTTTTCATCAAAGAAATATTGAATATTAGCATATTCGGAAAATGCAGTAGAATCAGTGGGAAATGAAAATTCGTAAAATAGATGATCGGGCGTTTCTTCATACAATTTAGAGGTTTCATTTTTCTTTATTTCATCAGCAGAAAGATTGAAATTTATATCTCTCAAAACATTTTTTTCATCACCCGTTATAAATGTTTTAAAATATGGTGAGGGATCTTTAATTTCATTTTTAGCATTATCATTACGGCAGGAGTGTAGCAACAAAAGTGCTGGGAGAAAAACAGGATAAAAAAGTATAGATTTTTTCATTTATAATTCATTATACATTGTTTCTAAAAAACTTCGAATATTTTTCAAATGGGCAATAATCTCTGTGTTAGTGCTGGTCTTATCACTCGAAATACTTCCTTCTTTTAGTTTCTTTTTTGCACCCTCTAAAGTATAACCTTTTTCTTTTACTAAATGGAAAATAACACTAAAGTTCTCCACGTCTTTTTTGGAATACAAGCGATTACCTTTTGCTGTTTTTCTTGGTTTCAAAATTTCAAATTCTGTTTCCCAAAATCGAATTAAGGAGGGAGCTACTTTAAACTGTTTGGCTACTTCACTAATAGTGAAATACATTTTCTCTATTTCTTTTTCTTTATATGGCATGATGATTTTAAATTTACCTATATATTTTTATTAATTGTCTTCTTTTTTTCGGGCAGTATTTCATATTGTGGGTTCTGCAAAACTATTTTATTAATCAAATGATTGATTGCTTTGTTCAACAATTTTTAACATCTGGTCATATTGTTCGGGCGATAAATCATTAAAGAAATAATTTACCGGATTAATCTTATTTCCATTCTTCCAAACTTCATAATGGCAATGCGGTCCGGTGCTTTTTCCAGTACTGCCTACCAATGCAATCGTTTGTCCGCGTTTTACTTTTTGACCAGCTCGTACTAATATTTTACTATTATGACCATACAACGTTTCATATCCAAACCCATGATTAATCACTACTTTATTACCATAACCATCACCTTGCGAGCCAGCAATTTCAATAATACCATTTCCTGTAGCATAAACAGGGGTGCCTATTTCCGCAGAAAAATCAAGCCCTGCATGCATGTGAGGTGTTTTATACACCGGGTCAATGCGCATACCAAAACCAGAAGCCATCCTTTTTAAATCTTTATTAGAAACGGGTTGAATTGCTGGAATAGACGCCAACATTTCTTCTTTATTTTTTATAAGTTTTGCTAATTCATCATACGATTTAGATTGTACATACACCCGTTTTTCTACACTTTCCAAATTTAATAATGTATTTGAAATAATTTTTGACTCTGGCAACTCTTTCAACTCTGCGTATATCTTTGATTTAGTCATGTCTCCATTTCGCAAATTATCAGGCAGCGGGTCCGCCTCAAAAATAACCCGATAAATATTGTCATCTCTATCACTTAAATCATTCAATACTCCCGATAAAGAATTAATTCTTTTATCCAAAATCTCATATTTTTCTTGCATTTGGCTCAGCAATAACCTTTCTGATTTTACCTCTGGATTGTCAAAAAATTTATACCCAAATACCATCGCCAAAAAACCAAAGAAAAATGCAGATGTAAAAAATCCAGCAATTTGTAAAATACGTTGCCATAAACTGAGCTTATACTTCTCATATTTAAGCGTATTCGGATTATAATAATATCTTTCTTTTTTCATTTAATTACAGCAGTACAAATATACTATTAATCTAAAATTTACACAAACACATGTAATTGTTTGTAAATCAATAAAATCTATAAAATATACGCAAACAACCAACTCATCTTTTCTTATTTAATAACTACATTTCATTAAAATTAGTTTGTATATCTAAAGTTAATAACAAGGATGAATATAATTTAGTATCAATTTTAAATGCACAAATTGTTTACCTAAACATTGATTTATTGTAAAATACCCTTATATTTGTTTAATTAAACATTAATTAGATGTAAATTTATGAATAACAAACATTACGAAACATATAAAAAATGGAAATCTAATACACACCCAGAAATGGTCATTGTAAGTGAATTACGTCAACAAGGGTTAGATAGTCTTCAAATTTTGGAAACTATAGACTTATTTAAGAAAAAATACAGTGAAGAAAGACAAATAGCAGGCTTCATAATTTTTGCTATCGGAGGATTATTAGGATTTGTTGGCTGTGTATTTACCATGTTAGATTTTTATCCAAATTTAAGAGAATTCTTTTTATACGGCCTGACAAGTGTAGCCGTAATAATGGTATTTATTAGTTTATATCTTATACTGGAATAACAAGATATATATCATTTTTCCACATCAAATTATTTATAACAACCTAGCTTTCTACATACTTTTCTATTTCTAATAAGTAAAATAAAATATTTTATAGAACATCTGTATATTTATACATTCAATAAATAAAGGATAACTATGAAAAATATAGCCGTATTTACCTCAGGAGGAGATGCACCTGGTATGAATGCCTGCATACGTGCAGTAGTGCGTGCGGGTATTCAAAAAGGAATGAATGTATTTGGCATTACTAACGGTTACGAGGGAATGATAGATGGACATATTTCAGGAATGGATTCAAGGTCTGTTGGAAATATCATTCACAGAGGCGGTACTATATTAAAATCTTCACGTAGCAAGCGATTTGCTACTCTTGAAGGAATGGAATTGGCGTATGAGCAATTAAAAAAATACAATATTGATGGATTAATTGCACTCGGTGGTGACGGTACTTTTCGGGGCGCACAAGCTTTTTCTACAGAATATAATATTCCTTTTATTGGAATTCCATGTACTATTGATAATGATCTTTTTGGAACAGATTATACCATTGGTTATGATTCTGCCGTAGCAACAGCCGTAGAACTGATTGATAAAGTTAGAGATACTGCCAATGCCTTTGGACGATTATTTTTTATAGAAGTAATGGGCAGAGACGTTGGCACAATAGCGCTTGCAGCAGGTTTAGCAGCCGGCGCAGAAGATATTTTAATTCCTGAAATAAAAACAGATTTAAATGAAGTGTCTGAAAAATTAAAAGCAGGAAAACATAAAGAATCCTATATTATTGTGGTAGCAGAAGGAGATGATGCAGGAGGAGTGATGGAAATTGCAGCAGCATTTAGAAAAAAACATCCAGAATATGATATAAAAACCTTAGTACTTGGGCATTTATTGCGCGGCGGAAATCCAACTGCTAACGATAGAATATTAGCCTCTCGTTTAGGAGTTGCCGCTGTGGATGCTTTTATTAATGAAGAATTTAATATTATGGTAGGTATTCATCACAATGAAATTATCACAACACCCTTACATTTAGCAGGAAAACACTTTATGTCTGTCAATCATGAATGGAAAAACCTGATGGATTTATTATCTTGTTAAATTTTAAAACTACTACCTCCTGTTTTATTAATTGAAAACATTAAGAAATTACTATTATTCTATACCTTTGCACTCTTCATTCTATTAATGGAATCTAATTTTATTAAATTTGTACGATTTAGAATAGTAAGTATTTGAAATGTCAGAAACAGCTAAAAAACAGATAACAGGTTCAGAAGCAGTCATCCAATCTTTGATTGCAGAAGGTGTAGAAGTCATTTATGGATATCCGGGAGGTGCCATTATGCCAATATATGATGCTTTATGGCATCAATTAGGGAATATTCAACACATTTTAACTCGCCATGAGCAAGGTGCTGCACACGCAGCAGAGGGTTGGGCACGAGTAAGAAGAAAAGCCTCTGTATGTTTTGCCACTTCTGGTCCTGGAGCCACCAATCTTATTACTGGTATTGCAGATGCTATTATGGACAGTACTCCAATGGTATGTATTACCGGTCAAGTTCCTGCTCATTTATTAGGAACAGATGCTTTTCAAGAAACAGACGTAGTAGGAGTATCCATGCCTATTACAAAATGGAGCTATCAAATTACTACAGCAGCTGAAATACCCACAATAATAGCAAAAGCATTTTTTATAGCCAATTCAGGAAAACCAGGACCTGTTTTAATAGATATTACTAAAAATGCCCAATTTGAATTAATGGAATGGCAAGGATATATTCCTTGTACAGAGGTGCGTGGCTATATAGCAAAGCCAGCTATTGACACCAATAAATTAAAAGATGCTGCTGAAATAATAAATTCAGCAAAAAAGCCTTTAATTATTGCAGGTCAAGGAGTTATAATATCAGAAGCAAGAGAAGAAGTAGAAAATCTTTCCCAAAAATCAGGAATACCAGTTTGCTTAACAATGCAAGGATTAGGAGGTTTTGACCCTGACCATGACAATTATGTTGGAATACCTGGTATGCACGGAAATTATTCTGTAAACATTAAAATGAATGAATGTGATGTGATGATTGCCATCGGTATGCGTTTTGATGATCGGGTAACAGGTGATGTAAAACAATTTGCTAAGCAAGCTAAAATTGTTCATATTGAAATTGATGAAGTTGAAATAGATAAAGTAGTCAAAACAGCCGTAGGCATTCATGCAGATGCAAAAGAAGCCTTGCAAGCATTATTACCATTGATAAAAGAAAACAATCATGCAGATTGGATTCAAACATTTAAAGAATTAGATAAACAAGAACAAGAAGTTGTAATTAAACAAGCCATTCATCCAGAAAGTGGAAGCATAAGAATGGGGGAAATAATGAACCTGATTGATGAAAAAACCAAAGGTGAAGCCATCATTGTTCCAGATGTTGGACAACACCAAATGTATGCAATGCGCTATTACCATTATCGCAAACCTAATTCTTGGGTAAGTAGTGGTGGTTTAGGAACGATGGGTTTTTCTATTCCCGCATCTATCGGTGCACAAATGGCAGCACCCGACAGAACAACTGTTGTAATAGTTGGAGATGGATGTTTTCAAATGACTTTGCAAGAACTGGGTACTATTTGGCAACATGATTTAAATGTCAAAATAGTTATTTTTAATAATAACTATTTAGGAATGGTGCGCCAATGGCAACAACTTTTCTTTGACAATAGATACTCTTCAGTAGAATTGAAAAATCCAGATTTTATTGCCATTTCTGAAGGATTCAAAATTAAAGCATCCAAAGTAGAAGATCGTGCAGAATTGAGTGCTTCATTAGATGTAATGTTTGCCCATAAAGGACCGTATGTATTGGAAGTGGTAATTGAAAAGGAAGAAAACTTATTCCCAATGGTACCAAGCGGAAAAGCTTGTAGTGATGTTATTTTAAAGCCGTAATATTTATATTAAAAAATATTCAATCGTGAAATCATATAAAATAGAGTTTTTATCTTACAATCAGCCCGTATTAATTGGTCGTTTTATGCTGATTTTTTCAAGAAGAAGAGTAGAGGTGACTAATTTCTCTTTTAAAAAGATGGATGAAAACGATGGTCAATTTACCATTGAATTCAATGCAGAAGAATGGGCAGCGCAAAATCTATTAAAACAAATCAACAAACAAATTGATATTTTTGAAGCTCAATTAATAGCTTAATATTTTAACACTAAATTTCAAATTAATAATTATGGCAGTAATGAATTTTGGCGGATTAGAAGAAAACGTTGTAACACGTGAAGAATTTCCGTTAGCAAAAGCAAAAGAAGTATTAAAA
>ERZ724520.1363-NODE-1363-length-12498-cov-7.711484_pt1 | contig 12498 bp, 8 predicted proteins | sample MGYA00376053_ERZ724520 | MGnify/ENA primary metagenome ERZ724520 (study PRJEB28724, sample SAMN07190886) | activated sludge metagenome | isolation source: activated sludge of sewage treatment plant in Hong Hong | place: USA: Christiansburg, Virginia | collected... | reverse complement strand
GATTCATGTGAAATTACCTTGTTAATGGAATTAGTACATAACATGGAATTTCTAAAATTTATTTTTAAAAAATATGAGGAAATGAAAGTCAATAAAATCCATATAAAATGACGGCTCTTTCAGCGAAACACTAATTTTATTGTAAGAAAAACAAAATTAAGTGTTTGATAATAATAAGTTTTAAGATTCATATTTACTAATATGCTATTTAAAAATTTTAGAAATCTAATTAAAAAAAGGATAATACAAATCGTAAATTTGATTAAAAAAAAAGCCCGATTATAAAATCGGACTTTCTAATATTTTATATTGTATCACATAGATAACTAACTATACAATTTTTCTATACTTTTTAATTGCATAAAATGCGTAGAGAATAGCTACAATGCCTAACCAAAATAGTTTGCCGTTAATTGGGGCAGGTGGCGCATCATTTCCCTCTAAACCACCACTTCCGTCATCATCTCCAGGTTGAGCAAATGCAACAAAATCAACTAATAAAAAAAAGCTGATAAGATATAAATTAAATAATTTGTTTTTCATTTCGAATAGACATTTAAGTTGCAAATATAAGAATCATTATTGAAAAAACAAATTTGATTTTTAAAATATTGAGACGAAACTTATTATATGATTAGATTAGCTATGGATAGACAGTTTTTTTAATCAAATTCTGATGTAAAGAATAGTTTTACACTAGGATATTTGCTTACCGTCATCTGAATTGTAAAATCTGAATCTGCTAAGAAAACCAATTGATTGTATTTGTCTTTGGCTAAAAACTTTTGTTTGATTCTTTTGAATTCTTTAAACTCTTCACTTTTTGCATCGTCAGGTTTTACCCAACATGCTTTGTGTACAGGAAAATTTTCATAAGTACATTTAGCACCATATTCATGTTCCAATCGGTATTGAATTACTTCATATTGCAACGCTCCAACAGTACCTATTACTTTTCTATTGTTCATTTCAAGTGTAAACAACTGTGCAACACCTTCATCCATTAGCTGATCAATGCCTTTGTCCAATTGTTTTGCTTTTAAAGGATCAGCATTATTGATATATCTGAAATGCTCTGGTGAAAAACTCGGAATTCCTTTGAAATTCATTACTTCGCCTTCCGTTAAAGTATCTCCAATTTTGAAATTCCCAGTATCGTGCAACCCTACAATGTCACCAGAATACGATATGTCTACGATTTCTTTTTTCTCTGCAAAAAATGCATTTGGACTAGAAAATTTAAAATTCTTTTTCTGACGTACATGAAAATAAGGTTTATTGCGTTCAAAAGTGCCCGAAACAATTTTGATAAAGGCAAGTCGATCTCGATGTTTTGGATCCATATTCGCATGAATTTTAAACACAAAGCCTGTCATTTTTTCTTCGGTCGGATTCACCAATCTCGTTTCTGATTCTTTTGGTCTAGGCGATGGCGCAATTTCGATAAAACAATCAAGTAATTCGCGAACACCAAAATTATTCAATGCAGACCCGAAAAAAACAGGTTGTAATTTTCCTTCTAAGTACAATTGCTGGTCGAATTTTGGATACACTTCATCAATCAATTCTAATTCTTCACGAAGTTTTTCTGCGGGTTTTTTACCTATAATTTTTTCTAATTCTGGGTTCTTAACGTCAGAAAATGCAATTGTTTCTTCAATGTTTTTTCGACTGTCGCCACTAAATAAATTGATGTTTTGTTCCCAAAGATTATAAATGCCTTGAAAATCATAGCCCATTCCAATCGGAAAACTCAAAGGACTTACTGTTAATCCAAGTTTTTGCTCTACTTCATCCATCAAATCAAAAGCATCTTTTCCTTCACGATCCAATTTGTTGATAAAAACAATGATGGGAATATTCCTTAATCTACAAACGGCTACTAATTTTTCAGTCTGCTCTTCCACACCTTTTGCTACGTCAATAACTACGATTACGCTATCAACAGCAGTCAACGTTCTGAAAGTGTCTTCTGCAAAATCCTTATGGCCAGGCGTGTCAAGAATGTTTATTTTTTTGTCCTTATAATTGAAAGCCAAAACCGAAGTAGAAACCGAAATCCCTCTTTGACGCTCAATTTCCATAAAATCGGAAGTGGCACCTTTTTTAATTTTATTATTTTTTACGGCACCTGCTTCTTGAATAGCACCGCCAAAAAGCAGTAGTTTCTCGGTTAATGTGGTCTTTCCAGCATCAGGATGTGAGATGATCCCAAAGGTTCTTCGACGTTGTATTTCTTTTAAAAAACTCATAATGTTTGTAAATGGATTGCAAAAGTAGTATTTATTCAACAATAAAATCGAATATGCAGATAAAGTAGCCTTTTTTAAAGCCCTAACTTGCTTAAATCGTGCGAATAATAACCGTTAATAATTTTTTGTTAATAGTATTCACTATACTTGTTTAATGTAATTGAATTGTTATTTTTGTTGATTCAAATTCAGAAAGAATTAAATTTTTAACACCGCTAATTTTAACTTAAATTATAAACAGAAAATTTTTTAATAATGAGAATAAAGCAATTGTTTTTTGGAGTATTACTTTCTTTAAATTTAATGTGTTACGCACAAACGACTAAGAAAGAAGTTTTATTTACAATTGATGACAAACCCTACTACACAGACGAATTTTCTAGAGTTTATAACAAGAATTTAGACCTTGTTAAAGACGAATCTCAAAAAGACTTATCACAATACCTCGAATTGTTTATTGGTTACAAACTTAAAATCAATAAAGCCAATAAATTAGGCTTGCAAAATGGAGAAGCCTACAAATCAGAACTCGCAACTTACAGAACCCAACTTTCTAAAAATTATTTGAGCGATTCTAAAGTCACCAAAGAATTGGTGGAAGAAGGTTACCAACGTTCATTAAAAGAAATCAAAGCTTCTCATATTTTGCTTATGGTCGATGAGAATGCTGCACCTGAAGATACTTTGAAAGCTTACAACAAAATGATTGACATTCGCAATCGCGCCTTGAAAGGAGATGATTTTGGAAGTTTGGCAGCTGAGTTTTCTCAAGATCCTTCTGCTAAAGATAACAAAGGTGATTTAGGATTTTTTAGTTCGTTCAGAATGGTGTATGCTTTTGAATCAGCCGCTTTCAAAACTCCGGTCGGCAAAATTTCAAATCCTATTCGTACCCGTTTCGGATACCACATTATTAAAGTAGTTGATAGCAGAGACAATCGAGGCGAAGTGACCGTGGCGCATATCATGTTGCTCAACCCAAAAGAGGACAAAGCCGAAGAAAAAGACAAAATCAAAAAGAACATTGATGACATTTATCAAAAATTGCAACAAGGTGAAAGTTTTGAAAGCTTAGCAAAACAGTTTTCAGATGATAAATCATCGTCTTCAAAAGGTGGCGTTTTAGCCCGTTTCGGATCTGGACAGTTGAGCTCTGAGGAATTCGAAAATACTGCATTTTCATTGACTGCTGAAAAGCCATTGTCCACACCATTTCAAACTAAATTCGGTTGGCACATTGTTAAGTTAATCGAAAAACATCCAATGCGTTCGTTCGACGAAATGAAAGTAGAACTAGAAAATAGAGTTTCTAAAGACGACCGTTCAAGATTAATTACGAATTCACTTAACGAAAAATTGAGAAAAAAATACGTGGTTAAAAGAGATGATAAATTGTATGCTGCTTTGTCTAAATCAGTAACAAATGATTTCTACGAAAACAAATGGGAAGTGCCAGCAGATACCAAAGCTTTTGATAAAAAATTATTTGCAATCAACGACAAAATTATCTCAGGAACCACATTTTTAATTTATCTAAAAACCCAACAAAAAGCCGGTTTAACTTTAAAACCAATCAGTAAATTGGTGGATAGTTTTTATCAGAAATTTTTGGACGAGCAGTTGACTACTTATTACACAGATCATTTAGAAACGGAGTTTCCTGATTTTTCTAACGTGATGGATGAATATCGTGACGGACTTTTACTCTTCGATTTGATGGAAAAAGAAATTTGGGAACGTTCTAAAACAGATACTTTAGGATTGAAAAATTTCTATGAAAGTCAGAAAAATAATTACCAATGGAAAAACAGATTGGATGTAATTATCGCATCGTCTACCAATATGGACGTGATTAAAAAAGCACAAAAATTACTCAAACAAAAAGTGGCTCCAGAGAAAATTAAAGAGCAACTAAATTCTAAAGACAAAGTAGCAGTGATGACTAATGTTGGCGTTTTTGAAGAAGGAAATGATGCTTTACCAAAAAACCTAAAACAAGAAGTAGGTGTTTCAGAAATTTTGAAAGACGGCGATTATTATTTTGTTACGATGGTGAATAAAATATTACCTGCTGGACCCAAATCTTTAGACGAATGTAAAGGAAAAGTAATCAATGACTACCAACAATATTTAGAACAAAATTGGGTGAATGAATTGAAGAAAGAATTTACAATAAAGACCTATCCAGAAGTATTTGAAAAAGTGAAAACGGAACTTAAAAAGTAATGCTTAAGTATGTTGTTATTGGATTGATGATTGGATGTACTTCCTGTAATCTATTTAAATCAGATTCGAAAACCACTGCTATTGCTAGAGTAAACTCGGACTACCTTTATAAAGAAGATATTACCAATCTTATTCCACCCGGAATAGCTAAGGAAGACAGTATCGTAATTGTTAGAAATTTTATAGACCGATGGGCTGCTCAAAAATTGTTAATCCGTGTTGCTGAAGTGAATTTAAATGCTAGTAAAAAAGCAGAATTCGAGACCTTAATACAACAATATAAAGTAGATCTCTATACCAAAGCATATTTAGAAGAAGTAGTCAAAAGGACCACCGATACTGTGGTAACTTTATCCGAGTTGAAAGCGTATTACAAAGAAAACAAGGAGAATTTTAAAACCAACGGAACATTAGTCCGTTTGCGATACATCAACATCAAAAAGGACAATCCTAAATATGAAATCATCAAAAGCAAATTTTTTGATTTCAGAAAATCAGACAAGAAATTTTGGGATACTTACAGCATGCAATTGAATAGTTTTGCATTGAATGATTCGATTTGGGTCGACATGAGTCAAGTGTATTCAAAGCTGCCTTTCATCAATCCGGACAATAGAGATGAATATATTCTTTCGGGAAAAACAATCCAAAAGACCGAGGCCGGAAACAATTACTTGGTGAAAATCAGCAATGTCATCGATAAAAATCAAATCGCGCCTTTCGATTATTTGAGGCCAACATTGCAAGAAGTAATTATCAATAAAAGAAAACTAGAATTAATAAAGAATTTTGAAAAAGAAATCATCGATGATGCCATTAAAGACAAAAAGTATGAAGTTTATAAATAAAATTGTGGTATTGTCCACTTGCTTTTTCATGATGGCAACAAGTTTTGTTTTTGCACAAGAGGTTATTCAAGATACCGTAAAAGCAAAGAAAACTGTAGTTCAAAGCAATAAAAGACAAAAAATAGATGGTGTTATCGCAACAGTTGGAGATTATAATATTTTAGATTCCGACATCGATAAGACTTTTTTAGAATTATCTAGTCAAGGTACAGTCATCAAAGATATTACGCGTTGTCAAATGCTAGGAAAATTATTGGAAGACAAATTGTACGCACACCAGGCCATTCAAGATAGTATTATCGTAACCGACGATGAAGTAAAATCGAAAATGGAAGAGCAATTGAACTACATGGTCGAGCAATTAGGTTCGATGGATAAAGTGGTGAAATACTTCAAGAAAACAAGTGAAGAAGATTTTAAAACCGAGCTTTCTGAAATCATCAGAATGAATAAACTTTCGGGTGCAATGCAGAAAAAAATCATCGAAGCCGTAGAAATTACTCCGGAAGAAGTTCGTAATTTTTTCAAAAGAATTCCTGCCAATGAATTGCCTGTGTTTGGTGCCGAAATGGAAGTCGCACAGATTGTTGTAACACCAAAAGTTTCTACCGAAGAAAAACAAAAGGTGATCGACAAGCTCAAAGAATTCAAAAAAGAGGTGCTCGAAGGTTCTAGTTTTTCAACCAAAGCCGTATTGTATTCTCAAGATCCAGGTTCAAGCTCTAACGGTGGTTATTATAAAATGAATAAGAAAACGCCTTTCGTCAAAGAATTTAAAGATGTTGCTTTCAGTTTGTCTGAAGGAGAAATTTCAGAGCCTTTCGAAACTGATTTTGGTTGGCATATTATTTATATCGAAAAAATCAAAGGGCAAGATGTTGATCTTCGACACATTTTATTAGTGCCTAAAACCGATGAGCAATCGCTAAAAGATGCTAAAGATAGAATCTCACAGATTAAAAAGCGCATCGAAGACAAAGCCATTACATTTGCCGATGCCGCCAGAGCCGAATCGGATGAAAAAGAAACCAAAGCCAACGGTGGTGTTTTAATCAATCCAAAAACACAGGATACACATTTTGAATTAACGAAATTGGATCCTGCTTTAAATGCACAAGTATCGAATCTGAAAGAAGGCGAAGTTTCAATTCCGCAAATCGATATCGATCAGTCCGGGAAGAAAAAATACAAGTTGCTCATGGTAACGAACCGTATCGAAGAACACCCTGCAGATTACGCTAAGGATTATATCAAGATCAAAGATTTGGCGCTAAAAGAAAAGCAAATCAATGCCATCGCCAAATGGTCTGAAGAAAAAATCAAAGAAACATATATCAAAATCAACGGCGAATATCGCAATTGTGAATTTACCAACAATTGGCTTAAAAAGTAGGTTTTCATTTAGGAATAATATGCACTCAGAACATGAAAATCCTAAATCCTAAATCTAAAATCTAAAATCCGAAAAGAATGTCAGACGTAACAGCAATTCAGAATCTAGTTCAAAAGCGAATAGAATTAAAACAAGAAATCTCCAAAATCATCGTCGGGCAAGACGAAGTTGTCGATCAAATCCTGTTGAGTATTTTTTCTGGTGGACACGCTTTATTGGTTGGTGTTCCCGGATTGGCCAAAACATTAATGGTCAATACCATCGCACAAGCACTTGGTTTGGATTTCAAACGAATTCAGTTTACACCAGATTTAATGCCTTCGGATATTTTAGGAAGTGAGATTTTAGATGAAAACCGTCATTTTAAATTCATCAAAGGACCGATCTTCTCCAACATTATTTTAGCCGATGAGATCAACAGAACACCGCCTAAAACACAAGCAGCTCTTTTAGAAGCGATGCAAGAACGCGCCGTAACGATTGCCGGACATAACTATAAATTGTCTTTGCCGTATTTTGTTTTAGCCACCCAAAACCCTATTGAACAAGAAGGAACGTATCCTTTGCCAGAAGCGCAATTAGACCGTTTTATGTTTTCGATTAAACTCGATTATCCTTCTTTTGAAGAAGAAGTGCAAGTGGTAAAAAGTACTACATCCGACAAACAATCAACCATAAACCCATTATTCAACGCCCAAGAAATTATCGATTTTCAGCATTTACTACGCCGCATTCCGGTACCAGATAATGTGATTGAATACGCGGTAACTTTAGTGAGTAAGACCCGACCTGATAATCCATTGTCGAATGATTTTATCAAAAATTACATTGATTGGGGTGCGGGTCCAAGAGCTTCTCAAAACTTAATTTTAGCTGCCAAAGCACATGCTGCTTTCAACGGAAAATTCTCGCCAGACAGCGAAGATGTTAAAGCTGTTGCGATTGGAATCTTAAGACACCGTGTAGTGAAAAATTACAAAGCCGACGCTGAAGGAATCACAATCGAAAAAATTATAGCTTCATTGTTTTAAAAAAATACCGCTATAAATTTTAGCCACGAATTCACGAATTAATCTTTATTCGTGCATTCGTGGCTAATTCTTATAAATAATAGCGGCTTTAATGTAGATGTCGATCTAGTTCTTCATCATAAAAGAATAGAAACATGCTGCCCATCATATCTTGGTTTGTAGTAGTCGTATTGTTGACGTCTAAAACCAATTCATACTCGTGATTTTGATACATCCAAACACCCGATTCGGAACTGAAAGCATCAATTTTAGAAAGACCAATTTTACTTTGATGATTAATAACATTGCTTTTGAATATGGCTTTGTTGTCCGTTTTATCCCAAAGCGTTAAGGCCGTAGCAAAAGGATGAACGTGAACGGCTGCCGCATGCAATCGAATACTATCTGTTTCTATTTGTAATTGGCTGTTTATTGAACTGCGATAGCTGTGTTTCCCGATTGGAATGACCCAATGTCCCGACATTTTATTGCCTTTGCCATCATCGTAACTGTGGTTCTTTGTTTCTACAGGGATACAGTAATCTTTTCCGGGATCAACCGGACTTTTAAACGGATCCGATTGGTCATAAGGTAACATGATATAAACCGTTCTGCTCATCAAAGGTTTGTATGCAGCCGTTTTAGCAGTATAATCGATTTGAACCTCATGCTTAATCAAATAATCGGCATTCGGAATATTGTGATTTAAAGATTCAGTCGTTACATAAAGCAAATCATTGCCCAACATCGGAACACCATAGCCTTTTGGAAATTCAAAATTTTCTAAGCCATGTGAAAGCGAAGTCATGCGCGGATATTGTTTGCCAATTCTTTTTTCTAAATGAAAATTGCTAAAGTATTTGATGTCATTAAAATCAATATTGGTATGACAAATAAAATCATTAGAAATTTGTTTTTTGTTTTTCGAATTGAGGGCTTTTACGTGAAATCCAGTAATCCAGAGCAAAGTACTGTCTTGCGAGAGTTGAATGTAATTGGATGATTTCGGACCTTCCATTGATTTGTAAATACCATCAATATAAAAGTCGGGCGAAATCATTTTGTAATGTTGCAAATGATTGTCAATTTGCCATTCATTATCAATCAAACCCGTGGCATGAAGCAAGCGCGTTTTGATGATGGCTTGATGTCGATTGGGAAGCTGATAGTAAATTACACAGCCAACAACACCCAAAAGTAGTGCTGCAACACCTATAAATTTATATATCTTTGATTTCTTCATAGCACCAAAAGTACAATTTTATGACATTATATGTTACTAAAGAAAGGGTTTTCGGTTTAGATTTAATGCGAGCAGTTGCTATTGCTTTTGTTTTTCTTGGCCATTGTTTGTGGATTTATTCCGGAGCTAATGGTTTGATTCCATCGGTTTTTCAAGTTTTTGCCTTTCTTGGCGTTGAGATTTTTTTTGTGCTCAGCGGATTTCTGATTGGTTCGATTTTATATCGGTTGTATGTAGAGGAAAGTTTTACCACAAAAACGGTTCTTGTTTTTTTGAAGCGTCGTTGGTTTAGAACACTGCCGATGTATTATTTGGTTTTAATCATCAACATGGTGATTGCGTTTTTTTATGAAACTTGGGATGCAAATTGGTGGCGCTATTTTCTTTTTCTGCAAAACTTGAATACAGCGATGTTGCCTTTTTTCCCGGAATCATGGAGCTTGAGTGTTGAAGAATACAGCTATTTGATTTTGCCTTGCTTGCTATTGATTTTCGGTTTTTTATTCAAGCCAAAAAACCGTTCGCTATTTTTTCTTATGATAATTGGTTTACTGATATTGTTGAGTTTTCTGGCGAGAATTTGGTTTCATACCACTACAAATAATACAGATATTGTGATTTGGAATGCCCATGTAAAGTCAGTGGTGATTTACAGATTGGATTCGATTTTCATAGGCGTTTTATGCAGTTGGATTGCTGTTCATTTTAAATCTTATTGGATCCATTACAAGAATGTCTTTTTCGCAATAGGTGTTTTTGCAATAGGCTTTTTGTTTACGGGAATTGGGTATTTTCAAATTTTAATTCCAACGCATCCGTTATTTTGGAATGTATTTTATTTGCCTTTGGTTTCTATTTCGATTGCCTTTTTTTTACCAGTACTTTCACAATGGAAAACCTTCGATTCAAAACTAGCAAAACCCATAACCTTCATTAGCGTAATTTCCTATTCCATTTATCTGTTGCATTACAGTATTATTTTGCAAGTAATGAAAAACAGCTTTCCTATAAATCCTCAAAACACAATGGTACTTCACTTGTTTACCGCTTGCTATGGTTTGATAACAATCGCTTTGAGTTACCTGACTTACCGTTTTTTTGAAAAACCAATCATGAATTTAAGAGATAAAAATTAAGAATTTTCATTTTTTCTTAGTTTAATTCTGTTATTGCTAAAAAATAACAACTTAAAACGGGCTATTCGTAAATTATGCTTGGCAAGTAACTTATTTTATTAAAAACTTTTTAATAGTATAACGTTTTCGTAAATTCGCACAGCAAACAAATTAACCTTATTGATTATGGCTTTTGATATTGAAATGATTAAAAAAGTATACGCCAATATGACAACACGTGTCGATAAAGCACGCGAAATTGTTGGTCGTCCGCTTACTTTAACTGAAAAGATTTTATACAATCATTTATGGGAAGGAATGCCTTCTCACGCATTTACTCGTGGTAAAGATTATGTTGATTTTGCTCCAGACCGTGTAGCTTGTCAAGATGCAACGGCTCAAATGGCGCTATTGCAATTTATGCATGCCGGTAAAAGCAAAGTTGCTGTACCCACTACGGTTCACTGCGACCACTTGATACAAGCAAAAGTTGATGCTAAAACCGATTTGGCTAGAGCGAAAACGCAAAGCAACGAAGTTTTTGAATTCTTATCTTCAGTTTCAGATAAATACGGAATTGGTTTTTGGAAACCAGGCGCTGGAATTATTCACCAAGTAGTTTTAGAAAATTACGCTTTCCCAGGCGGAATGATGATCGGAACCGATTCGCATACTGTAAACGCAGGCGGATTAGGAATGGTTGCCATTGGAGTAGGAGGAGCAGATGCCGTAGATGTGATGTCAGGAATGGCATGGGAATTAAAATTTCCAAAACTAATCGGAGTTAAATTGACAGGTAAATTATCAGGTTGGACAGCTCCAAAAGATGTGATTTTGAAGGTAGCCGGAATTCTTACTGTAAAAGGTGGAACTGGAGCTATCGTAGAATATTTTGGCGAAGGCGCAACAGCCATGTCATGTACCGGAAAAGGAACGATTTGTAATATGGGTGCCGAGATTGGTGCGACAACTTCTACTTTTGGTTACGATGCTTCGATGGATCGTTATTTGCGTTCTACCGATAGAGCCGATGTAGCCGATGAAGCGAATAAAATTGCCAAGTACTTGACGGGTGATGATGAAGTTTATGCCAATCCAGAGTTGTATTTCGATCAAGTTATCGAAATCAATTTATCAGAATTAGAGCCTTATTTAAACGGTCCATTCACACCAGATTTGGCGACTCCAATTTCAAAAATGAAAGAAGAAGCGATCAAAAACAATTGGCCTTTGAAAATCGACATTGGTTTGATTGGTTCTTGTACAAATTCATCTTATGAAGATATCGCAAGAGCTGCTTCGTTGGCGCAACAAGTGTCAGCAAAAAATTTAAAAACAAAATCACAATTCACCATTACTCCAGGTTCAGAGTTGGTTCGTTATACTATTGAACGTGACGGATTTATTGATATTTTCGATAAAATCGGTGCTACTGTATTCGCAAATGCATGCGGACCGTGTATCGGAATGTGGGATAGAGAAGGTGCAGAGAAGGAAGAACGCAATACGATTGTACATTCATTCAACAGAAACTTTTCAAAACGTGCCGATGGGAATCCAAATACTTTAGCATTTGTTGGTTCACCTGAATTGGTAACAGCTCTAGCGATTGCGGGTGATTTGTCGTTCAATCCACTGACAGATACTTTGATTAATGAAGATGGCGTTGAAGTTAAATTGGACGAACCAACAGGAAATGAATTGCCTCCAAAAGGTTTTGATGTAGAAGATGCAGGTTTTCAAGCACCGTCTGAAGATGGATCTGGCGTACAAGTTTTAGTATCGCCAAGTTCTGAAAGATTGCAACTCTTGGCACCATTCGAGCCATGGAATCAGCAAAATATTACTGGCGCAAAATTATTAATCAAAGCTTTTGGAAAATGTACAACAGACCACATTTCGATGGCTGGACCATGGTTGCGTTTCAGAGGTCATTTGGATAATATTTCTAACAATATGCTGATTGGTGCTATTAATGCATTCAACCAAAAAGCAAATTCAGTTAAGAATCAATTGACGGGTGCTTATGATGCTGTGCCAGCCGTGCAACGCGATTATAAAGCTAAAGGTATTCCGACCATCGTTGTTGGAGATCATAATTACGGGGAAGGTTCTTCACGTGAACACGCGGCAATGGAGCCACGTTTCTTAGGTGTTAAAGCGGTTTTGGTGAAATCGTTCGCGCGTATTCATGAAACCAATTTGAAAAAGCAAGGTATGTTGGCGTTGACTTTTGCCAATGAAGCAGATTACGATAAAATTCAAGAGAATGACACCATTAATTTTATTGATTTGGTAGATTTCGCTCCAGGAAAACCATTGACTTTAGAGTTTGTGCATGACAACGGTACCAAAGACATTATTTTGGCCAATCATACTTATAATGATGGACAAATAGGTTGGTTTGTTGC
>ERZ724520.1362-NODE-1362-length-12499-cov-4.408631_pt1 | contig 12499 bp, 13 predicted proteins | sample MGYA00376053_ERZ724520 | MGnify/ENA primary metagenome ERZ724520 (study PRJEB28724, sample SAMN07190886) | activated sludge metagenome | isolation source: activated sludge of sewage treatment plant in Hong Hong | place: USA: Christiansburg, Virginia | collected... | reverse complement strand
CGTTGGCAGTGCAGGCCACACAGTTGCTGGAACAGGAAACACAGGCCGAGGAGTTAAAGAAGCTTCCAGTGACACAGGTGCAGGTGGCTCCGTCGAATGTCTGGCCAGCGTAGGGGCAGGAGGCGGGAGGGATGCAGGAGGCATTGTCGCTGGAGAGGGTGAAGTAGGTGTTGCAGTTGGCGCATTGAGTGCTGCTGGCAAGGGTGCAGGTCGCGCAGTTGGCGACAGTACAGGGCGGTGCCTGGGTGCAGGCATGGTTGGAGTTGACGTAGTAACCGATCTCGCAGAGCGTGCACTGGGCGTTGTTGTTGCAGCTGTAGCAGTTGACATCAATGGTGCTGCAGGCGATGCAACTAGTACCGCTGGCCGTGTAGAACTTAGTCATGCAGGCAACGCATGTAGCTCCTCCCAAAAAGTCAGGGGTGCAGGTCGAGCAGTTACCGATCTGGTCCGAACAGAGTTTGCAGTTAGTTGTTGTGTCGGGGAAGTAACCATCCACACATTGAGTGCAGTTCATCACATATCCGCCGAGCTGAGCGCAGTTGTAGCAGTTTGTTACAATCGATGAACAGGCCACACAAGAGGAAGCATTGACTGCGAAGTAAGTCATTTCGCAGGCACTGCAGGCAGAGGTACGCATCGGAGCCTAAGTGCAGTAAGTACAGTGAGCGATGGTTGTATTACAGGGAAGACAGGTATGGTCATCCGCAGCGAAGAAGTGGGTATCGCAGTGAAAGCAAAGAGCGCCTCCAATTCCATCGTTGCCGCAATTAACGCAGTTGGGGACACTGACTGAACAGGCCAAACAGGAGTTGTTGCTGAGGAAGTGAAGGTTGTCGCACACAATGCAGGAAGGCACGTTGCTAGGGTTCAGCCCGCAGTTGACGCAGAAGGTGTCGATGTCAGAACAGGCGAGACAGGTGGTGCCGGAAAGGTAACTGAGGTTGGTGCAGGCAGTGAAGGCAGTGGCCGAGGTGCAAGTAACTGCAAAAGAGTTGGCAGCTGAGCAGAGCGAGCAGTTAGTTCCGTTGATGAAGTAGCCGCTAGCGCAGGTGAGGGCAACGCTGGCGCTGGAGCAGGTCACCCAGGAGGAGTAGACGGTGTTGCAGGCGATGCAGGAGGTACCACTAAGGTAGTAATTGCTGGCACAACTAAGGGCTGCAATACTGGAGGAACAGGTGACGAAAGCTGCATTTGCGGCAGAGCAGAGGGAACATGCGGCGCCGTTGAGGTAGTAACCGGGGCTACAGCTGAGGGCAGTGGACCCGCTTGAACAGGTAACCCATCCTGGATGCACGCTGCAGAGGGTGCAGTTCCAGTTATCGAGGAAGTAGGAGTTGGTGCAGGAGGTGGCGTTGGTGGGACTGTTGCAGGTGACCCAACCCGAAGCCACTAAGGGACAGGACTGGCAGAGGTGGTTGGCATCGACGTAGTAACCGGAAGAGCAGGAGAGCGCATGGGTGTTGCTGATACAGGTGACCCAGAAGTACTAGACTGAGTTGCAGGGCGTGCAGTTGAGAGCTAAGTTGAGGTAGCTGCCCACCGCGCAGTCCTGGTTGACAGTTATGTTGATGCAAGATTAGGCGTAACTGTTGACTACCGAACAGTCTTCACACTTGTTGGTGCTATTGAGGAAGTATCCATAAGCGCAAGTGAGGGCGTTGTCGGCGTCAGCACAGGTGAGCCAGGTGGGGTCGATTGTGGTGCAGAGGGTACAGGTACCTGCGTTGTTGTAGTAATCGTTTCGGCAGGTGATGTGTCCAGTTGGACTGCTGCAGGTTAAAAGGTATGGATGCACCGCATTGCAGACAAGACATGCACCTCCACTCAGGTAGAACCCGGCAGTCTGGTTGCAGCTGAGCGCAGTTGATCCACTGGAACAAGTCAGCCAGCCTGGATGCACCCCGCAGGAAGTACAGTTCCAGTTGTCGAGGAAGAACTAGTTTGAACAGGCAGTGGCGTTGGTAGCACTGTTGCAGGTCACCCACCCCGAAGCCACCGAGGGACAGGTTAAGCAACTGGACCCGGAGAGGTAGTAGCCGGAGCTGCAGGAGAGAGCGACAGTGTCGCTGGAACAGGTCGCAAAACCAGTGACTGTGTTGCAGGCAGTGCAGGCGTTGCCGACACTAAGGTAGGATGTGGGCTTGCAGGCAGTGTGCACGGCTGCGGAGGTGCAGGTAACGATGTCAGCGTTGGTGGTGTTGCAGAGTGTGCAGTTGTTGCTGACCACATCGAGGTAGTAGCCGTTATTGGTGCAACTGAGAGCAACAGCTGCACTGGCACAGGTCACCCAAGAAGAGTAAACCATGCTGCAGGATGTACAGGTGCTTCCGTTGAGGAAGTATCCGCTCACACAGCTGAGAGCTACGGTGCTGGAGGAACAGGTCACGAAATTGGCGTTGGCATGCATGCAGGGCACGCAGGCACCAGTGTCGAAGTAGTAACCGGTGGCACAGGTGATGGCTGTGTAAAGGTCTGAGCAGGTGACCCAGGAAGGATTGAGTTTAGAACAGTTCTAGCAAGAGTGAGCATTGAGGAAGAAGCCAGAGTTGCAAGTCAGGGCAAAGGAGGCATTCGTGCAGGTAGCCCATCCCCCATCAGCCGTAACTCCTGAACACAAAACACAGGCATTGTTGAGCAAGTAGTACCCAGAAACGCAGGCAGTAGGCGCGGAAGGCGTGCAGTTGACCCAAGCTGAGTTGGCAGCCGAACAGGGCGAACAGGCGTTGGAAGTACTGTTGACAAAGAAACCAGGCTAGCAGGCAGTGGCTATTGAATCTGAGGAACATTCGGTGGAGTTGCTGAGGGCGCCGTTGCAGGGAGAACAGGCGTTGGCGCTGACGAAGAAACCAGTTCTGCAGGCGGTGCAGGTAGAAGCATCAGAGCAGGTGAGACAGTCTGAAGAACAGGCAGTGCAGGCGATGTTGCTGACCGCCACGAAGAATCCCTGTGCGCAGGCGGTGCAGGTGTTGACATCAGTGCAGGTGGTGCAGTTGGGGTCGATGGTGTTGCAGGGTACGCATGAGCCAGTATCGAAGTAGGCCCCGGAGAGGCAGGAGGTGGCTTCGAGGGTGGCGTAGGAGCACTCATGCCAGTACATGTTGAGGTTGGTGCAGGGCTGGCAGTAGTGTTCGATAAGGTAGAAACCACTCTCACAGGTGGTACAGAGGGAGGAGTTAGTGCAGGTACGGCAGTGGTTGGAGCAAGGTGCACAGGTATCCGCATTGACATAGTAAAAGTCAGTGCATGTGGTGCAGGCTGGCGTACTGGTGCAGATGGTACAGTTAGGATGAACAGTGTTGCAGTTGATGCAGACATAGTTGGCGTTGAGGTAGAATCCGTCGACGCAAGAAAGAGCAGTAGTTGAGGAGTTGCAGGTGAGCCAGTTGCTGTTGAAAGCATTACAGCTGGTGCAGATGTGGTTGTTGACGAACCAGGAGGAGGAGATGCAGGAGAGGTGGTTGGTCGGGCTGGTGCAGGTCAGCACCTCGGCCGAAATGGTCGAACAAAGTGGACAGGAGTTGCTGGGGGTAATGCTGAGGTAGTAGTTGGTCGCGCAGGCAGTTGGTGTAGAGGCGTCGGAACAGTTCACCCATTAACTGTGCAGCGAGGAACAGGACTCACAGGTGGGAGGACTATTGGATGGAGTATAGAAGTATCCACCCGCGCAGCTGAGGGGGTAGTCGGCCGCGCTGCAGGTAACGTAGGTGGAGTTGGTGGCCGGACAGCTGATGCAGGCGTTGACCAAATTGCTGACATCGTAGTAGTACCCGCTAATGCAGCTGAGTGCGACCAGGTCGCTGCTGACATTATATTCGCAGGTCGACCAGAAATTGTATGCGTTACTGCAGAGCGGGCAGTTAGTAACACCAGCGTTAGTGTACAGGTAGTAGGAAGTGTTCGAACAGACCGTGCAGTCAGTGGCCGAAGTACAGGTCGTGCAGTTGACCGCGCAGGCCACGCAAGCGTTGTTCGCCAGGTAGAACCCATTAGCGCACTGCGTACAAGTGATAGTGGCGCCGCTGGCCGTGCAGAGCGTGCAGTCGGTAATTAACCCCGAACAGGTCGAACAGGACCCGTTCTGCACCACAAAGGAGTCCAGACAGACCGTGCAGGCCACACCAGTCACCGTGATGTTGCTGACAATCTCCGTACACTCGTAGCAGTTGGTGAGACCCGAACAGGCGAGGCAGCTGGTCTGGTCGGTGTTAGCATAGTAGAACTGTTCGCAGTGAATGCAGCTGATGTTGTTAGCCTTGCTGGTGTCCTCCTCGCAGATCGAACAGTTGGTAATGCCTGCGCTGCAGGGCGAACAAGTGCCGACCGTAGTGTCGGAGATATAGGTCGTGTTCACGCAGTCGTAGCACCAAAGGGTACCGTTCGAACGGGAATCGCAGGACTGGCAGTTGGTCTGTCCATTCCCGCAGGTATCGCAGGTATTTGAGGGATCGACGTAGTAACCAACAGAACAGGAGGTGCACTGGAGGACGTTGGCATTGTCCTGATAGCAAAAAGCACAGTTGGCGATAGAGGTGCTACAGAGCGAGCAGGTGTGAGTGGAAGCCACGAAGTAGTTCACCAGACAGTTGTAGCAAGCATTAGCACTAGATGAAGCACAGAGGTTGCATTGGGCATCATCGCACGAGATCTTCGAACAGGCCGTTCTAGCGTTTGTCGTGGTCTGGTAACCGAAGTTACAGTTCAGGCAGGTAGTTGTTGTGTCACACAGACTGCAGTATTGGATAGCAGAACAATCAATCTGGGTGCAAGTCAGACCGCTGTCCAGGGTCTAGTAGCCAGGACTGCAGAGGGAGCAGTCAGCACCGGACTGGCTCATTATAGCGCAGTTCTGGATAGTGGTAGTGAAGGCAACCTTAGAAAGACAGGCAAAGATCGCCAGGAGTAAAAAGAACTTCACGGAAGATGACATTTTAAATTATAGTGAGAAATTTTTAGATAAAATTTAAATCTCAGAATATTAATACGCAAAAAAATTACAAATTTGCTTTATTTTTGAACAACCAGGCTCAAACGAGCGAGCCCCTTACTCAGAATCTCCAGAAATATTTCCCATACTCGCCCTATGGTCCTATTTTCTCAAACAACTTTAGACCTTTTTGTACGTCTATAGTTTAAATTCCACTGCCGATTTGTAATTCCTACTTCTAACTCAAGGGCTCTCGGACAACGACAATGGTTATAAAAAATATTATTACTTATCTATCTATCAATTCTAATTTGATTTGATAAATTATATTTCCCACAGTCGTTTTAAAAATCAATCTCAAACAATTTCAGTATTTCTTCTTATTTATTTACATTCTCACACAACCCTCTCAGACCTTCTCGCATTTTCCTTTGCATTTATTCTAAATAAATTTAAACATATCAATATTAAAATCCACATTAGGGATCAGTTGTGAGACCAATAATAAGACGAATAGGCTTAAATATGATCTTAAACATTGGTTAGTTAAAAATGAAGGGAAAATACCCTTGAAATTTTGGGTTTTTTTAGAAATTGGCTCTTATTTAAATTCCAATTTATGGAATTTTAAAAATCAAGTAAATTCTTTCAAGGAAAAAACAAAACAAAACGCATGAATGACCTCTAAAAGTAATAAACTCATCTTCTGATAAAATATTCACTAATTAAATAACAAATTATTACTTACTTACAAATGAAAATCATAAATTACTGGATCGAATAGGCTCGTTTAATACAGGTTGAGCTACAATAGGGTTAGAAGAGCTTTGGACACCAGGTTTTACTGTAGTTTTTTTAACTGGAGACTCCAAAGTGTACTATTCCGAGAGCTTCTATTTAAGTTCTACGTAAATCACAACTTACTTTAAGAGTTTTGTATCGATGCCTTAGGTTTATCCAACAGTAGCGATCTGAATCTCTATTATTGACCTAACTTGTTGTTTGGAACCTTCAAGTAATAGATCAAGCCACGCAATGTTTTCTCACTCACTATTTAAGTACAACTATACCTTTCGAAAGATCGCCATAGTATTCGATGTCGTCTATCCCAGCATTATCTTATTTCATTAATTCCTTCACATTTATCTCGGTCGCTTTTTAGAACTAGTTCACCTCTTTTTATGGAATTTTAGAATTCGGCTTCGATTTCTCAGGAATCAGTTGACCTTTTGATTATTTTCCTTCTTTCTTAACCGTCTTTTTCATTTTATCACCCTCATTAGCGGGAATAGGCTTCTCCTCCTAAATTTTATCTTTTATTTTTTTACTTATTAAATTGAAAATGCTCTTATGCTTTATCGCTATCCGAAGCAAGGCCTGCTAAAACTCCTAAAAACTGAGACCAACATTGTATTATTTTGGTGCTATTTTATCTTTTGTAAATGTCTTAAATATAAAAACCACATCCTTCGGATTCAGTATCAGGGGAGAGATCTCAAAAGCGTTTAAAAAGTACCTCCAAGTGTCAAATATAATTTCGTTATTAAGCTTCTTTTCAGTCAATGACACATGAGTACGACTCATCAAAAATTAAAAAAGTGCTTTTAGATTTTGCTCATAAGTAACAAAAATTTTTTTGATAGCCTGGCTCTCATAAATACTATTGAGTTTTTTCTAAATTTATTTTCGAGACTATAACATTTTTTTATCTTACTCTCCAATTTGTTCTCTCAATCTGCGACGCTGCTATTCCAACCTTTCCTTTTGTTCTGCCTCTTACTCTTTTTCCCTCCTTATCTTATCACTCGCATCAATCTATATCCTCTTTATTCTTTAGAGCTGACCCTGATGGAAAACCTTAAACTTTTACTTATTTTATCGTAGTTGCGCTTGTTTTTACTATTACTAATGAAATTTCTTTTATCTTTACTCCTACTATTTCTTTTTTTTCTCCATTAACTTCGCCTTCTTTTATTAAATAAACTTTTAGTTTTGCTATCTCCTCCTACGCTACTTTTCTTTTTATCTTTGTATTTACTACTGTCTCTCAAACTCTTTCTATTTAGCTTTCTTAGCCATTTGTTCAAATTTTGATTTTTATATTTAAGATAATTTTGCTAGACTAAGTGCCTTTTTTTGTTTAACTGCTTCCTTTTCTTTAGAATTAATCGCTACCTAGTTTCCTTGAGTTAATCCCTTAGAAGATTAAGAGGGATAAGGCTTGAGAGCTGTCAAAAGACCTTTAGACGATCCTCTATTTTTATTTCTAAATAATTAGCTTTCTACATATCTGGTAAAAGTGGAGATTTACTATCGATTACAGTTGACATTGCCCTCTCTCTAGGAGGCTCAAAATCAGAAAATCCTAAAGAAGTAGGCTTCACTTTATAAGTCGTTATCTTCTCTGCCATACTCTAGAAAACATGAATTTTTAAAGAAGATTTGGACAATATAAAATCCATTGCATCTAAAGCAACCTCAAAAGCCTCCTATAAACCATAGTTAACAGGACTAAAATAATGCTTAAATTATACAGATTTTTATACTACTTTTTTGTATCCTTTCGGAAGAATGTAGCTAGAGCTTGATGACAATTTTTAATTAAGGATATTAACAGCATAGGCTTGTTCCTTGGAGAGTGGGATATCTTAAATATCTTCGAAAACACTAAGTTTTTCTTTTTTTGCAATGAAAGTTTTCTTCAACTCAACAAAGAACTATTTAAGTATAACATAAATAGGCTGCCCTTTAAGTTGCTTATGAACTGACACTACATTTTCTCCTAATTTTCCAGCTGAAGTTGTAACTGTGTGCTACCTGGTCATGTTAAGGAAACAAAACTGAATGATATACTGCTAAAATCCTGTAAAATCAAGTTAATTAACCTATCTTCGGTTGAGCAATTTCACGTTTATATCGCGGACCATGTTGTTTATCTCAGGCTGGGAAGTCAAGAAAAAGAAACCATATTCCTTAAGAAATTTTCCCAATTCAACACTTGTCAGGATTTACTTTCTTCGTTGATTATCTTCAATCGCTTCAGCAGTATGACTCGAGTACATGGTAGCTGTATGCAGTAAAAAAAGGTGTCTCAAAGCTCGATGATATTTTTTGAAAATTGCTTCAATCGCATCCAAATCTCGCTGTTCCAGCTCGTCAAGAGGGATAATTTCGGTCTATTTAGGTTATTGCATCAACCTTTATAAAAAACCTTCCTCCCTTAGCTGGGCCTATCCAATCTGTCCACGAAGCAAATTAGTAATCTATAGTTACTTTTTCACATTTAATTTCTTTTTCTATTCTATTAACTGCTTCTTTATCTACAATGCATGCCTACCCTATTCGTCTTGCTTTCGTTTCTCCACTATACTTTGGAATTCCTTTATCAGATTCTCAGGCCCTTTGAGCTTGTTACTCAAACTCAACTGGGAAGTCACTTTGCTTTTATGAATCATGGACTATTCCATATTATTTACTACTTTTTGCTTATATTCTTCAGAATGCTCAACCTGCTCATCTTTAGTAATCTCAAAACGTCGGTTCAGCAAATCTTCAAGCTGTTTACTGCCAATTTTATGATTATTTAGCCTTATGTAAGAATTTGCATTCATCAGTTTTTATTTGATAACTTAACGAAGTTAATCATTTTACTCAGAAAAAGCTAAATCGGTTAATCTAATAATAAGTCCTATATAAAGGTCCTTCCATTTTTATTTAATAAGCAGTTCCTCTTCATTCTGTTTCGATATTTTTTACGGACTGCCACTCTTACCGAAATACATCGATTTTTGTTGTTTGGGTCTTGGCTTATATTTTATCTCTGTAATCGAATACTGATGTAGCGTTTCCTCCAGCAAGGCTTCTATGAACCCACTGCCGTTTTAACGATCCATCATCACTTTCTGAGTGATTTACTTAATCAATGATAAAACATAAAAGTTAATTAATGGATTGTCAAGGAACAATTGCTTTAGGAAATTTCCCACAGCTATCAATGCCTAAGTATCTTGACTAATTTGAATACTCTCACAAACCAATACGTACTATGAGCTAGAGAGAGGGTTTCTTTTGAAATGTTGAATTAAGCGCTAACTTGGTAAAGTAGTAAATTTTGAGATGAGAGGTACAAAAATTTAAACTAAGTAGTCTCGCTTGTCTCCAGCGCCGACCACCTTGGCAATCTGTGCTATTATATCGTAAATCTTGTAAACCTTCCTACTCTATGCCTCGCCCAACTTTTACAGCACTCCTATCAATTGGTTGAAAAGAGCGACAAACTCACCTAGTGATCGCTTCTACCAATTTCTGGTAAGAATGCTCAAACTTTCCTCATTTTGCTCGATTACAGCTGGCAAGTAAATCATGAGTTCCCCAACAAAATCTATTTAAACCGACCTTTACTTATTGCAACATTTTGAGCCTCAATGTCATTTTCGGGGAGGAGAGTAGCTGTTTCCAACCAGCTCGCAGCTATTCCAATACTTGTTATCTTTTACCCCAAAAAAGATACAGCTATATGTTTCAACAAGTAAGTTGTGACTTAGATCAATTCGGCTGGATTTTGAAAACTGCTGCTATAATATTTCGTAAAAAATTGCAGTTCTTCTCCCTCAATAATATCAACCAACAAGTGCCAGTAGAGCTATCGCAACGCTTGATGACGCTTCACCCCCAACAGAAAAGTACCAGCACACTTGCTATCCTCACTGATAAACCACTCATAAATATTTCCTAGTTTACCAAACAAATCCAGAGATAGCTCAGCTACCTTTTGACTCTTACTGATAAACCCTGGCTTTAGGGCATACAGACAGGCCTCAGCGTCCCTAGGATCTTGATCATGGAAAAATTTAAGCTTGGCTGCGTGTTTGTTGAGCAGAGAGTAAAACAGGATAATGGGATCAAAGTTGTCATTGAGGCCCTTCACAATGAGGTGAGCCAAATATTTGTTCTGATTAGTAAAAAGCCCAAGAATCTCCTCCAAATTCATCCCCAATGATGTCTTGAGCAGCAATATAAGAAATTACAAAGAACTCTCGCTTTCTTCAGGATCTTTATTGAGGTTAATTTTTTTGATATCAACGGCCTGCGAACTACCCACTTTTGGTTTGCCATTTTGTTTCTGACGAATGACTATCTTGCTGTTTTATTTTTTTTAAGGATCTCGCTCGTGCAATTGTCTGAGCACCTAGACTATCAACGCGTGTTCTCCCTGAAGAATCAACTATTTTATACGGGTATCGAGCTTCAAATTGATAGTTTCAAAAGCCAACCTGAACTATCATCATCTTTACCATATAAAGTTCCAGTTCGTCAACTTCGTGTTTTTTGCAGAATCAGATTTAACTGTTGCCAGGGCGTTCGGAATTTTACCAGTAGTAAGAGTTGCGATACGACGGGTAACCTATCCGACTATAAAGCCGTTGTCGAGATTTGCAGCCTGTTGGGGCGGAAGAGTGACATTTCCCTTTTCATCGATTTATCCTACATGGTAGGACAAGTACCTTGATTGCTGATGATATTGGCCTCAACGAGCCAAGTATATATTTATTCGGGAAGGTACATCTTATAAACCTTTCTCTTATTTTATTATACAAACGCCCAAATACCTTTCATCCAAAATATTCACTTTCAGGAAAATAAAGACAATAAATAGTATTCTTTTCGGCTGCCTACAATTGAGTAATATAAATTGACTCTAATTTTTGATATAATATATACTACGGGAAGCTAGGATGGAAGACGACGATGGTGACATTAGCTTCTGGGATGGCTTATTTATCAACTTCCCAATCGATAGCCTCAGAGATGGAGAAGACCTAGTGGGAATTCTCGACTAAGCAAGAATAGATAGACTCAAAATCCAAGCCAGCTTTGAGGAGGAATATCAGAGACTGTAGTTCGATAATGAGCTGCATCTACAGCAAGATGGCGAGGAAGTGGACAAATTCAAAGCCAAACAGATTCCCCGTCGCTTTTTCAAGAAACCTGAGGGCTACCCAAAATAGAGCATCATGGATTTGGGCACAAACGAGATCCACAGCAAGATATTTATGACTGTCTATAAGGAAGAAGTGGAGCGGATGGAAACAGAAAACTCCTACAAGATTTTTTCAGACAGAAATAAACTAAGAATCTTCATGAAAGATGGAAACGAGCTCAACATGCTCTGCAAGAACAGACTCCTACAGATGAAGAACCAGTTATGCATCCTACATGTCCACAACCAAGAGCTGGCCACACTCATCCGCACATCAAACAAACTCAAAATCGACCTCTAAAAAATGGACATCCATGCTATTTTTCGATGGCATAGACAGAAATCCATCGGCTATTTCTACTCCTGCACACTTAAGTTCAACTAAATTGCTGCCAAAGTTGAATAAGTCTCACGATACCTAACCACTATCTTTTATTTCCATCATCTCTCGCTCACTAAAGTTGAAAATACTTCCGTATTTGCCCTATTAAAAGAGTCAATTATCGACACTGTTAAAATATTGGAAGAATAGTATGAAATTCAAATTTAGTTCAACAGTGATTGCAATTCAATCATCATTCATAAACAGCATGCCTGCTTTGGGGAGGAAGTCGAACAAATTCTAAAAAACACTATTAATAGATTGATAATAATGTCAGTAAAGAGCAAATAAATTCGACAGTTTAACAATAGAATTAAAAAATAAATTAAAACCTTACCTTTCTTAAAGGAAAAGATGAAGTGCAGTCGTAATTAAACTTTTCTTTCGATTGATCTTTCTCAAATTACTCCAAAAGGGGTTCTAAATACCAAACATCTTTAAAATTTTCTTAAATACTTCAAAATCGTCCTAGATGCTGATTTACAAATCAAAATATTCTTCAATCACATAGAAACAAACTACGTTAACACTGAAATTGAAAGAATAATTTAGCTTTCCTAATAAAAAAATTATGTCTTAAAAAATGATGATTTACATGCAAAAGATGGAAAATAAATGAAAGGAATATTTACTTTAAAAGATCTATCGGAAGGCATATTTCCGAAACGCCAAAGATAACTCATGGAGTTTATCACAGAAATATTAATTCGCGAGTCAATTGCCAAAAAATAATAAACCATGTCCCTTGTCTAAAGCTTTTTTGAAGACAGCAGTAGTGTTGGCAATATATCCCGATCACTTATAAGCTAAAGTTAAAAAACTTTGAAATAGCTCTAAGATCGAGGAAAGATAGAATGGTTTAATGAGCCATTTAAAATGCCTCCCTTACGATAAATTCCAGAGGATGACAAACCGTTTATCCTAAACAAAAAGAGAAGAGACCTAGAGGATCTGTTCTATAAAAATTGCAACATTAAATTCAAGATATTTAGCCTAGAACTAGCAACCAAGATAGAATGGCCGAATGATATCATAGAGTCTCCAATTTTAATCAAACGACCATTCAACGGCATCTACTTCAATTAGCATTTCTAGCCTTGTAAACTCACAGATTTGAAAGAAAATGAACAGGCACTCATAGTATATTTGAGTAAAAGCTTAAAGCATGATTTCGTTCCCGTTTTATCCGTAAAACGTATTTGATTGTTTG
>ERZ724520.1360-NODE-1360-length-12503-cov-3.810251_pt1 | contig 12503 bp, 12 predicted proteins | sample MGYA00376053_ERZ724520 | MGnify/ENA primary metagenome ERZ724520 (study PRJEB28724, sample SAMN07190886) | activated sludge metagenome | isolation source: activated sludge of sewage treatment plant in Hong Hong | place: USA: Christiansburg, Virginia | collected... | reverse complement strand
TCTCGACAATTCCATACGCTTCGGGATGCACGGCAGAATTATCCAACGGATTTTTCGCATTCGAAATTCGGATAAAAGCAACGCCTTGCTGATAGGCTTTTTCGCCCAAACGAGGCACTTTTTTCAATTGTTTTCTATCTTCAAACGGACCGTTTTCCGAACGGTATTGCACGATATTTTCGGCCAGCTTCTCTCCTATTCCACTCACATAACTCAACAAATGCTTGCTCGCCGTATTGATGTTTATCCCAACGGAATTCACGCAACGAATTACAGTATTGTCCAGTTCTTCCTTGAGTTTGGTTTGATCTACATCGTGTTGATACTGACCCACTCCTATTGCTTTCGGGTCAATTTTTACCAATTCGGCCAAAGGATCAGACAAGCGTCTTCCGATAGAAACCGAACCACGAACCGTCACATCATAGTTTGGGAATTCCTCTCTAGCAATTTTCGAAGCAGAATAGACCGATGCTCCTGCTTCAGAAACGATGAAAACCTGAACGGGTTTGTCGAAAGCGATTTTCTTGATGAAGAATTCCGTTTCTCTTGAAGCGGTCCCGTTTCCGATGGAAATTGCATCAATATTATAGGCATTGACCATCGATTTTATTTTTTTCATCGCCATTGTGGTTTCGTTTTGAGGCGCGTGCGGATAAATGGTTTCGTTGTACAACAAGTCTCCTTTTTCGTCCAAACAAACTATTTTGCAACCCGAACGGAAACCTGGATCTATAGCCAAAATTCGTTTTTCACCCAAAGGTGGTGCGAGCAATAGTTGTCCCAAATTATTGGCAAAAACCTGAATTGAATTGGCATCAGCCTTGGCTTTGGCTTCCTGCAAAGCTTCATTGGAAATGGCTGGATTCAACAATCGTTTATAACTGTCTTCTATCGCTAATTGTATGTGCGGCGTGGCTGGACTTTGCCCTTTCAAAACCAATTCGTCAATAATATCATAAGCTTCGTCAATATCTACTTCCACTTTAAACTTGATAAACCCTTCATTTTCGGCACGAAGCATCGCCAACAATCGGTGTGAAGGTGCTTTGGTTAAAGGTTCTGACCAATCGAAATATTGGTTGAATTTTTGGGCATCTTGTTCGTCTTTTTTGGTTTTTACGACCTTTGTGGTGATGGTTGCTTTTCGTTGAAAAAGTCTTCTCAACTGCTTGCGAACATAAATATTTTCGTTGATCCATTCGGCGATAATGTCTCGTGCGCCTTGCAAAGCGGCATCTTCATTAATCACGTTGTCGTTCAAATATTTCGTGGCCATAAAATCGACATTGTCGTTGTTTTGTGCCATTATGATTTTGGCCAAGGGTTCCAATCCGTTTTCACGAGCGACATCGGCTTTGGTTTTTTTCTTCTTTTTGAACGGCAAATAAAAATCCTCCAATTCCTGTAAATCGAAGCTTTGCTGGATTTTTTTATCCAATTCGGGTGTTAATGCGTTTTGCTCTTCGATTGATTTTAAAATCGCTTCTTTTCGTTTTACAATAACTTCGTAATCCTTTTGGAGTTTGGCAATTTGTTCGATTTGAACCTCGTCTAAATTTCCTGTTTTGTCTTTTCGGTAACGGGAAATAAAAGGAATCGTGCAATCTTCTTCTAATAATTGAACGGTGTTTTGAATGTTTATGGTCGCTGTTTGAACAGACTTGGCGATGAATTGTATGTTGGTCATTTTTTGATTTTTTCGAACAGCTAAAATAATATCTTTGAAACTTAATTTGAGCGAAATGGATATTTTATTCTACTTTTTTTTGATTTTAAACATAATGGCCTTCATCCAAATTGGGTATGACAAACATTTGGCAAAAGCTCAAAAACGAAGAATTTCAGAGCGGGCATTGTTAAGCTTTGTTATAATGGGCGGAACAATTGGTTCCGGCTTGGCAATGTTCACTTTCAGACACAAAACATCAAAAAAAAGCTATCTTTTAAAGTTTTGGGTGATTGTCATTGTCCAAATATTGATGGGCTGGTTTTATTTAAACAGGTAAAAAAAACCTTAATTGCGTCAATGGACTGACTGAATTAATATAAATTCAGTCAATAGAAAATAAAAAAAGCCGGGTTTTGTCAACCAAGCTTTAAATTATTTGGTGCGAAGCACCCCGATTTTTTTGAACCTAATCCTGAACAATAAAATCCTTAGAATTTTCTTCTCTTTTATATTCAGGCTGAATATTAATGTGATTGATTTGGAATTTATCCAATAAAACGTGTTCTAGTTTATGTAAAATTTCGTTGAATTCGGACATTTTTAAATCTTCGGAACAATCAAGATGCGCTTCCAGATGTAATTCATCATCATTGAGATGCCAAACGTGAATGTGGTGTAATTTTTCAACACCTTCAATTTTATGCACTTCGCTGATGATCTCGTTGATGTCAATGTGAACTGGTGTAAAAAGCATCAACATTTGGGTGGAAGTTTTTAGTAAATCAAAGCCAACAACTATCAAATAAATAGCAATAACCAATGTCATTACGCTATCGACCCAAAACCATTGATAATATTTCATTAACAATCCGCCAACTAAAACCGCAACCGAGGCCAACATATCTGTAAACAAATGCAAATATGCCGATTTCATATTCAGGTTTTTATCGGCATCATTTTTTAGCATTAAAGCAGATAAACCATTGACAAAAATTCCTAAAATAGAAAGCCAAATTACCAATCCAGATTCAATATGTTGTGGATTGAAAAAACGTTCGATTGCTCCATAAACCAAAAACAAAGCTACAATTATTAAGGTCATTGCATTAACAAAAGCGGCAATAAGTTCGGCTCTTTTATATCCAAAAGTTTGATTTACAGAAGCTTTTTTTTTGGATAATTTGTGCGCTACATAACTGAAAACCAAGGAGAGAACATCGGAAAAATTATGCAAAGCATCTGAAATCAAGGCCAAACTTCCAGAAATGAGTCCGCCAATAACTTGTGCAGCCGTAATTACAAGATTTAAAACAATAGAAAATAGTAGATTTTTTCCTTGTACTTCGTGATGATGGTGGTGATTGTGATCGAGCGACATCTATAAGTTATTTAATGTCGTTAATAATGGAAAGAATTTGAATTTTTAAATTTGGTAAATGATTTTGATAGGTTTCCCAAACAGCATCATGATCCACTTTAAAATATTCATGAATTAAAAAATTTCTCATTCCTTTAGCTTGAACCCAAGGAACATTTGGATAATTTTTCTTTAATTCCTCTTCAACATTCGCTATTGCTTCTCCTATTATTTCTATATTTCTAAAGATAGCATCTTGTTTTATCCAATCTTCTAAATAACTTTCATAAGATAAATCTTTAGAAATTATTTCTATTTTTTCTATGCAATCTATCACATGTTGCAAACGAAAAATATTTTTATCCTTATCCATAAATAATTTTCAAATCATTAAAAATACTTTCTTTCAATAATGGATGAACTGCATTTTGAGAAACTAAATCTATCTTTTTATGTAATTTTTTTTGCAATTCTTCTTGAATATCAACAAGTCCAAAAAGAGAAATTGGCGTATTAAAACTATATAAAATATCTATATCACTCGTTGAAGTTTCTTCATTTCGAGCCACAGAACCAAATAAACCTATACGTTTTGGATTGTATGGTTTTAATGTTTTGATAATAATATCTATTTCTTTCTGTGTTAACATTTTACAAAGTTACATTATTTTTAACAGCTAATTTTATCCACTCTTGTTTGATGTCTTCCGCCTTCGAATTCAGTAGTTAAAAAAGTTTCAACAATTTCAATCGCTTGTTGAATTGAAGTATAACGCGCCGGAATACTGAGAACATTAGCATTATTGTGTAAACGGGTTAAATAAGCAATTTCTTTTATCCAACACAATCCAGCTCTCACTTTTGGATGTTTATTAACAGTCATTGCAATTCCGTTTCCTGAACCACAAATTACGATTCCAAAATCGGCTTTTCCTTCTGAAACATCAATAGCAACTGGATGACCAAAATCTGGATAATCTACAGACGCATCTGTATCAGTTCCATAATTGGTTACTTCGTGTCCTTTTGATTCTAAATATTGAACAATAGCTTTTTTATATTCCGGTCCTGCGTGGTCGTTTCCTATAGAGATTTTCATAATAAATGGATTGAATTTTGTGTTGCAAATTTACTGAAACAATTACGGATTTTAATTAATATTGGATTAAAAAACTAACTATCACAGTATAAGCACACTAATTTTAAAAAAAATGATATCCATAAAAATTAAAGTGAAAAAATGTTTCCTATATAATTTAAATGTTAAATTATCGTAATGTTAATAGTGTTTTCTAAATCCTTGATAATCAGTTAACCTTAAATTAACATAGAATGTTTATAACTTTGGATAGAAAATTAGAAGTATTTCTTGTTTGTATCGAATAAAAACGTAATCCAAAACCGGAATGAAATAACCAAATTTAGTTTGGTGAATTTTTAGAAAAGTTATTGATAGAAAAAACGTTATTGTTAACAAAATTTAGAAACTAACTTGTTTACAAAAACAATCGTTTTTTAATTATTAACCGTTGTTAATAGCTTTTTAAAATCACTTTAAAATGAACCTTTTAACGTCTTAAAACTATGTTAATAAATCAATATAAAAACCTACAACTCTATAAACCTCTTTTTAAAATTAAAGTTATTGGCACTATTAACACGCTATAATAACCATTAAAAAATTAATTTAAATTTCTTTTTCTTTTTGTTGTTTTTAATAGATGTTGACAACTTCAAACAATTTCAAGATTGTTATTCAAATTATCCAGAATGGCTTGAACTCTTTCGAAATCATTAATGTGAACTTTAAGATGAATTCCGCCATAGGCAATACTGGCAAATGGATCAATTGAAATTAAATTCTCGTTTTGAAACAAAAAAGGAATTCCTTCATTTTGTAAAATAGATTTCAAAACGATAATTTCGTGAGCAAAATTGAATGTGGTAATCGTTTGAAAAGTGTCCATTTTGTAAATTTTTATAAAGATACAAAAGTTATATTTTAGATAATTCTTAATACTTAATACTATAAATCTTAATACTTCTTCGTAATTTTAGACCTTTAAGAAATGAATTATGAGTAAAAAACTGAGAAAACCAGAAAACAAAGAGAAAGATTTTTCTAATAAAATTATAAAAATACTATCACAAAATTCTAATAAAGCCTTTAACTACAAACAAATAGCTACTCTTTTAGAAAAAGATGATACTAAAAGCAGAAACGAAATTATCAGGGATTTAAAAATTCTTGCATCCCAAAAAAAGATTATAGAATCCGAACCTGGAAAATATCTTATCAAAGCGCTAAGTCAAGATTACTACGAAGGAAAAATTGATATGACAGGTCGGAAAACTGCCTATTTTGTTTGTCCAGAACTAGAAGAAGACGTTTTTATTCCAACCAATAATTTGAATAGAGCTTTAGATAAAGACACTGTAAAAGTCTATGTTTACAATCGTAGAAAAGGCCGAAGACCTGAAGGCGAAGTGATTGAAGTGGTCGAAAGAGCTAAAACAGATTTTGTTGGTGTAATTGATATTCAAAAGAATTTTGCTTTTGTTTCAACTGCCAATCCTAAAATGTACACTGATATTTTTATTCCAAAGGATAAATTAGGAGAAGCAGAACAAGGAGATGTTGTTTTAGTTCATATCGAAGATTGGCCAAAAAGAGCCGATAGTCCATTTGGTTCCGTGATAAAAGTGCTTGGAAAACCTGGAGAACACGATACCGAAATTCACGCTATTTTAGCTGAATATGGTTTACCAGCAGAGTTTCCGGTTGATGTTGAAGTGTATGCGCAAAAAATAGATACTTCAATCACAGAAGAGGAAATCAAAAATCGTCGTGATATGCGTGATACTTTGACTTTCACGATTGATCCAAAAGATGCTAAAGATTTTGATGATGCTTTGTCTTTCAAAAAATTAGAAAATGGTCATTACGAAATTGGAGTTCACATTGCTGATGTTTCTTATTATTTACAAGAAGGAACTATTTTGGATGATGAAGCTTATCAACGAGCTACTTCTGTGTATTTGGTAGATAGAGTTGTGCCAATGTTACCTGAAGTTTTATCCAATTTTGCTTGTTCTTTGCGTCCTCAAGAAGAAAAATATACTTTTTCTGCAATTTTCGAAATTACCGAAACGGCTCAAGTGGTCAATCAATGGTTTGGAAGAACAGTGATTTTTTCGGATCAGCGATTTGCTTACGAGGAAGCGCAATACATCATTGAAACGAAAGACAATACTATTCCAGCTGAAACTTCTATAACAGGAAGTTCGTATCAAGTTTCGGATGAAATTGTTGCAGCTACGCTTAAAATGCAAGATTTAGCTAAAATTCTACGTAGAAATAGAATGAATAATGGAGCAATTTCATTTGATAAAGTCGAAGTAAAATTCAATTTAGATGATGAAGGAGAACCAGAAGGTGTTTATTTCAAAATTTCAAAAGATGCCAATCATTTGATTGAAGAATTTATGCTTTTGGCTAATAGAAAAGTCGCCGAATACATTGGAAAACAAAAGAAAACTTTTATTTATAGAATTCACGACGAACCAAATGAAGATAAATTAATTGCAATGCAAACCGTGATTGCAAAATTTGGATATAAAATAGATTTCAGGAACAAAGGAGATATTTCGAAATCATTGAATGCTTTATTGAATGATGTAAATGGAAAAAAAGAGCAGAATTTAATTGATACTTTGGCGATTAGAACAATGAGTAAAGCCAAATATTCGACTGATAATATTGGACATTATGGTTTAGCTTTTGATTATTACAGTCATTTTACCTCGCCAATTCGTCGTTATCCTGATGTTATGGTGCATCGATTATTGCAATTTTATCTCGATGGAGGAAAATCTGTCGATGAAGAAAAATACGAAGCAAAATGTTTGCATTCTTCTACAATGGAAGGTTTGGCATCGAATGCTGAGCGTGATTCTATCAAATATATGCAGGTAAAATATATGCAAAATCACAACGATCAGGAATTCTTGGGTGTAATTTCAGGTGTAACCGAATGGGGAATTTTTGTTGAAATTGTCGAAAATAAATGCGAAGGAATGGTTCGAATTCGTGAAATTAAAGACGATTATTACACTTTCGACGAAAAACAATATGCTTTGGTTGGAGCTACCACAAAATCTCTTTTGCAATTAGGTGATGAAATTTACGTTAAAGTTAAAAATGCCGATTTAGTCAAAAAACAATTGGATTTTAATTTTATAAGAAGAAACAATTAAATTTTAAACACAATGAAAAAGATAATTTTAATCGCTTTTGTGATGATTTCACAATTAAATTTTGGTCAAACCACTATCAAATTAGATAATTTTGATGAATTAAAAGTGTTTGATCAGCTGAATGTAACCTTAGTTCAATCGGATGAAAATAAGGTAGTTGTTAGCGGAAAAAACGAAAGCAGTTTCGAAGCAGTTAATAAAAATGGCGTTCTAAAACTTAGAATGAAATTGACAAAAATGCTTTCTGGTGAAGACACAAAAGTAACTTTATATTTCAAAAATATTAAAAGTATTGATGCCAATGAAGGAAGTATTGTGAGTAGCAAACACATTTTTAAACAAACCACAATGGATTTATCTTCGCAAGAAGGAGCTAAGATTGATGTGGAACTTGATGTTGAAAACACTTCGATTAAGATATATTCTGGTGGAATAATTAGTATTTGGGGTAAAGCTGTTACACAAAAAGCAACGATTACTTCTGGTGGAATTTTTTATGGCAAAGATTTAGTAACATCACAAACATCAGTTAGTATTTCAGCGGGTGGAAGTGCCGATGTCAACGCAACAACTCTTGTAAATGCAAAAGTAAATGCAGGTGGAAGTATTTCGATTTACGGTAAACCAAAAGAGATAAAACAAGAAACCTTTGCAGGTGGAATTATCACAGAAAAATAATTATGATAAGACACGAATTTGCTTCGCCTGTTCGCTATCGCTCGAGTCACAAATTTTCACGAATAATACTCTTTGTGTAATTTTTTTTAAATAAAAAAACTTGTGTTAATTTGTGAAATTCGTGTCAACTTTTGCAACATATTTTAATAATAATTTTAATGATTAATGATATTTTATCAGGAATTCCTTGGGGAGTTTTTTTAAGTTTTATGATTGGCCCCGTTTTTTTTATATTACTGGAAACTAGTATTATAAAAGGATTTAGAGCCGCTTTAGTATTCGATTTAGGTGTTGTTTTGGGTGATATTGTATTCATTACCATTGCTTATTTAGGAAGTTATAGATTAATAACAAGTCTTAAAGATAATTCTGCACTTTTTATGTTTGGAGGAATCTTGATGCTGGCTTACGGATTAATATCTTACATCAGTTTACACAAAGAAAAAAAGGTTGATACCCATAAAATAGACAACGAAATCATCAGAAAAGATTACTTAGGTTTGTTTATAAAAGGGTTTTTCCTGAACATTATCAACATTGGAGTATTAGGTTTTTGGTTGGCTGTAATTATTTCGGTTGGACCAAAAATAATAAAAGATACTTCACGAATGCTTACTTTTTTTACTTCCGTAATAGTAACTTATGTATTGGTTGATTGTATTAAAATACTATTAGCCAAACAGTTAAAAAACAAAATGACCCCAACTAATATTCTTAAAATCAAAAAAGGAATCAGTATTGTTTTAATGATTTTTGGAGTGGCTTTAATTGTTCAAGGTTGGTTTCCAAAAGAAAAAGAAAAGTTGAAAGATGCTTTGGAAAGGATTGATGAGTAGGTTTTTAAAAAAAGGAATTATGAAAAATTTATCTTTAATTATATTTTTATTTTTTGCTTTAAAAATTCAAGCGCAAACAGAGTTTGAAGCGCAAAAGAATTTTATAAAAATTAAAGACATATTGACAACTGAAAGCAGTTCTAAAAATCTAATTACCAAGTTCAATTCATTAAAATTAACATTCAAAGATCAAATAAATAATAATGTTTATGACTTTTTAAATCGTGATATTGATTTTGGCTATAATCACAAAAGAATTAGGGTAATTTTTGATACTTGGCAATATCAAATAGACATAATTACTAAAAATGATAGAATTTATCTAAAGTCTATTAAAACAGAATACTTCAAAAAATATTCTTATAGTAGTTTAGACGAAAATGAACTGAAAGGATATTTACTAAAAAGAAATGCGTTTTATCAATCGCATAAAAAGATAAAGCAATTACTTGAAGAAATTTCTATTAATGAAACTTTTGCAATGAGGTGCGGTGATGGATTACCTTATACTAAAGAAGGTTTGAAAATAAAAAATATTGTTGACGAAGAAGATATCGAAAGTTTAAAAATATTGTTGTCAAATTTTAATTGTGAAAAGCAAGCTTTTGCAGTTGAAGGGTTTTCTATGTTATCAAAAAATGAAGTAGAAATTCCAAATGAATACAATATATTAATTAAACATATAAAAGAAAGAAATGCTGAATTACAAATCTGTTCAGGATGTATAACAGGTTTAGTTGAAAAAATTTATTAATAAGGTTCTATCCAAACTTCATCTAAATTTTTCTAAAAATGTCATAAAAAAAGAGACACATTTCTGTATCTCTTCTTGATGTATCGTCCGGATTCGAACAATAACTTTACCTAATTTTTTCTAAAAATTAAACATAAAAAAAACCTCCAAATTGCTTTGAAGGTTTTAGAGGCATCGTCCGGATTCGAACCGGAGTAGGAGCTTTTGCAGAGCCCAGCCTAGCCGCTCGGCCACGACGCCAATTATTTATTGGTGTGCAAATATACTAAAAAAGTTAAAAAAGGAAAGCAATAATTACAAAGATTTAAAAATTCATAATTAGCTTAATTTCTGTATTCCTCCATTTCTATCGTAACCGCTTCAACATCACCGCCAATAGGAGGATTCAGTTTAGAAACTGCCAACGTAATTCTTGAAATTGCAGCGACTTCATCAAAAATTCTTTTGATAATTCGGTGTGCTACGTGTTCCAAAAGGTTGGAACGAATAGCCATTTCTTCCTCGACAATGCGGTTCAAAAGCACATAATCTACCGTATCTTCCAGATGATCCGAAAGAGCTGAATTGCGTAAATCGGTTTTCACTTCTAAATCAACTGAATAATCAGAACCAATTTTTCCTTCTTCGATTAAGCAACCGTGATAGGAGTAAGTACGGATGTTTTTTAGTTTTATAATTCCCATTTTTATAATTTTATTCTTGTAGTATTAGGATCTTGGTGATTTGAAGTTACAGCTTGTATGAAGACTTTTTTTTTGAATGGTATAAGGGAATTTTTTTAAAGGTAATGTTCGAACAATATTATATTTTTCCTCAAAAAAAGGAAATGTTTTTAATGTTAGAGCATAGTTTTTAAACTCTTTATAAAATAATTTACCCAAGCCTTTTCTTATATTTTCATAATAAAAAGCGGTTTCGTCTACTTCTTGTTTTGCTCTTGGTAGAATTATGGTTTTATAATTTTCTTCTAAAGCCATTTTTTATCTAATTCTTTTAAAGCATCTTCTAAAGGAATATAATCCTCAGGTTTGGCGTTTTTCATACGTTCTAAAACCATTTCTTGTTGCCATAGCGGGACTTCATTCGCAGCATTTTCGTTTATGGAAACGTCAGGAATATGTTTAAAAAAACTAATAAAAGTCTCGTAAAATTCGTCTGGAATTGTAACAGTTAATTGCCTCATAACATTTGATGTTTATACAAAAATACAAATTAAAATCATTGTTTGTTATTTATGGTTAATCTAACTACAAACCATAAACCACGAACTCTAAACTTTTTATATCTTTGCATTTCAATTTAGAAAATTATGTCAACCGAAGAAAAATCCCTTCATTTTATAGAACAAATTATAGAAGACAGCCTAGCAAGCGGTTTTCCCCAAGAAAATTTACGTTTCCGTTTTCCACCAGAACCTAATGGGTATTTACACATTGGCCACGCCAAATCCATTTGTTTGAATTTTGGTTTGGGTCTAAAGTACAATGCGCCAGTCAATTTGCGTTTTGACGACACCAATCCAGCCAAAGAAGAGCAGGAATATGTAGATGCTATCAAGGAAGATTTACTTTGGTTAGGCTTCAATTGGGCCGAAGAGCGTTATGCTTCTGATTATTTTCAGCAGTTGTACGATTGGGCAATTTTGATGATTAAAAAAGGAAAAGCGTATGTTGACAGTCAATCTTCTGAAGATATGGCGGCTCAAAAAGGAACACCAACCCAACCAGGAGTTGATGGACCGTATAGAAATCGTTCAGTTGAAGAGAATTTGACTTTGTTCGAAGGAATGAAAAAAGGCGATTTCCCGGAAGGAAGTCACGTTTTGCGTGCCAAAATTGATATGGCTTCGACCAATATGTTGATGCGTGATCCGTTGATGTACAGAGTGTTGCACCGTCATCACCACAGAACTGGTGATGATTGGAATATTTATCCAATGTATGATTATGCCCACGGCGAAAGTGATTATATCGAACAAATTTCGCATTCCATTTGCACATTAGAATTTGTAATGCACAGAGAATTATACAATTGGTTTTTAGACCAAATTTATGACGATACTTTAGTTAGACCTAACCAATACGAATTTGCGCGTTTGAACTTGAATTACACTGTAATGAGCAAGCGAAAACTATTGCAATTGGTTCAGGAAAATATTGTTAACGGTTGGGATGATCCAAGAATGCCGACTATTTCAGGTTTGCGAAGAAGAGGTTATACACCAGCTTCGATTCGAAAATTCTGTGATATTATTGGTGTTGCCAAAAGAGAAAATATTATTGATGTTTCGCTTTTGGAGTTTTGTTTGCGTGAAGATTTAAACAAAACCGCGCCAAGAGTTATGGCAGTTTTAGATCCAATAAAAGTCGTAATTACCAATTATCCTGATGGAAAAGAAGAACTTTTAGATGCCGAAAATAATCAGGAAGACGAATCAGCAGGTTTCAGAAAAGTACCATTTTCGAAAGAATTATACATCGAAAGAGAAGACTTTTTAGAAGTGGCTCCAGCCAAATTTTTCCGTTTGTCTTTAGGAAATGAAGTGCGTTTGAAAAATGCGTATATCATTAAAGGAGAAAGTGTTGTAAAAGATGCAGCAGGAATTATTACCGAAATACACGTTACTTACGACACCGATTCTTTGAGCGGAAGTGGGAGTGAAGCTTCCAAAAGAAAAGTGGCCGGAACCTTGCATTGGGTTTCTATAAAACACGCTATCGAAGCCGAAGTTCGTTTGTATGACCGACTTTTTGTAGACGAAGCGCCGGACAGTCATAAAGAAAAAGATTTCTTAGATTTTATGAATCCGAATTCTTTGCAAATCATAAAAGGATTTGTGGAACCAAGTCTTTCTACCGTTAAATCGGGAGATAAATTTCAGTTTCAACGTATTGGATATTTCAATGTGGACAAGGATTCAACAGCTTCTAAATTAGTGTTTAACAAAAC
>ERZ724520.1359-NODE-1359-length-12504-cov-3.430878_pt1 | contig 12504 bp, 14 predicted proteins | sample MGYA00376053_ERZ724520 | MGnify/ENA primary metagenome ERZ724520 (study PRJEB28724, sample SAMN07190886) | activated sludge metagenome | isolation source: activated sludge of sewage treatment plant in Hong Hong | place: USA: Christiansburg, Virginia | collected... | reverse complement strand
TTGTCGTCAGTTGCTACGCTGGACTTGTACTGGGCGAGCTTTTCCTTGACGTATTTGGTCTTGTAGCGGCGGTCCGTAACCGTCTTGATCATGGCATCCGAGATGTGCCCAACACCACCCAGACGGGCAGCTTCCAATGCCAGATCGGCAGTAGAAATATCGACACCCATGCCACCGATCATGATCGGTACAAGTTCATGCTTGCCAAGCTGCAAGCGGAAATCGTCCACACGCTTCATTTGTATCCTTCAGGAAAGCACGGCTATCGCCCGCGCCAAAACGAAGCATCGATTTTACGCGAATGTTAAGGCTCATGCTCGCCTGGAGAGCGATAAATCAAGCGCCAATCTGCCACGGCAAGGGTAATCAATCCATGGGATACTCCGCTTCCCACGCCTACGATAGTCAAACAGATGACCGCCCCCGCCCAAAAACCCGGACTTCACCCGCGCAACAAAAATGCGGCGGGCTACGACTTTACTGCCCTGACCGCCGTTGCGCCGGGGCTGGTCAAATACATCATCACGACCAAGGCCGGCACGCCCAGCATAGACTTCGCCAATCCGGGCGCCGTCAAAGCCTTCAATCGTGCACTGCTGGCCCTGCATTACGGCGTGCGCGGCTGGGAGATTCCGGCCGGCTATCTTTGTCCGCCGATTCCCGGACGTGCCGATTACATTCACCATCTCGCCGACCTGCTGGCCACCTGCAACAAGAAAGTTATCCCTACCGGACCCGATGTTCGTGTACTTGATATTGGCGTTGGGGCCAATTGTGTTTATCCGCTGATCGGCCATGCCGAATACGGCTGGAATTTTCTCGGCGTCGACATCGACGAAGCTGCGCTGGCCAATGCCCAATTAATTTTGAGCAAGAATCCAGAGTTGACCGCAGCATTTGAATTGCGTCATCAAACCGTCTGGGACAACATCTTCCTTGGCCTGCTGCGCTCGGGTGAAAATTTTGAAGTCAGCATGTGCAACCCGCCCTTCCATAACACCCCGGATGATGTGATCGCCGTCAGCCAACGCAAGTGGAACAAACTGGGCAAACCCGGTGCGAAAAAAGAGGCTGCCCTGCCCCGCCTCAATTTCGGCGGCGGCGGCACTGAGCTTTGGTGCAATGGTGGCGAACGTGCCTTTGTTAAGTTGATGATCGAACAAAGTTCTGACATCCCGAAGCGGGTGATGTGGTTCACCAGCCTGGTTTCGAGTGCCGAAAACCTTGAGCACATTGAAGTGGCGCTGAAGAAGGCCAAGGTTGTCGAATCGCGCACCATTCCAATGGCACAGGGTCAGAAACAAAGCCGCTTTGTTGCGTGGACATTCTGTGGCAACGGCGAGCGCGAGAAATGGCGGCGTGAGCGCTGGCAGAACACCAGCCCGGCACTGCCAAGCGACGACTTGCCGCCAGCAACCGAAGAACCCATCGCGTAAGCAGCAGCTTCAGCAGCGCGTGCATTGGCTTGGCATGCCAGCAATGCATGTCGTATATGGCAAAACGCTTTGCAATAGGCCATGTTCTAAGCAGTCAGTATAATTACCCACCCTTGTCTCTGGTGACCCGCAACGTGTCTGACCGCCTCGCTGTTCTGCCCCAATACCTCCTGCCCAAACAGGCACTGACCATCCTCGCCGGCAAACTGGCCAGCGCCCAGGCCGGTAGCCTGACGACCAATGTCATTCGCTGGTTTGTCGGCCGCTACGGTGTCAATATGGCCGAGGCGGCTAATCCGGATATCGCCAGCTATCCGAGCTTCAATGACTTTTTCACGCGCCCGCTGAAAGCCGGCGCCCGCCCACTGGCCGAGGCTGCATTTCTGTGCCCGGTCGATGGCGCGATCAGCCAGTTTGGCGCGATCGAGCGCGACCAGATTTTCCAGGCCAAGGGCCACAGTTATTCGACTACCGCACTGGTTGGTGGCGACCGCCAACTGGCTGCACAATTCGCGGATGGCGCTTTTGCCACCCTGTATCTCAGCCCGCGCGACTATCACCGCATTCACATGCCTTGTGACGGCCGGCTGACGCGCATGATCTACGTTCCTGGCGAGCTGTTTTCGGTTAATCCGACGACGGCGCGCGGTGTACCCGGTCTGTTTGCCCGCAATGAACGCGTCGTTTGTGTTTTTGAATCGGCTTTCGGTCCCTTCGTGCTGACCTTGGTTGGTGCCACGATCGTTGGCAGCATGGCCACCGTCTGGCACGGCCAGATTAACCCGCCGCGTCCCGGTGTCGTCCGCGAATGGCATTACGACAAAAACACTGCGGTCGACCTCAAAAAAGGTGAAGAAATGGGCCGTTTCCTGCTCGGCTCTACTGTTGTCATGCTTTTCCCCAAGGACACGCTCGCCTTCAACACCGACTGGACGCCGACACGAGCCATCCGTATGGGCGAAATGATGGGCAAGCAACCAGCTTGAAGCGGCAGGCCGCAAGGCGTCTGGTTTCAACGATAAAGGAGAATTCAATGAATGGATCAAGTCATCTCACCGCAAACCGGCACACGTTCCCGACGCTGCTGATTGCCGGATTATTCGTGCTTTTTTCAGGTTTTGCGGTCGCCGAAGCGCCGCAGCAAAAAACCCAGGTGCCCGGCTACTAGCGCACCTTCCTCGGCAAATTCGAGGTCACCGCCCTTTACGATGGCGCCATCAATCTCGATACCAAGTTGCTCAAGAACACCTCGGACAAGGATATCCAGAAACTCCTCGCCCGCCTGTTCGTCAAGGGTCCGGCCGTACAGACCGCCGTCAATGCGTTCCTGATCAACACCGGCAACAAACTGGTATTGGTCGATGCCGGCGCTGCCAAGCTCTTCGGCCCCGGTCTCGGCAATATCGTCAACAACCTCAAAGCCGCCGGCTATACCCCGGACCAGGTGGATGTCGTACTGATCACTCACCTGCACGGTGATCACGTCAATGGCCTGGTCACCCCGGAGGGCCAGACCGTATTTCCCAAGGCCCAGATCTGGTCAGCCAAGGCCGACAACGATTTCTGGCTGAGCGAGGAAGTTGCCGCCAAGGCACCGAAGGACTTCCAGATGTTCTTCAAAATGTCGCGCGATGCCGCTGCCCCTTACCTGGCCAGTGGCCAATGGAAGACCTTCACCGGCAATCAGGAACTCTTGCCGGGCATCAGCAGTCTCGATACCCACGGCCACACCCCCGGCCACAACAGCTATATCTTTGCCGACAGCGGCGAAAAAATGCTGATCCTCGGCGACTTGGTGCATAACCATGCGCTCCAGTTCGCCCGTCCCGACACCGCCTTCGAATACGATAACGACCGCAAGCAGGCCGTCGTCGCCCGCAAGCAAACCTTCAGCATGGCAGCCCGGGAAAAAATGCTGGTCGGTGGCATGCACCTGCCCTTCCCCGGCATCGGGCACATTCGCCAGGACGGCAAGGCTTTCGCCTGGGTGCCGGTCGAGATCGCACCAACCAAATAGCAATTGCTGCCGCCCACAGGAGTAGTTGTCGGCAAGTGCGGTCAACACGAAAAGATGGCTAAAAAACCCTCGCCGGATATTTGCCGGCGAGGGCTTTTTCATAGGCGCTGGCTACAACTGCCTGGCTGTCTCAGAGAGCACCTGAATCACTGAAATGCTCCCGGTGCCAACGCACTCGCCGGACGCATCAAGCGGCTACCGATCGGGAAATGGAATTCGGCATCCGGCAACAACTCGACACCCCGCGCCTGCCCCGGTGGCCTGACCGAACCACGCAATGGTGACTGGCTGGTCAAACGTAGCGGAACGCCGCCTAACTCGATCAAGTCACCACGCGCCACCAAACGGTTTCCGTCGAATCGCCCCTGCGCCGGCTTGAAAAAATCACCATTGCCAACCATCAGATTATTGAGCAGCCAAACCTCGACATCCGCCCCGATCTTGTCGGCATGAAAAGTCAGAAAACTCCCGCCATAGTTGTCGTTGATCAGCGTGTTGTGCGACATGTACAAGGCGTTATCCGGCCAGCGCCGGCCTTCGGCCCCGTAGGAAACGATGCTCGGGTTATCGGTAGCGGCGCTCTGGCCGATGGCGTTGCCGATAACGTAGGCAAGACCGCCATTGGGAAATTCCAGTTCGTAGGAAGCCTTGCCACCAGCACCATCGACCAACAGGTTGTAGAGGATGTGATTTTCGCGGGCGCGCGACTTGACCAGGTGGCCGAGGTAGCCGTTGTAGAAACGGCTGCCGCGCAGCACGAATTTACCGATACCCCCGACGTAAAGCAGATGATGCAAAGCACCTTGATGGCGCGGCGCATCGCCGAATTCGCTGTCGATTACTTCCAGGCTGAGATCGGTCGTATTCCCGGTCAATATCCCCATTTCGTTATCGAAAAATGCGCAGGCATGGATGGTCAGGTCCCCCTTTTCGAAACGAATGCCGGCGCCATTCAGGCTGGCCACCCGGGAGCCACGAAATTCGATATTTTCGATTCTCACCTTGCCGCCGCGAACCACCCAGATCGCCTTGCCCTCGGCACTTTTGCCCTCGGCTAACATCACCGGCCGCTGGCCGACGCCGCGAATAAGCAAATTTTTTTGCGTCCAGATTGCCGGTTGACCGCGGTAATCGCCGGCACGAATCTCAATCACCTCGCCATCGCGAGCCAACTTGGCCGCCTCGGTGATCGTGGTGATTTTTTCACCGGGACCAACAATCATTGTGGCAGGCGCCATCGGGTCGCTGGAAGGCACCCTGGCCACCGCTTCCGAAACAGCCTTCAATTTGCCATCCGGTGAGCGGCGAATTTCGCCGATATATTCCGGTGCCAGCGGGAGCTTGTCGGGGATTTGCGCAAATGCCCCGCCACCTTGCATGGCAAGCAGTACCAAAACACCGAGATGTCGCGCGCTGTAACGAAAAAACTCTTCAAACATGCTCATCTCCCGACTACATTCGAACAACACATCAGCGATCTTTGGTCACGCCTACCCCAGCACCGGAAAGGTTTGATTCCGTCCGCCATCTTTGGCTTCGTAGAGCAGGCTGTCAGCTCGTTGAAGCATGCTCTGCACCGTTTCACCAAGCACGTACTCGGTCACCCCGAAGCTGGCAGTAACCGTGATGCTCGGCAGCACCGCGACCATGCTTCGGGTCATTGCCAGACGCAGTCGTTCGGCGGTGGCTACCGCCGCAGGAAGGGCAGTTTCGGGAAGAACAATGACGAATTCCTCGCCACCATAGCGGGCCACCCAATCCACATGCCCGCGCAACTCTCGGCGAAAACACTCAGCCGTTTCCTGAAGAACCTGATCGCCGACCAGATGCCCGTAATTGTCGTTGATCTGCTTGAAGTGATCGATATCGCAAAAAATCAAGGACAGAACACGCTGATAACGACCTGCACGATCAATTTCCTGCTGAACCCGCTCATTAAATAGGCGGCGATTGAAACAACCGGTCAAGGGATCTAGGGTCGACAGGCGACGAATCGAAGTTAGCGCCGCTTCCAGTTCGGCTGTTCGCTGGGCGACCTGTTCGTCAAGGTTGGCGATGTGACTGTTGATCCCGGACTGCAACACCGAGAAACCATCGACCACCAGATCAATTTCATCACGGCCATGCCCTGGTGAACGCGCCAGATCCAGTGGTACGCTCAGGCGATCCGGGGTCAATTCAGTGGCAAACTGTGCGACCTGCCGCAAGGGGTGTTCCAACTCGCGTTTGAGCAGATAGGCAATCAGGGTGCAGATAAGCAGAGTCAGCACACCATAGCCCAGTACAGCAATGCCAACTGTGTACATAAGCTCACGGTAAAAAGCGCGGGGATTCTCGGCAATTTCGAGATGACCAATCACACCGATGGGCCGTGCTGGCGGCGGTATCTCGAAGCGACGTATGGCTTGGGTCGCCAGCGCTTCATCACCGGCGCTGAAGACCTGCCCGGTCGTCACCGTCAGGCGGACGTAACCGATCTCCGGCCGGGTCGCGATGACGCCGATCTGGCGCCGAACGGCTTCCGGTTCGATATCCCAGATGCTGACCGAGAGCAGAGGCACACTGGTCTGTCCAATCTCGCGGACCGCTATCTCGAATTCATCCTGAACATGGACGTAGGAATAAACGGCCTGTATCACCCCGATGAGCATCGCACACACCGTCGCCCACAGAAATACGCTGCGGATCAAGGTCGTCGCAATCGGTCGGAACTCGGGTTCGCGCACCTGATCCTCCATGGCTAATTCAGCAACTGCCGGAAATTGAAATCGTAGCGTTTCAATTTCGGATTCAGCACCTTGCTGAAGCGGCGGAAATTCACCTGATTGAAGCGCAAATCACCAAAACGGGCGACGAAACGATCCGCCTCTTTTGGGGTAAACAGGGTAAACATCGACTGGCTCAACTCGATGCCCTCGCCCACCGCAAAGTCCCGACCATGATCGTAGTCGTAAAGTAAGACTAACGCCCAGGCCCCACAGATAAAATGCCCTCCGGCGAGTGCCGTCAGGCGCCCGGATTTGATAGCGACCATGGCATCGCTGGAGGTATTCACCGCACTGAACCAGGCATCCTTGCCCGGCTTGCCGCCGCGTTTTTCCCAAACCTGCATGGCGCCGAAGGCCATCAGATCATTGCCGGCCCAAACCAGTCTGGCCCGAGGATAACGCTGGAACAGCCATTCACTCTGCTCGGCCGCCTTATCCCGGTTCCAGCCGGAGAAGACCTCCTGGTCAAGCACCACATCACCCGCCTCGGAAACCGCCCGGCGCATTCCCTCGCCGCGTCGAATCGAGGTCGGGGTCGACCGATCACCGCTGATCGCCAGCAAGTGCAAGCTGCCATCCGTTGCCTGCGCCTTGGCCCGGCGCCCCTGCTCAATCAACGCACGGGCAGTGAGATAACCTGCCTCATCTGCCCGTGGCTCCAGGGAGCCTAGCCAACCCCGGAAATGCTCGCGTGGCTGGCCGGTCACTGCCCGCTCCGCCGCATCGGAAATGCCGCTCAAGGTGAGGAAAGTCCTGATCCCAGCCTCATCTAAAAGCCGCAACAATTCCGGCCCAGTGCCGTAGTCATTAGTAATCACCACGTAGTCCGGTCGCTCCGCAACGGGCCGGGCAATAATCTGGCGGGCCAACTCGAATACCATGGGATGCTGGCGCTCGGCATACAAAACCTCGAAGCGTATATCGAGGTCTTTCGCCGCCGCCTCCATCGCCCGGCTTACGGTGAGCCAATACGCCTCGTCCGACTTTCCCGGATTGATGAAAGCCACGGACATGGCCCAACCCAGATTCGGCAGAAGCAGCAACAGCAAGGCAAAGAGACCAACAAAACGTTTCATTGGAGGCTCATGGATGGCGGGATTGAAAGTCTAGCGCAGTTGGGGATGCCAGCGTCAGAAAATACCATTCCACGCCGCCATTCGGCAGCATCGTCAAGGCTCGAAACGGCGTCCATCCAGCAAAAAGCCCCCGCCGCCCAGTTACCACTGAGCCAACGAGGGCTGATGTTGCGGTCGACCGGAAAAACGGTCGATTTTTTGCTAATTACATTTCGACGGTCGCTGCCTGTTCGACAAACGCCGGGATCTGGTCGAAATTCATATAACGGTAAATTTCGCCAGACTTGGCATTGACCGCCTTGATCTGTTCCATGTATTCCTCAACGGTGATGATCCGGCCGGCCAGCGCGCACATGGCGGCCAGTTCGGCCGAACTCAGGTAAACCTGAGTATCGATGCCGAGGCGGTTCGGGAAGTTGCGGGTGGAGGTGGAGATCGCGGTCGAACCCTTGCGGATCTGAGCCTGGTTACCCATACACAGCGAACAACCCGGCATTTCCATGCGGGCACCGGACTTGCCGAGGGTGGCGTAGTAGCCTTCTTCGGTCAGGATCAGCGCATCCATCTTGGTCGGCGGGGCAACCCACAGACGGGTCGGGATGTCGGAACGGCCTTCGAGAACCTTGGCGGCGGCACGGAAGTGGCCGATGTTGGTCATGCAGGAGCCGATGAAGACTTCGTCGATCTTGGCGCCGGCGACTTCGGAGAGGATCTTGACGTCGTCCGGATCGTTCGGGCAGGCCAAGATCGGTTCGGTGACTTCGGCCAGGTCGATTTCAATGACCGCAGCGTACTGGGCGTTGGCGTCAGCCTTGAGCAGCGTGCCGTTGGCGATCCAGTCTTCCATGGCGTTGATGCGGCGTTTCAGGGTGCGGGCATCAGCGTAGCCTTCGGCGATCATCCACTTCATCAGGGTGATGTTCGAACGCATGTACTCGACCATCGGTTCCTTGTTCAGGGCGACGGCACAGGCGGTTCAGCCAAGCTTCAAAAAATAATCAATAAAACGTTGCTCTATGATCAGCCAAGATAGCCGTTTAGAATCAGGAAACATTCATAAAACACACACGATGACGCTTGAAACTGCTGAAATTTTCACATCCGTTCGCGATGAACTACTTGGTGAAGCGAAAAGTTCGCCGGGGTTGCTGGCCGACCTCGCTAACCTTGAGCGCTATGTGGCAGAAACTTACTCAGCACGGTCGTTTATCGAGCTTCTACAAAATGCAGATGATGCAGAAGCAACGCGCTTCCTGGTCACGCGGCATGGTAAATGGCTAATTTGTGCCAACGATGGACAAGAATTTTCTCGTCAGGATTTTTATAGCCTCTGTCGAAGCGCCTCTTCAGCGAAACAACGAGGTCAGACGATTGGCTATCGGGGCATCGGCTTCAAGTCAGTAGTCGGAGTGGCCACCGACGTTCACCTGCTGAGTCGCGAATTACGCGCCACCTTCTCTCGTGACCTTACCCGATCTTGCCTAGGTTGCCACACACCAACCCCATTGGTCAGAATTCCTCATCCGCTTGCACTTGATGATACTGAGTCGGTTTGGGAGATTGTCAGGGAACTCGAGCAAACCGGATACACCACTATTTTTGTGCTCGGCGGCCTGGATGTAGATCGCGTACAAGACGAATTCGATCAGTTCGACGCTGACTATCTCCTCTTCTTGCGACATATTCGGGAAGCGGTTCTAAATGGCACCAATACGCGCAGTTATTGCTGCGAACGCACCCACCTTGATGTTAATACCCGTAAAGTCAGCATCACTGGCCCTGATCGGCGCTCGGCATGGCGCATCCAGCACATCGGCCAGTGTGACATTGCCTTTTCTCTGGCCGACAACACGCCCGTACCGCTCAATGCAGCCGCTGCAATCACCCATGCCTTCCTGCCAACACTTGAGAGCACCGGATTCGGCATCCGAATCAATGCTGACTTCAGCACAGACCCTTCGCGAACTCGCATTATTTTCGATGACGCCACCCTTTCCTGCATTGATGACGCCGCCCAAGCCATCGCCGACAAAATCTCCGAAGCAACACTTTCCAGCGATGGTGACACTGCAATCCTGAGTTGTTTGACGCCTACCGCCGACCTCGCTACCCTCGCATTGCAAAAACGCTCATTTCGCACCGAACTCATCTCGCGGGTCAAAAAACGGCTCGATCACCTAAAAGAGCAAATCACCCTCGCGCCAAACTGGCTGAACGTGCCTGACGCTCAAAATATGGCAAGCGCCCTCAAGCAAAGCATTCTGGTGCCGGCAAGCAGCCAGCGTGAAGCGCAAACGAATTTCATGCGCTATCTGGGTGTAAAAACCCTGTCCACCGAATCGGTCATCAAAGCAGCTGAAATCGTACCGATTAGCCCGATGGGTTGTGCTGAGGTAGTTACCCAATGTGTACGCAATGTAGCCACAGGCATCAGTCTGCGCCAATTAATCGAGAAACCACTCTGGAAAGGCGCTGGCTCAGAAGCCCCCAGCAGCCTGAGAAACCTGATCAACACTCAAACATCACTCGATAAAAAAATTGTCGAGTGCATTAATGCAGCAGGCGTCACGAGCACCGAACTAGGTCGAATGCTTAAATCGGCAGGACTTGAAGCAAAGGGCATCGCCATCGTGCTGCCTGATGCAGAACTCACAACACCTGAAACCGAAGCAATCACAGCAGTTGAACATAGCGCCGCTCCCAAGCACATCGAAAATCCACTACCGCAACAACCCTTCGACCCGCTTCTCCCCAACACAGCATCACAAATTGGAAACACGCCAGCCGCAATCATTACGAGCCGTAGCTTGCCTGCCTGGCGAGGGGCTGAACAGTACGTCGCCATCATGCTTGGCGAACACGGGTACGAAGTGGAGGACCGCAGCAGACAAAACCTTGGCTATGATCTCTGTGTAGAAAAGGGCGGACGGAAATACTACATTGAGGTCAAGTTGCTGGATTATGCCGGCCAGCCATTCATCATTACGACCAATGAGGAGACCGTAGCGCGGGAATGTGGTGAAAGCTACATCATCGCTCTGACGCTTCGCAGTTCCGACGATGGCGTACATGTTCAGTTCATTCACGACCCAACAAGAGCGCTCAAATTCGTTCGGCAATGCCGGCAATGGGTTTGGGAATGTAGTGATTATCTGTTCAAAGCAGATGGTCACATCGATTAATGGTAACCATAGCCAATTGGATAGATATGCCCCCAAGCAAAAAGGAATTAAAAGAGTTTGAAGACAAGCTAAGTGAAGCTCAGGCCAACATTGATTCAATCCAGAAAAAAATTGATGAAGCAGCGCCCGTAGATATCACCTCAATTATTGAACGGCTTGAATTAATCGAAGAGAAGCTCGGCGTGCGCTTCGATGCGCTTTATGGGGTCTGTATCAAAAGAACTTGGGAAACCCCTGAGGATTTTTTGATTGAAGTAAATTTCGATGTTATTGGGACGGTAGCAACATTGAAACGAAGCTTTAAGCCAACGTTGAGTGCGTACAACTCTGCCGGTCAATTACTCAATACAGAAAGTTCTTTTATTCATAACGTCAATTTTCTTGGCATAGAGTCGATGAAAATCCAGTTGCTATGCCGTGAAATCCCGGTTCGCGTACGACTCTATCCAGCAAATCCGATGTAGGCGAGAAAAACAATGGTACACAACTTCGATGACGAATTAAAAACCATCAGGGCATTTTTTGAGCATAGCGCAAGGCTCGTCCAGAGCGAAATGGGTACGGAATCTGCCAGACTGGCCGAGATTAGCCTGATAGATGAAGAAATCATCGAGCAAGTTCTGACGTCACCTTCCGGCGCTAAAGCGCTTGAACAAATTACTCATCGCGCAGTGATCAATGAACTGAACAGCCTTTGCGAATTTATACTTCAGAATACGTGGATACAGTTGTCTGGAGCCAAATTATCCCTTCCGAACGGTGACCTGATTTTCACCGCGAATAGAGGTGACATCGAAAAAGCGCTTCGCGACCAAAATAACCTTGGCGATAAAGTGACAGAAGTAACGGAATGGCATTACTGGCCAGAGGTCAAGAAAATCAAAGAAATTTCAGAAGGATTCAAACATCGACAACGGCTACAACCATTTCCTGGCGAATTACATTCACAAAAAAATCAGTGGCGCAGCGAGAGACTCGTTGATCCCGAAAACGAAGAATGGCTATCCAGCTACAAACTAAGCTCGGTGGATGTGGCCGCATACATCAATGCTGTTGAAGGCCTGCTCAAGTGGTTGGGATCAAAGCGCATGTTGTGGATGTCTTAACTATATTCAAGGAGGTTGATCTATGACCCCGTCTCAACTACTCGCGCAGAACCGGCAACAAATTCTGTCGATCATTGCAACTCACCATGCTTCCAGACCGCGTGTATTTGGCTCCGTTCTGCGCGGTGAAGATACGGAAAAAAGCGATCTTGACTTGCTAGTTGACCCCTTACCTGGCGCCACTCTTTTTGACATGGGCGGCATCCAGATGGATCTCGAGGAATTACTAGGCATTCCGGTGGACGTTGTGACTCCCGGTGATCTACCTCAGAAATTCCGGCAACAGGTATTGCAGGAAGCTCGGCCGCTATGAATGCACAGCAGCGGAAATTAAGGCAGTTCGACTACGTTGAACACATGCTCGAAGCGATTCGTCTGGTTCAAAGCTACGTCGAAGGCATGGACCAAGAAGCGTTCTTCGCCGACAAAAAAACCCAGCAGGCAGTCATTTTGAACATTCTGGTTCTGGGCGAAGCTGCCACTCAGGTTGGCAACGAGTACCCAGACTGGGCCGACCAGCACCCCGAGGTGCCATGGCGAGCCATGCGCGGCATGCGAAATCGCCTGGCCCATGGCTATTTTGAAATTAATTTGGACGTGGTTTGGGAAACGGTACAAACCTCACTGGCTGACCTTGAAGAAAAATTAGACAAAGTCCTGAAGGAAGCGCCTTCCGGTGTGAGTTGAAACTTTGAAGCTACACATGGTTTTCAAGTGACCAACCTTCAAACGAATCGTTTTTGTCGTCCGTGTATGACCAAAGCGCACCACAATCGCGACATCTATATTTTTGTATATTGACTCGGGATTGGCCGTAGGGTTGGTGAACGGCAGCCTCTACTCCAATATTTTCCAAGTCACTATGCCCTTGCGCATAACGGCGAGGTTCTTCAATCCGACTACATTTATCGCAAACCAT
>ERZ724520.1355-NODE-1355-length-12510-cov-4.504536_pt1 | contig 12510 bp, 17 predicted proteins | sample MGYA00376053_ERZ724520 | MGnify/ENA primary metagenome ERZ724520 (study PRJEB28724, sample SAMN07190886) | activated sludge metagenome | isolation source: activated sludge of sewage treatment plant in Hong Hong | place: USA: Christiansburg, Virginia | collected... | reverse complement strand
GTACTCCGTCCGCACCGACTTCAATTCTCGCGAAAAAACACAGATCCGAGCCAAGAATCGCAAAAATGAACTGGCCAAAGAGTTCACAGCCGCTTTCGGTACGCTGAGTCGGGAGTAAAAAATCGAATACTTCTGCCTCATTGTAGGCTACATCCGTACCTTCGCCGAGGGCAACTTCAACCCTCCCAAGTCCCAACTCACCGGCGTGCTCAACGGCATTGGTTTCTCCCGTAGCTTCAACATCAAACGCTGGAAGGAAAAGAAACTGCGTCTCGATCTCGACAAACCCCTGATGTTTGCAGAACGGGAGTAAAAAATAAAATCTTACGACATGCGCAACTATATCCTCCGACGCTCCAAAGACAAAGACTACCACAGTTTCGTACTGGAAGCCATCAACAACATCCCTCCAGAAAAATCAATGACGGTACACATCGGGTTCACCGAATAGAGCAAACTCAATGAATGGACTCGAGCCATCAAATGGTGCGTTGACTATCGACAGTGGGAGTTTTTTGCCACCCTTTACAAAGCCGCAGGGATGGGTATACAAAAAAGCATGAGCTCAAGGATGTTCACCACCGATGACATCCTCATGAAAAAAAATGATTAGTTTGCAGTCAGGAAAAATACTATGGACCCGAAATACGAAAAAGATGAAGATCCCATGTCAGTTAGCATGGTCGTGCAGAGTGATCAGAGACCATTCGAAAAACCAACACAAAGCTTCGTAAAAGAAGAGTATGTATTGAAAGGACTATAGCAAAGATCAGGCCCGGAAAAGAGTAGCCAAAAAAAAGAGGTATCTGCTGAATAAAAACAGAAATTGTAGGAAGAAAGAATTAGGGCAATTGAGAGGGCAAAAGAATAAAAATAGCAAATAAAAGAAAAATAGAAACTATAAGAATAAATCCGAGTTTACTAAACAAAAATTTAAGTTGGAAAAACATTAGTCGATTAGCTGATCTAAGGCGATCATTTTGAAGAACCAGATGTTTTCGAGGATAAGATAGAGGAGGAAAATGAATAGGCCAAACAAATCAAAAGACACCTCGACCTCTTCCATAAACTTAATCCCTAATACGAATTAGAATAACTCGAAATCTACACAAATTTCACTCTTGTACAGTAATCCTAAAATTTAAAAATCTATCAGCACTCACTACTCGAGCGTCGACTGAAGCTGGTCTTGCTCTTCGATAGGGCTAAGTATAATCGATAACAAGTCCTAGCAGCCATCTCCAAACCGGAAACCAGCCACATCTACAACGACAATATAGAAAGTTCGCAACTTAAAACATACATCCCCTCATAAAATTCAGCACTTATGTACCTCGTCAATAAACCCTACAATCGCCTCTATCGAGCGAGAGACTTTGTTTTCATCCGCCACGTTTTCAGCGAAGGTAACAAACTCTATATGATCGATAAAAGCATCGAAAACACCAACTATCCTCCTTTTATGACAATAGTCAGAGGCACACTATGCGTAGTCTACGGAATTTTCTAACGAAATGATAAAATTGAACTAATAGCTGACGTTTAGGTTCAAAATGAGGGACTTCTCAATCCAGTTCAGGAAACCAACCTAACTCTTAAGTATCTAAAAGGTTTTACTAAACTTCCTCAGATCGATATCCCAGTAGATTCTTATAAATTGTTCCAGTTAGATTGGGACATCAGTAAAAACTAAGCCAACAAAATATAGAATTAGATCAGGTTCAGGAGAAGGACCATCAATATGATCGATCGACACATTGAGAGCGAACATAAAGCAGAAGAACAATAATATGAAAATAGAAATTTTAGTAAAAAGCAGCCTCGTAACGAAAAAACATAGGTTATACAAATCTAATAATCACCAGAAAAAGGCAGATCTATCTAAAGCGAATCTCCTGAGAAATACAAAAAAGAAGAAATAGCCAAGCCAAGAGAAGTTAGAATATCCAGCAATAAAGATAATAATAGTAGTACAGGTTAGCATTAGAGCAAATAAAGCAGTAGTTTATCCCCAGTTAGAAAAAATGACAGTCTCTCACCATAAAAATAAAGCCCTTAATACAAGAAAAACGATTCAGTAATAAAAAAAATCGAAGTAAAACGATTCGATCAAAAAACAATGGAAGAGGTTGGATAGATAACAGGGTAAGATTCAAGAATAAAGCCAATCTTCCATCAAACTGTTGTAAGGCAACTCGATAGTGAGGGAATGGTCATCATCAACAAAAATTTCCTAAAAACCAAATATATCATTGAACCCTTACAAAATTCATAAGTACGTCTGATGGAGCCATTCAATGGTCATCCCATCTGGCGAGGCGAATGGATCCACGACGACAAAGAAGGAGGCATAATCTTCATCCACAAAAAGAAAATTTAAGATCAGAAGGGAGTCCTAAAATTTATTCTCTCTAAAATTGCAAAAAATCTGCTATCAGGTCAATCCATCACACAAATCAGCTTACCAGTCGATATCTTCGGACCAGAAAGCAATCTCCAACGTTTCCTGTTTAGCATGACCTACGCACCACTTTTACTATAGAAATTGTAAAAATAAAACTTGATCACTCGCCTAGTCCGCACAGTCATTTTCGGTATTTCTAACTCCATTCTTTACCTAAGCATGGAAAAACCATTCAACCCCATCCTTGGAGAAACATTTCAGTGCTGGATCAACGGCTGTCCAGCTTATGCTGAACAAATCAGCCATCATCCTCCTATTGGTGCCCTCCTCTTCAAAGGCAGAGGCTACGACATCACAGGTACTGATGAATTTATCAAGCACAACTTGAGTCAAAAGTTTCCTTAGGTGTTAACAGCGGTACAGGAACTAATGAGGGAATCTACAGAGTGAAATTCGCTGATAGAGTAGAAATTTGCTTTGTCGCACCTGGAGGCGAAATTAGCGGACTCACTGCTGGAGACAGAAAGTTCAATGTGACTGGCAAATGTACGAGCCATCTTATTAAGCTTACTACTGGATCACTGATACAAACATCATGGTCTAAATTAGTTTCGATCCCTTCAAGAAAGGTTTCTTTTCAGTCGGAAAACAATAGAAACCTTCCGATTACTTTGAAGGCACTGTTTGGGAGGTCAAGCCTTAGTTTATGGCGAAATTTCTGGCAGGAAAAAGGAAATAGCCTGATTAGAAAGATAGAGTAAAGGATTACGGCAAATTTAGTGGAATATGGAATCAATATGTCAGCTTCAATGGTGCTGAAGTCTGGAGTTGGGACCGTCAATACCCAGTAATCCTAGATTATGAGGCTAATCCGCTTCCTAGTGATGCTAACTGGCGAGAAGATATCGAGTATAGAAGGAAAAACGAGGTGACGCGTGCTCAAATAGAAAAAGAACGACTTGAGGTTCTCCAAAGAAAGGATCGTAAATTTCGGTAGAAATACCATAAAAAGAAATGATCAGTAATTATAGTCTGTTTAATCAAAATAATTATTTCTTTTCAGGAAATTACTCGATTTATTATCAATCATTGATACCTCTAAATATCTTTTAAAATAGTAAAGTCTTGATAAAGAAGGCCCAATTTTACAAAACTAACTTTATTAATATTTATTTAATTCTATTGATTGCCAAAAAACCACGAAGCTATCACATTACCTGACAGTAACATTTAGAAGGTTACTTGCCAACAGGCTTCTCATACCTCTGCACGACCACCACAACATTCCTCGGAGACGAAGGCTCCACTACTCTTTTTTTAAACAAACTGTCGTTAGGGCTCATCTTCGCCAACAGCTTCACCTCATGGTTAAACACCATCGCCGCCACCAAGTCATTCTCCCCCAAATAACTCACAAAACGGTCCACACTGTCACACACATTGTTCCACTTGGCCCCAGCCATCGAGCCACTCACATCCAAATTAAACAGTACGGCATAGTTCTGCACATTAACTGCCAAGAAAGGAGAAATTTCATCACGCACCATAAACGCAGCTCGCTGATTGTTCACCACACCTACCACCTGCCGTCTCTGCTGCAGCCCCAAAGTCACAGTTATTCGTGTAAAAATAGTGCCAATGTCGGCCTGACTAGCACTGTAGTATTCCGTATTCTACCCTCCAGCCCGAGCAATCGCCCGCATCTCCGCCTCAGCCTTGGCAGACACCCCCACTCCAATGAGCACAATTTTAAGAGTTTTAACATGGAGCAGCTTGCCTATCATAGCTATCAGATTAACAGTAGTCTGGAGGTTGGTCTTGGATCCGGCATCGTCACCATCAGTAAGGATCACATGCACGATATTCCAGTTATCAGCGGTGCCTGTTTCCTTAAGCAGCCCTGCTAGTTTGACTAACAGGTTACACCCAGCAATCAGTGCATCACGAAAAGCAGTGCCCCCTTACGGTCCAATCTGCCTCAAAATGCGAGGAATCACCGTCTCAGAAGCAATCTGATAGCCCAACTACTACAACACGTAACCAGCGATCAGAGTATTTATCTGCGACTCGGTGGGTCTGCTCTGCATCCTATAAGATCAATAAATCAATAACTAAAATCACTTTTGTAAATTAGTTACAAGAAAGACTTAATCCATCCCAACAACATACATCAACCCTCCCAGAAAAATATAAGAATAATTATTATACACCAGCCCAGTATTACTTAAAAACCAATCCCATCAATAAATCCGGCATTCCTCAGGATTAACCTGCACCTGCCTCACAGTCACCGTCTGCTGCTTCTGGGTCTGCTGCTTCACCAACCTATCCTGGGTACTGATCTTGCTCAGCATCTTCACCTCATCATTGAACACCATAGCCGACACCAGGTCGTCCTCACCCAAGTAGTCAATAAAACTATCGACACTGCTGCAGACACTGTTCCACTTCGCCCCCTCCATCGACCCACTCACGTCCAGGTTCAGCAACACTGCAAAGTTCTGCTTCTTGAGTTGTATCACCGGCTGCCGCCTTGTCTGCATCATAATCGCAGTCGTCTGGTTCGACTGGATCCCTATTATCTCCTGCCGCTCCTGCAACCCCAAACTCACAGTAATCCTCTGGAATATCCTCCCAATCTCCGCATTATTCACACTATAGTACTCCGCATTCTCCCCTCCCGCCTTAGCAATGGTCTTCAGCTCCAACTCCGCCTTGGCTGACACCCCCACTCCTATCAATATGATCTTAAGCATCTTTACGTTCAGAAGCTGTCCTATTGTATAAATCCCTTGAATAGTCTCAGCAAGGCTAGTTTTAGAATTCTAGTCCAGCCCATCCGTCAAAATCACCTGCACGAAGTTCCAGTTGTCAGCTGCCCCCATTTTATCCAAAAACTGATACAGCTTCATCATGATACTGCACCCACTCATCACCGAGTCACGCATAGCAGTACCACCACAGGGAGTTATCAATTTAAGCAACTGAGGTATGTTTGACTGGGGAGCTACGTTAAAACCTAATTCCTTCAATACTAGGCCTGCCATCACTGAGTTTAGTTGGGATTCTGTCATCAATACTTTTCTATTATAATCAATTAATTTAGTTTAGCGAATTTATTAACAGATATACACCATTATTACTTATTTCATTCAGTCAAGAGAACTCCTGAAATAACAAATCAAACAAAAACCTACTCCTGGAGGATACACACTCTCAAAAGAGATTCATTTTAGAGATAAAGGAGTTATTGAAAAAAAATATAGATAAAATGGCTCTAATTCAAGAATTGTTTAACATCCATTCACCTTTGTTTTTTACTTTTTTATTTCTATTAAGTCTCACTCACAAACTGAATTATACCATCATTAATTAAAAATCAGAAAGACAGTCACATTGCGATACTAATGTTTGGACTCTTGGGCGGGAAAGGAATATTTTCTTCCGGCATTTTGAGATTGATTTGTGATAATTTCTTTATTTTTTGTTTGTTTTCAATGTCCTCATTGATCTGTCGAGTGTTGTTCAGCTCTACGCTTCGTATTTGTGATATATTATTGGGTTCAAAGGCTTCGTAATTCCGAGCAGGAGCCTTATTCTTCCTTTTTGGGGCAAAGCAGCATTCCATCTTTAAATTATAGAAATAGAATCACTAATGCTCTCATACAAATCAAAATTAAAATATAAATTCCTAACTAAAAATTAAAGTTTTATTTTATAGAAATCAATTAAATCATTAAATCAGTTCTTTTTAATCTTTTAACGAAGTTTAGCATTGCTTTTTCTTATAATTTCAATGTAAATCTGATTAAACCAATAATTTTGAAAAACTTTCCTTAAAAATTATAAAAAAATAGCAATAAGTCAAATTTTTAACCCTATCATTTCCACCCAAACAAGTTAATACTCTTAAGAATCATTTAGGCTATTAAAAATATAAATTTATGATTCTTTATCTTGTATTAAAATAGCTGAAACAAAGACGAAAGATAAAATCATACACACAATGAGAAAATAAATAAGCTCAACACCTGTCGGCCTTAAAATAAACTTATATAACTAAAATAAAACTAAAATAAAAATTATACAACATTCAAGACTTTATCAGGTGTTTATAATATTATATAAATAGCCCCAACACTCTACCTTCTCGTTCTAGTACTCTGCCTACTCGTCCAAGCTATCAACTTCGCTTCCGCGATCTATGGAATGCAAGGCCTCGTCTTCGTTGATAGCCAAGGCGCCTCAGCAGGCTCTTCCACCAAGGTCCAAAAAAATTATGGAACCATTCTTTTTACCATTATTGCAGCAGCAATTTCCTCTATTCTCTATATATATCTCATCATTTCCAAAATATGCAGCTACAAATTGGAAAATATTGACTGGTTGTGCCTCACTTCATCGACCATTCTTCAATTCGGAATCGGCGCAGTTCTTGCAGTCAGCCTCAAAAATAACTCAGTCGATTATGCCCTCACTGAAGCCTTGGTCTCGACTATTACGATAGAACCAATCGCTACAATGTGGAGTAATCATACATCTATTTAGCCTTTTTAAAAAACACACATTCATTAATGACAGCAGCTTCAGTCTTGTCCTTTGTTGTCGGGTTCGGTGGGGGTCTATTCACTCTCGGACGAAAGACAATGGAACTCAAGCAATTTTTCGGCGCAACAGTTAACACTGAAGTCAAAGATCAAACATCTGTCGAATTCATAGCAACACAGCCGAAATGACGTGATTTCACTTTTTATTTACATCCTAATGGTTCACTTAATTTTAATTATTTTATCATCCAGCTTCTATTTACCTACTTTTTCTATTCTTAAACAAAATATCTTTGTAAAGTTACCTCAAATTAAAATTAATATTATAAAATCTTAGCAACAAAATCAAAGACTTCTCAATTCTAAATGTTTATTAAAATTGCATCACAACTGTCTCAATAGATTTAATTTATCAAAAAACTAAAATTAATAAAATATTCAAGATTTTCAAACTTTGACATCACAATTCTGTATTGGAAGACTGAAAATTCATCTTAATCATCGATCAAACAAAAAAATAAAAAATCTAAAAAACAGAGTTTTTGTCAAATATTATTATTAATAAATTTGTATAACTTACCCTAAGTTACTTTTTGTTTTCGTAAAAACGAACACATTTATTCATCTATTTTAATACCTCGATCCTAACACAATAAATCACTAACCAAAAATACAAAAAAACAAAACACTTTGATTTTTTTGGTTATAAAAAAATCGAAAAATAATATTACAAACTATTAACTTCTAAAAATATTCAAAAACTCAATAATCTCAACTAAATCTATATTTAAACCCTATCAAATATTTTTCGACTTATCTCAATCGAAAAACCTTATTATATATTCTCTAGACATTAATCAGGCGCTTATAACAATATATGTAACTCACTCAGCTCATAATTATCGTAGTCCTCATCCTCTCCCTAGCTATCCAAGCCATCAGCTTGGCAGCCATGGGCTATGGAACCACAGCCTACACCTACTACGACACCCAATTCCCTTCTTCTTCAGGATCAGCTACACAAATGCAATCCAACATGGGCTACATAGTCTACGTTCTTATCGGTGCTTCCCTTTCCTCCCTCATCTACATCTATCTCATCCTCTCCAAAATTCTCACCTTTAAAAACGAAACCATTGACTGGTGGTGCCAAATGGTCGTATGCTTCTTGCAATTTGCCATCGCTGTAGTCTTCGCCGTTGACCTCAAAAATATATAACTAGACTACGCTGCCGTAGTCACTCTTCTAACTCCCTTCACTACAGCCCCCTTCTCGACCACTTTAAGTACACCATCTCACATTTAGCTTATTTTAAAACAACCCACGCTCTTCAAATAGCTGCAGCAGTTTTGAGCTTCGTCATCGGTTTCTGTGGCGGCCTCTTTCTTCTAGCTCGCCAAACTCTTCAACTCAAGAACTTCCTTTCATCCCAAGTCACCTCTCCATCCTGAAACAACAAAATGATTCGATGCGATTTATTAGTAAATATTCCACTCAAAAACTTAAACCATAAAGGTCATCAATCTTAAAAGACTGAAAATAAGATTCATCCGTAAATCAATATATTAATCCTTTTATCTCTATCCAACAAAATCGAGTTTTCCCTCAGTTTTATTATTCTATGACAGAAAATTTAGACATCATCAATGAATAATAACCCTTCTTCCTTCCCAACAACATCCAAATACTTATTTTTCAAAAACCAGAAATTTAATAAGAAGATAATGCTCATTGATGTCCTCATGCTAATTATAATATTGCTAAAATACAATAAAGCTTTTATTTTTTTATTTTCGCTTTAATTCCACCTTCAAGCCCTATAAGACTTCAGCTCGGCAATTTTTGGACTTTAAAATGATTTACAATATATAATTCTTCCTACTCTGGTTTTATCATTGATAAAATCCATAAAAATCAATATCAACTCTTTTTTCTCCATTCAATATAGACTGGCGTTTCAATTGACCACCATAAACTTAATTTATCCCCTTCGCATAGCAACCATAAGCTACTCAATTTTTTAAAACTTCTAAACAAACAGCGAAAAATAAATATCGCCCGCTCCGAAAATAAACTAATCTTTTCCATATGAACACCAATCCATGAGTGTGCGGAACTATTTCTATTGATAACAATATCAAAAAACCTCAAAAATAAAAATGTAACTGTTTAATACCCAACATTATCAACTATAAACCCAACAAAATCATTACATCACCCCTGCTCACCACTCGAATAATAGAATCACACTGTTCTTCAAATATAACGTATTGCAAACTCCAGTATTAAAAACCGTTCATTTTTATTATTTTTGTTTTATTTTATTTTATTACTATCATTATAGCAGATAATCAACCTAAAAGTCACATACATTCACAAAAAGCCACTAAAATAATGCATTACCTGAAGAAAAGAATTATAATAGACCTTAAAGAAATAAAAATACAAACAAAAATAATAGATATTCAGTGGGGATTAATCAGGAGTTTATAATAATAATATGTAACTTGGCTCATTGATCGTCATAATAGTCTTAATTCTCTCCCTCCTGATTCAAGCCATCAACTTCGCAGCAATGGGTTATGCCATACAGGGCTACAACTATTATGATACTCTCAATGCAGGCTCAGTAGTCACTTCCACTATGCTCCAACAAAATATCGGTTACATCGTCTTTGTTTTGATCGCTACCGCCATCTCCTGTTTCATTTACATCTATCTCATTCTCTCTAAAGTTCTTAGCTTCACCTTCTAATCTTTAGACTGGTGGTGCTATGTTATCGTTATTAACCTACAATTCGCAATTGCAGTCATTTTCGCAGTTGACCTCAAAAATTATTAAACAAATTATAGTCTCTTAAGCGCCTTGCTATCTCCAATGACAGTTGACCCCTATGTGACCATGTGGAGTACTTTTTCCTCTATTTAGATTATTTCAAAACCATACACGCTCTCATGATCGCTGCCTCAGTCTTGACCTTCGCTATCGGATTCTGCGGTGGACTGTTCACCGTTGGACGCAAAACCATGGAACTTAAAACCTTCCTTAGTACTACGGTTAATACCGAACTCAAGGATCAAAGTTCAATAGGAAAGATTGAAGGAGGAGGCTGAAATGATTCATTCATCGATTTATCATATTTCCAATTACATCACTTACTTAATACAATCACGATATTTTTCTTCGCTCATTTGCTCTTTCGACTCTATGATTTAACAAAAAAAAATCAACATTTTACAAATCTAAAAAATATTCAAAGCAAGATTATATGGTTTCAAGCGTTTAAGAGTGAGCTGAAACAAAATAAGGAGAATTTTTCATAATAAATATTTTTTTCGGCAAAAAGTATACGATAAAAGATAAAGTAAAATAAAGAAGAAATTATTGATAATTTTGCACTTTATTTTTGTAAGTTGAACCGCCATTTCAATGTTATTTAAATTAAGATAAACTCCGAGATAAACTATCAAACATCAAACTTTTCGAGTATGTTTACAGTGGCGGCAAAAATGAATTACTCTCTCATTGTTCTATCGATTGATCAAATATAACTATGTCAGCATACTTCATCTATCTTGAAAATCATATAACTTCTTACATCTTATTTTATTGAATAAATATAAGATTACTTTAGATAAATCATCTTATCTTCTCCAAAACTTATACATCAATCAATAAATCCACTCTAAATTCCACAAATAAAGTAAACTATATGGTAAAATTCTTCAATTTCGCAAATTTAAACCTTTTACCCAATTTCTATTTCATCTTAATACTAGTGTTTCTTCACAATCTAGCAAAAGACCATTAATAATAATAAATATAACTAAAAAATAGCGGAGAAATAAAGCAAGTACCATCAATAAATCCATAACAAATAATAGCAATATTTCCATATCCAATCAAAGAAATAATAAATAAACTTCCTCCTAAAACCAAAATATTAGTCCACTTCAAAAAAAATATTTTTTTTAGAATAGAAAATAAGACAAAACATAGCTTCAACATCTATTTATTTTGAGCCAACAACACTTTTCCTTTTTTCTAAAGCAAAAATTCTTAAAAATGGTAAAATCATATATAATAGTCCTGACTTAAAATCTATAACTGATCATCAAAAAAATATTTTTCTTGATCTATTAATTTTCTACTTAACAAGGCATACTCACTCATTTTCCTAACCAATTTTCAAAGTCTAGGCAAAAAAAGATTTATTTATTTTTCTATCTATGTCTGCCTGTTAAACATCAAACCAAAACAATTCATCAATCACTCATGAGAAACCAACAAATTCAATCATACAAAACTAATCGATTTAAATCAAATGACAACATCCGCATACATGGTCTACGATAGCATATGAAACACATCTAAAATTAATCAATTTTTATGACCTCTCTTCCTTCACTCCTACACTACTCAGTCCAGTTCCCTTACACCCCCCGCGAGCCCAGCTCCACTATCCATGATTAAAAATAATGCAGACACTCCCTAAAATGTAACTGTTGAAAATTGCATTAATAACTAACCTCAAAAATACAAAATAGCAATCTCCCTCCATTTCCAATCCTCAGCCCAATAACCAATAAATACGTCCTCTAAATCCTTTATAAACCTAAAATTTTTTATCTTTTTATATATTTGCTTTTTCAATGTTCCAGCAATAAACAAAACCTCATCTATAAAAAGTTATCAAAAACAATTTCACAACTTTCAAACACCGCACCAGCATTACGAAACCCTCACCCAATCCATTTTCACAACCGTAAAAACCCAAGGACCCCCATTGATATCAAACGGAGTTCATCAGACGTTTATAATAATAAAATGGAGCTAGTCCAACTCATCGTTATTATAGTCTTAATCCTCTCTCTCCTCATCCAGGCCATCAATTTCGGAGCATCAGGCTATGCCAAAGTTGCCTACGAATATGATGACAGTTTCTATACCTACACCACCACGGCATCAGAAGTTCAAAAAAATATTGGATATATAGTCTATGGCCTAGTCGCTTCAGCCCTCTCCGCCCTTATCTACATCTACCTCATCGTCGCCAAAGTTGCCGGCCTCAACCTATCCTAAACCTTAGATTGGTGGTGCTATGTCATCGTTGTTCACCTCCAGTTCGGAATCGCCGTTGTTAATGCAGTTGACCTCAAAAATAACCAAGTCACCTACGATTACACAGCCACAGCCATGAGTAGTTTGACAACTGAACCATACGTGTCTATTTGGGGTAAACTTCTTTCTATTTAGCCTATTACTCAAAAACACATGGACTCTTAATAGCTTCTTCTGTTCTCACCTTCATCATCGGCTACTGCGGTGGCCTCTTCCTCCTTGCCCGCAAAACTATGGAACTTAAGAACTTCTTTAGCACTCCCGTCAACGCTGTTAACACCGAACTCAAGGATCAGCAATCCCTTGGCACCATTAAATGATTTACTCACCTATTTATCATTTTAAAATCATCTGAAATAAATAAGAATATTATTGAACTACGGGAACAATATAAACATAAATTTTTGGTAATTTTAGCAAATAAGGCGTTACTATT
>ERZ724520.1348-NODE-1348-length-12530-cov-3.839840_pt1 | contig 12530 bp, 15 predicted proteins | sample MGYA00376053_ERZ724520 | MGnify/ENA primary metagenome ERZ724520 (study PRJEB28724, sample SAMN07190886) | activated sludge metagenome | isolation source: activated sludge of sewage treatment plant in Hong Hong | place: USA: Christiansburg, Virginia | collected... | reverse complement strand
TTTGCGTTTGTGCGTTGCTACCTTATGTCTCTTTCTTTTTTTACCACTTGGCATAATCTGAAGATTTTGTGATTAATAAATATTTTTATTTTGCTTCGTTATTCGTTTTTACTCCTTCTACAAAAACTTTTGCAGGTTTGAATGCAGGAATATTGTGTGCAGGAATTTTGATTGTGGTATTTTTTGAAATATTTCTTCCCGTTTTTTCAGCTCTTGTTTTCACAATGAAACTTCCAAAACCTCTTAAATAAACATTGTCTCCAGTTTCTAATGAGTTTTTTACTTCTGTCATAAAGGTCTCAACTGTTGCCTGAACATCTCCTTTTTCTAGACCTAATCTTTCTGAGATTTTTGCTACGATATCTGCTTTTGTCATTTTAATTCGTAATTTATAATTGTATACTAATTTTTTGAGGTTGCAAATATATGAATTAAAAAAACAATTATTCAAGCTAATTCATTAAATTTTAACAACATAAACTTTTACTTTTGCTAACTAAAATTTAACGATGAACTTTTCCAACATATTGATAAGGTGGTATTTAGAAAACAAGCGCGATTTACCGTGGCGAAAAACTGATAATCCTTATTTAATTTGGCTCTCCGAAATAATGCTTCAACAGACAAGAGTAACACAAGGAACGCCATATTTCCTGTCATTTACAAACGCTTTTCCAACTGTTTTTGATTTGGCTGCGGCCAATGAAGAACAAGTTTTAAAACTTTGGCAAGGTTTGGGCTATTATTCACGGGCTCGGAATTTGCACAAAACGGCTCAATTTGTTGCCAATGAATTATCGGGAAAATTTCCAGACAATTATAATGAGTTGTTGAAATTAAAAGGTGTTGGCGAATACACGGCTGCCGCAATTGCTTCCTTTTCTTACAATGAACCCGTTCCTGTCGTCGATGGAAATGTTTTTAGGGTTTTGTCTCGTTACTTTGATGTAGAAACTGATATTGCTTCGGCTTCCGCCAAAAAAGAATTTGCAGCTTTGGCTTTCGAATTGATGCCAAAAGATAATCCTGCAATTTTCAACCAAGCCATAATGGAATTTGGCGCTTTGCAATGTGTTCCTAAAAGTCCTAATTGTGGGATTTGTATTTTCAATATGAGTTGTGCCGCTTTGCAAAAAAAGAAAGTTGATCAATTGCCTGTAAAATCTAAGAAGTTGAAGGTCAGAAATCGTTACTTTAATTATTTGGTGGTTTCGGATGATGATGAAAATACGATAATTCAAAAACGAACAGCGAAAGGAATTTGGCACAATCTCTACGAATTCCCGTTGATTGAAACAGAGAAAGTAGAAGGTTTTGAATTCATTGCCCAACAAATTCAGTCCGATTTTTTCAAAGAAAACAACCCGAGCGTTAGCGAACTGGCTAAGCAAATGATAAGCCTATCAGAAATTAACCCCGAAAGTATCATTCATAAATTATCGCATCAGCATTTAAACATCAAGTTTTGGAAAGTACAAGTAAAAGGAACTATCAAAAACGGAATAAGCTCTAAAGTTTTGAAAACATTCCCATTCCCCATTGTGATTCATAATTTTATCGAAAAAGAAATAGCTTAAGTTATGCTTTTGATGTTTAAAAATAATTAAAATTAGTTTAATGATAATGAAATCAATTATTTGTGTAATTTAGATATCTAAATGTTTCCATACTTTTATTTAAACCTTTTTTAAACTTTCAAAAATGAAAAAACAGATTGTATTAGTGCTCCTTATTATTAGTTCCATTACATCTGTTTCAGCACAATATCCCGCTGTTACAATTCCAGGATCTCAACTCCGAAAAATTACTTCGAAAATTGTTGCTGGACAAGAATATGAGCTGCATATTTCTTTGCCATCGGGTTATGAATCAAGTAATAAAAAATTTCCTGTTGTATATTTAATGGATTCGCAATGGGATTTTCCGCTGGTCAATTCGATTTATGGTGAACAATATTTTGACGGATTTATTCCTGAACTTATCATTGTAGGTGTGACTTGGGGCGGAATCAACCCGAACCCCGATTTTTTACGTGCTAGAGATTATACTCCTACAAATGAACCTAGAATCAAACAATCTGGAGGAGCAGATCAGTTTCTCGATTTTATGAAATCTGAATTGTTTCCTTATATGGATGCTAATTTTAAAACGGATAAGGAAAATAGAACTTTGATGGGTTGTTCTATGGGCGGGTTATTTACTATGTACACCTTATTTACGCATACCGATATGTTTTCTGGATATGTTGCAGCCACACCAGCAATAGCTTGGGACAATACAGTTTTGAACCAATTTCAAAAAACATTTGCTCAAAAAACAATCGCAAAACCTGTTCGCCTTTTTATGACAGTTGGCGACGTGGAAAGCGGAAGGGAGACTTTTGAAAAATTCAGTACTTTTATTCGAGATCAGAAGTATTCAAACCTTAATATGTCATCAAAAGTGTTAGAAAATACTGGACATTCTGGCACAAAATCCGAGACTTACAGTAGAGGTTTGCAATATGTTTTTGAAAGAAAGAAATTGGATTTAAGCTTGGATGTGCTTAATAAATATGTAGGTGTTTATCAATTTTCAAGTGGAGAAACAGTGAATATTAAAAAAGAAAAAAATCAATTGGTTTGTTCTTTTGCAAAGAAAAATCAATTGCAATTACTAGCCAATTCTGAACATCATTTTTATGCGAGGTCTGAGTTTTTTAATATCTATTTTGATGAGGTAAATGGCAAAACTACTGGTTTACGCATAGAAGTATATGGCAAACAGTTTTTACTTAAAAAAAACGATTAATTTGAAAAGCTTTGTTAATTATTGACTGATACTTTGGCAGTTTAGCAGAAAGGAGCTATTTTTATGTTTCTGAAAAAAGTACCTTTGATGCTGTTATATTAGAAATAAAATATGAATTCTACCTTAAATAAAGTAATGCTGATTGGCCATTTGGGCGACGATGTCAAAATGCACTATTTCAAAAGTGATTCTTGCATTGGGAAATTTCCTTTGGCAACAAATGAGACCTATATCAATAAGGAAACGGGCGAAAAAATCACTTCAACCGAATGGCACAATATTGTGGTGAGGAATAAAGCGGCAGAATTGTGTGAAAAATATTTGTCTAAAGGTGATAAAATTTACATTGAAGGTCGCATAAAATCACGTCAATGGCTCGCCGATGATGGAACCACAAAATACATCACAGAAATTCAAGCTATAGATTTTACTTTTCTTACAACCAAAAAAGAAACCGAAGCCAATAAGGAGAATAAATCTATTGAACCAACAAAAAATGGTAACTTTGACACAGAAAATAACGGTTTACCTGAAAACGATTTGCCGTCACAATTGTCTAACTAATCTTTTTTAATTTGGACCCAGAGCCCAGTTTTTTTCTTCAATACACGCTAGACACCAATTTGGCATTAGGATTTATCGCAATATTAGCATTGCTATTTTGTTCTGCATTAGTTTCAGCCGCCGAAGTTGCCCTTTTTTCCTTGTCACAAAAAGATATTGACGACACTTTACTTGAAAATCCTTCGAAAGGAAAAATAATTTCGGAACTTTTAGAAAAACCCAAAAAATTACTGGCTACTCTTCTTGTTGCCAACAATTTTATCACTATTGGAGTGATAATTTTATTTGCATATTTAGGTAACACTATCTTTTCGGGAATCTCCTCTCCTATTTTAAAATTTAGTATCGAAGTGATTGTAATCACTTTTTTAATATTGCTGTTTGGCGAAGTTTTACCCAAAGTGTATGCCAGCCGGAACAACATCAAATTTGCCAAATGGATTGCTTATCCTGTTGCGATTCTCGACAAATTGCTTTCGCCAATAAGTTTGCCAATGCGTAAAGCCACCATTTATTTGCATAACAAATTAGGGAGACAAAAGACAAATTTCTCGGTAGATCAATTGTCGCAAGCATTAGAACTCACTGATTCTGATGAAAGTTCCTCGGATGAACAAAAAATATTAGAAGGAATTGTGACTTTCGGAAACACCGATACGAAGCAAGTAATGAGTCCGAGAATGGATATTTTTGCCTTAGAAATAGACGAATCTTTTACAACTATTTATTCAAAAATAATAGAAAAAGGGTTTTCCAGAATTCCTGTCTATCGGGACAATATAGACCAGATAGAAGGCGTTCTGTTTGTAAAAGATTTGCTTCCGCACCTCAACAAAGAAAATTTTGATTGGAAAACATTACTGCGAGAACCGTTTTTTGTTCCTGAGAACAAAAAAATAGACAATTTGCTCAAGGATTTTCAAAGTATGAAAAGCCATTTGGCTATTGTTGTGGATGAATATGGAGGAACTTCGGGCTTGGTTTCACTGGAGGATATTATCGAAGAAATTGTAGGCGATATCAGCGATGAATTTGATGTGGACAACACAAACTATTCTAAAATTGACGAGAAAAACTACCTTTTTGAGGGGAAAACAAATCTCAAAGATTTTTATAGAGTGATTGATGTTGATGAAGAATTGTTCGAATTAAAAAAAGGCGAGGCCGAAACATTGGCAGGATTTATTCTTGAAATTCTGGGTAATTTTCCAAAAAAAGATCAAAAAGTTATTTTCGAAAACTGTACGTTTACTATTGAAACTGTTGATAAAAAACGTGTAAAACAAATAAAAGTCACTATTGAATAAATACAAAATGCCAAAAAAACAACTTACTATTTTCGCGATTTTGACCGTGCTATTTTCTGTCTTTAGCTGTAAAGACGAAGTTTTACCAAAACCTTCAAGCTATTTGCGTTTGGATTATCCTGAAGCAGAATATGTCAATTTTGAAAATAGCGCTTCCCCTTTTTCATTCGAGATGAATTCAGAAGCAGTAATCAAAGGCGGCAAAGATTTAGGATTTACCATTTCCTACCCAAAAATGAAAGCTACCATTTATTTGACATACAAACCTGTGAATAATGACATCGATAAATTATTGCGTGACGCACAAAAATTGACGTATGAACACGTGATAAAAGCCGATGATATATTGGAACAACCGTATTTGAATCCTTCCAAAAAAGTATATGGAATGTTCTATCAAGTGGATGGAAATGCGGCCACAAATTCACAGTTTTATGTGACCGATAGCACTAAACATTTTGTGACAGGCTCGGTTTATTTCTACGCAAAACCCAATTTCGATTCTATTATGCCAGCGGCAAGTTATGTCCGAAATGATATGCAAAGGTTGATGGAAACTTTGAAGTGGAAGTGATTTTGATTCAGTTTTTATAATAGTCCTAACGTTATTTATCCTCCAGATAGGCATTCTTTATGACAACAAAACAAATAAATATAAACCAGATGAGATATATAAATTTTATAATCATTGTTGTAATTCTTATGGTAGGTTGTGCCTCTAGATCTGACAAAAGTATAGTTGTAACTATTAATCCAATCAATAAGATTAATGACACACTCAGAGAAAAATATGCAGTAGTAAGTGATTTTTTAGACACAAAAATTAAAGATCGTTCTAAAAAAATTATGATTCATAGCAGAAAAATCAATACGAATATGACCTTAAAGATTCTTAGGCTAAATGACATTTATGTTTTGGATTCAATAGACAGCAAAAAAACTTATGAAGATAAAACATTTTATAAAGAAGCAGATTGGGAAATAGCAAGAAAAAAATACAGCAAAAACTCTGTAACAGAAATAGAAAACGCTACTGATAGAGGAGGAGAATGTTGCTGGATTGCAGAAAATTTTAATTATAAAAATGTGGTTTTTGAAGAATTAGATTTTGGCACACCAGCTTATGAAAAAAAGTACTTTTTTGGTTTAAATGATTATGGATATGAGTTTAAAGACTTTTATATTTCGGAGCCTATATATTATCAAAACAAGGATTATCTCATTTTTACTTTTTCCCATGGAAATGTATTTCCAACTTATGAAATTTCTACAAGAATTATAATTTATAAAAAGAAAAATGGAAAATGGGTTCAAACGCATGTAGGAAATCCAAATTGGTTTAGCTGAAAACATTTGGAACAAATGATATGCAACGTTTGATGGAAACTTTGAAGTGGAACCAATAAAAAACCGCAACATTCACCAATTATTAGAATTATTTTATCCGTGATATACACGCGAAAAAACAATTTTATCTTCTTTTATTTCTAGAACTTCGGCTATCAACATATCGTTTTCACCCTGAACAGTTCTTACATATTCCATAAAAACCCGATTCTCATTTGCCGTAAGCGAAGTTACTTTGTAATGTAAAGTTGGCAACTGTTCAAAGGCTTCCTGCCACCAATCGTGCAGCGATTGTTTCCCTTTTACCAAACCATTGGTTTCTGGTTTTTTAATTTTTAGTTTTGGACTAAAATGTTCTGCATCTTCATCGTACAAAGACAAAAGTTGTTCCAGTTTATGGTTATTGAAAGCTTCAAACCATTTGTGTGCAATAGATAAATTCTTTGTAGATGTCATATTTTGTGGTTAAAAAGAAAATTCCCGCTTTAAAATAGAGCAGGAATTTTGTATTACTATTGAATTTGAAAAACTTATACGTTTTTCAAATTGATAATTTCTTGTTCCGTAAGCAATCTCCAGTTTCCTCTTGGTAGGTTCTTTTTAGTCAAACCTGCAAAAGCAACTCTGTCAATTCTTAAAACATCATAACTGAAATTTTCGAAAATAGAACGAACTACTTTGACATTTGCTGATCTTAATTTCAAACCAATTTCGCTTTTTGCTTCTCCTTCGATGTAGCTCACTTCTTCAACAAAAACGCGGTGTCCGTCAAGAACCAATCCTTTTTGTATTTTTTCTAAATCCTCAAATTTCAAGTTTTTATCTAAAGAAACTTGATAGATTTTTGATGATTTATTGGTTGGCAAAGTAAACTTACGAATCATATCGGTATCGTTGGTGAACAATAACAAACCAGTTGTGTTTTTGTCCATTCTTCCAACTGCTCCAATTTTAGCGTTGGTTGAACCTTTTACTAATTCCAATACATTGCGGTATTCCTGACCTTCGTCAAGAGCAGTTGTAAAGTTTTTGGGTTTGTTCAATAAAATGTACACTTTTTTCTCCGGTGTCAAAACTACTCCGTCAAAATTCACGACATCGCCAGGTTTTACCATATAACCCATTTCAGTTACTGGAATTCCGTTTACTTTTACGTTTCCGGATTGGATATAAATATCGGCATCACGACGAGAACACACTCCAGAATTGGAGATGTATTTATTCAAACGAATTTCGTCTTTTACTTTAGGTCTTTTTGGTGCCTGATTTGGTTTTTTTTCTACCTTGTCAGTAGCCGCCTCAGCAACTTTAGTGTTCGGTTTTACTTTTTTAGGCCCTTGTGCCCTTTTTTGCATCGCAGGTTTTGGCTTATTCGAGCTTGGTCTAGAACTGTTTGCTCTGCCACCGCTTTTTTTATTATTGCCTTCCTTGTTATTCATAATATTCTATAATTTGGTGCAAAGATAGTTTTTTATTGCTTAATAGTTGATTGTTTTTGGATTAGGGTTTTAGCCCTGATGGAAGCGGCATCCTTTTTCTTTTTTCTTTAAAAAGAAAAAGATATAGTGAACAGCAGGAAATAGCTCCTAAAAAATTAAATAGATTGTAACAATTTTTTCCCGTGCCACAACACACTGGGATTGATAAGGATAATACTGAAAACGCCTGCCACGATTAGGAATTTCAAGACATTATGGAGCAGAATAAATTGTTGCTTGGTGTTTGATTTCCAAAGATATTGCAAGAAAAAAATCAAAATGATGAGGCAGGAATAAAAATAAATGTCCATATAACCCACGTCGAAAATTTCGATTAAAACATAGACGGGAATTATAGTCGAAACTGTTAAAAAAGTAATTATTTTCTTCGAAACCACTTCGCCATAAATGATGGGAATGGTTTTGTAATCGTTGGCCAAATCTCCTTTGATATTCTCTAAATCCTTAATCATTTCGCGAATTAAAAGCAATAAAAACAAAAAAACAGCGTGACCAAAAATGACTTCATAGAAATTTTTGTAGTACAAAAAAACAGCAAAAAATGGCAAAACCGATAGAAAAGCCGAAGTCAAATTGCCAATAAAAGGGAGTTTTTTTATTCGATGGGAATAATACCAAATCAAGAAAATATATACCGAAAAATATAAAAAGGCACGCCACGAAACGAATATTGCCAAAAAGACTACGATAAAATTAAGCGTAAAATAGACTTGCAATTTGGTTTTTTGACTAACCAATCGATCTAGCATTGACTTGTTGGGACGATTGATTAAATCCTTCTTACTGTCGTAAAAATTATTGATGATATAACCCGAAGCAATAGTCAATGAAGATGCAAAAACAATAATGAACAGGTCAAAATCGAGTAGAATGGATAGCGCTCTTTTTTCGGGAGCGAGGATAAATATTGCCGAAAGATACTGGGCCAAAACGATTATCGGAATGTTGTAACCCCTAACCACAGAGAACAAACTGATGAATTTCATCACGGTTATTTTGTTCTTTCTGCTTAACATTTTAAAATTGATAAACTACTTCCAGCTTATAATCTTTCAAGGCTAATTTTGCTTTTTCCAAATCTTGAGTAAATCCTAAAATATAACCGCCACCGCCAGAACCACAAAGTTTTAGGTAATAATCATTCGAGTCTATTCCTTCTTGCCAAATGCCGTGAAATTGTTCTGGAATCATTGGTTTGAAATTGTTCAAAACGACTTTTGATAATTTTTTAGTGTTGGCAAACAATGATTTCATATCTCCACCCAAGAAATTTTCGACACAAGCATCGGTGTGTTTTATGAATTGCGATTTCAACATTTTTCTGAAACCCTGATCTTTCAAGTTTTCCATAAAAATATTGACCATCGGAGCAGTTTCGCCCACAATTCCTGAATCTATCAAAAACACAGCTCCAGTTCCTTCCAAACTTTGAGTTGGAATTCCAGTTGCCTCAATATTATCTTTAGAATTGATTAAAATAGGAATGCTCAAATAGCTGTTCAAAGGATCCAAACCAGAACTTTTTCCGTGGAAAAAAGACTCCATCTGCGAAAAAATAGTTTTGAGTTGCAATAATTTTTCACGAGTCAAATTCTCTAAAACCGTGATTTTATTTTGAGCATATTTGTCGTAAATGGCGGCAACCAATGCACCGCTGCTTCCTACTCCATAGCCTTGCGGAATACTGGAATCAAAGAACATTCCGGTTTCGACATCGTTTTTTAGAGTAGCTAAATCGAAAGTAACCAATTCAGGTTGTTCGCTTTGCAGAGTTTCCAAATGCGACACAAAACGTCTTAAATGACCATTGGATTTTATGGCTTCATCTGAGGGATTTTCTTCTCTCTTCAGTGCGCCATTGTAAAAATTGTAAGGAATTGATAAACCTTTCGAATCACGAATGATTCCGTATTCTCCAAAGAGTAATATTTTTGAGTAAAATAAAGGTCCTTTCATATATGGTTTGAACTTATTTTATTTTGTTGATTTTTGTTGGGTTCTGTCTATTATCAAAAACAGAAAGAACAATAATGTGTTTGCTGTTAAAATGATAATAAAGACTGGATTGCTTACTTATTACAACTTTTCTAATCTTTTTGTTTATGCTTGAAACCGGAAATAATTCTGGATTTTCAACGATTAAATTTAAAATAGAATTGATTTTATTTGAAAACTGCTTCTTAATTTTTTCATTCCATTTTAATTCCAAATAAACAAATATTTTCAATTTCAGCTTGAGCCCGAGGAGTAATTACGACTTCTCTTATCATTACTAAAGGTGTGGTTTTATAAACTCATCAAATGATGAATATTTACCTCTTTCATATTGCTCCAATGATTCGTTTATAATATCTTGTTGTTCTTCGGACAATTCATCCCAAAAATCTTTTTTCTTGGTAGTGAATATTTTTTTGATGGATACAAGTATAGATTCATCGTTAGTTTCTTCCAACAATTTCATCAATTTTGATTTTTCTAATTCAATGTTCATATTCGACTATTTAGAAATATAAAGATATTAAATTTTAATAGAACCCACTCCAATTTGGTCACAAAGGTACTGACCATTTTGACAATAGCCAACTAATTCGTCCTTAATAAATTGCAAAACGATTTCTTTTACGTTTTCTGGATATAAAACGTGAACGTTTGCACCGGCATCGAGCGTGAAACAAACTGGGATTTTGGTTTCATTTCGGAATTTCCAAATGGCACTGATGATTTCCAGCGTGTTTGGTTTCATCAAAATAAAATATGGAATCGAAGTCATCATCATCGAGTGTAATGTCAAGGCTTCGCTTTCGACAATGGTAATGAATTCCTCTAGATTTCCGCTTTCGAAAACGTTGATTAATTTGTCCAAATTTTCGTGAGCTTGCTCAAATCGCCTTTCGGCAAAGGGATGTCCGTTCATTAAATTATGACCAACAGAACTCGAAACTTGTTTTTCGCCTTTGTCAACCAATAAAATAGTGTCTTGAAAATTCTGGAAATTCTCGTGAATGGTGTTCGGAAATTCCACTCCAAACAAATCGGAACTTCCTTGTATATTGTCGTGATTGCCCCAAACAACTACTTTTCCTTTCACGCTTCGGCAAGCACTTCCTGAACCTAGACGTGCCAAGAAAGAGGCTTTTTGATAAAAATAGTCCTCGGTCATTCCTGGATTTAATACTTTTTCTAAACTCATTAAGTTCATTGCCAAAGCCGCCATTCCCGAAGCCGAAGAAGCAATTCCTGAACTGTGTGGAAAGGTATTTTGGGTGTCAATCGTAAAATGATAATCTTTCAAAAAAGGCAAATAAACCAAAACTCTTTCAAAGAATTGCTGAATTTTTGGCTTGAAATCTTCTTTGGGTTTTCCTTCAAAAAGCAGGTCGAAAGAGAAGTCGTTTGTCACATCGAGCGAAGTCGAGATGATTTTTTTTTCGAAAGCCAATTTTGTAATAGTTTTACAATTATTCAAAGTAAAACTCACCGAAGGATTGGCTGGAATTTGCTTGTCTTTTTTTCCCCAATATTTTACCAAAGCAATGTTGCTTGGCGAACTCCATTGAAAATTTCCTGTTTCTATAGAATTTGTGTAAGGAGACGGAATAAAATCGTTTGCTGAAAACATCAATTATAAAATTTGGGCAAAGATACTGATTCTTTTGTTTGTTGAATTCGACAAAGTTTTGATTAATTTTGAAAAAAAAATTAAGATGAACAAGATTTCCAAAATTCTAGTTGTAGTGGTTACGTGTTTAGTAGTTGGATATTTCTCCGGAATGGTTACTCGTTCAGCCATAACCACTTGGTATCCCACATTGGTAAAACCTAGTTTTAATCCGCCGAATTGGATTTTTGCACCCGTTTGGAGTATGCTTTATATTATGATGGGAGTTGCAGCAGGTTTGGTTTGGGATCGAATGGAGCAACAAAAAGAGGTGGTCAAAAACGCCTTGATTTTCTTTGCCGTTCAACTGGCTTTGAATGCCTTGTGGTCTTTTTTGTTTTTTGGTTTGAAAAACCCAATGTTGGCAGGTTTAGAAATTGTAATCTTATGGTTGATGATTTATGAAACCTATATCAAATTTTCGAAAATCAATAAAATTGCAGGTTATTTATTCATTCCTTATTTGCTTTGGGTGAGTTTTGCGAGTGTTTTGAATGCAAGTATTTGGTGGTTGAATCAGTAATTTTACGACCAAATTTAACTATGACAAACATCTACAACCATATTCTAAAATCAAAAGTAGAAAACGAGAAACTCCTCGCCATTCTTCTCGATCCAGACAAAATCGATTTGAATAATTTGGAGATTTTAATTGAAAAAATCAACCAATCGCCAGCAACCCATATTTTCATTGGCGGAAGCCTAGTAGAAAACAACATTCTTGATGAACTAATTTCAAAAATCAAAGAAGACTGCGATTTGCCTATTATTCTTTTCCCTGGAAATCCATCACAGATTTCGGATCAAGCCGATGCTATTTTATTTCTGTCTTTGATATCGGGAAGAAATCCAGATTTCCTAATCGAACACCAAGTAAAAGCCGTCCCAATCCTAAAACAAACTAACTTAGAAATCATTTCTACAGGATACATTCTTATCGAAAGCGGAACAGAAACGGCTGTCGAAAGAGTTAGTAAAACAAAACCTCTAGATAGAAATAATCCCGATTTGGTATTGGCCACAGCCCAAGCTGGCGAAATGTTGGGACATAAACTTATTTATCTCGAAGCGGGAAGCGGCGCAAAACAAACCGTTCCGACAGAAATGATTAAAAAAGTAGCTCAAAACATAGAAATTCCGTTAATTGTTGGAGGCGGAATTGTAGATTTGCGAGGAATACAAAAGGCTTTCGATTCTGGTGCCGATCTGGTGGTTATTGGAACCGCTTTTGAAAATGATTTAAATTTTTTTAATTAATTAATACGTAGAGACGTTGCAATGCAACGTCTCTACGGAAATCAAAAATTAAATGGTAGAATTTTTCCTAAATGCCTACAAAAATGCTTCAACTACACAAATCATATT
>ERZ724520.1340-NODE-1340-length-12559-cov-4.981606_pt1 | contig 12559 bp, 13 predicted proteins | sample MGYA00376053_ERZ724520 | MGnify/ENA primary metagenome ERZ724520 (study PRJEB28724, sample SAMN07190886) | activated sludge metagenome | isolation source: activated sludge of sewage treatment plant in Hong Hong | place: USA: Christiansburg, Virginia | collected... | reverse complement strand
AACATTTCGGTAGACAACGGTTTCAAAACGGCCGAAGCAAACCGCGAAAACGTTAGCTGCAACCGTACAGACACGACAAAATCAATAATGATAAGTAAAAATATGGACGAAGAAACACTCAAAGCAATTGCAAGACAACTTAGACAACCGACAGGCGAATATGCAATTCAGGTTGGAGAAAAAATGAACGAAGGCAATTTGCACATAAACATAAATACTTTTGAAGCTCTTAATTTGGCGACAAACGACAATATTCTTGAAATTGGAATGGGAAACGGGTTTTTTGTAAAAAATATTTTATCGGCAGATAATTCAATAAAATATACAGGTTGCGACTTTTCCGAAGTAATGGTTGACGAAGCCCGTAAGCAAAATGTAAATTTTATTGCAAGTGGACAAGCTGAAATTCTTAAAGCAGACGCTAACGAACTTCCATTTGAAAAGGAAACTTTTGACAAAGTATTTTCAATTAACACTATTTACTTTTGGGACAATCCGCAAAAAGTTCTTGCTGAAATATGGAGAGTTTTAAAACCAAAGGGACAAGTTATTATTTCAATTAGACCAAAATCTATTATGGAGCATTATCCATTTGTGAAATATGGTTTTAAAACATTTGCAAAGGACGACTTGACAGAATTAATAGCGAAAAATAATTTTAAAGTAGTTGACATTATAGAAAAAGACGAACCAGAAATAGAGATAAACGGAGAACTAACAAAAACAGCGACATTGCTAATAAGAGCAGAAAAATAATGACGATAAAAAAACGGCAGCAGCTAACATTGGTTTTGCGTCAGTGTGGCTTTTGTGCTAGGCTGAACATTTGTACTTTCTATTAGCTTTTGTACTAAATTTGAACTTTAGTGCTTTCTATTCCACACCGAACGCAAAGCCAAAAACCGTTATAAGTAATGCGCCTTGACGAAATACACATACAATTTATGAAAATAACTCTCCGAAAATGATAGCCAGAAAAAACATACCAGTTATACTAAGCTTATTATTAGGTGTATTATTATTTATTTTTTTAGTTGACACAAATCTAAGTGGTAAAAAGAAAATTGATGCAATTGATAAGTCAATGGACTATATTGTTCAAATAACATCAATATTTGCTGGTATAGTTATAGCATTCCTTGCTGCGAAAATAATTCAACTTAGACAAGAGAAACTCCAGTTAAAACCGCAATTAATTCAATTATCAAGAAAACTACATTGCTTCAGAAAAGTAATACATTTAATTGCATCTGATTATAGGTTTTGGCCAAAGGGTTTGAGAGACCATATAGAGAAAACATATCCAGGTATTACATTTTATGATGTAAGGGATATAACTTTTATTGATGTTGAAATTACCCAACAGGCCAGAGAATTCATCAAAGACGACATATTTGGCGAATTGAAGAAACAGGTGTATCTTGAAATGAAATGTTTTCTTCCAAATGGCCATTACGAAAGAATGCTTCATGATCCATATGACAGTGATGAACTATATCCAATAGAGCAAATAAAAAAATGGACGCAATATGAATGCGGAGGGGTAATGTGGAGCACATTTGTAGATAAATACCGTGACTATTTAGGTCAATTTAATTTTGAATTAATACCACAAGACGCTCAAATTGCTATTAAAAACCTTAGTAATAAAATTGATAAAGAAAGATATAAGAACGTAGAATTTGGTCCTTCACTTATAGGTGAACTTGGGTCCCAAATATCTTTGGAAATATTACCAAAATTGAATAAAGTGCAATTATCATTTCAAGAAAAATTGCCTGCAGTTATACAATTTATGTATAAAACTTTATTCTTATTACTTTTATGTGGTGCAATTATCCCAATTATTCTAATAAACTTTAATCTTCCTATTTTTTTCAAACAACTTACACTAAGTTTATCTTTAGGAATTATGTTGTACTTTCTAATTAAACTATTTTATGTTATGGAAGAAGAAATCTATGTTGAATAAAATGTTTTATATAGACACTCATTAAACTGTTTTTGGCGCACAACTTATAACAGCACCTAAAACTTATGCGGGCGACATCAAAGCATTTGCAAATTCAAGGTCGCTCCGCGAAACATATTTTCATTTTGCAAATGCATAGAAACATAGTATCTTTATTTAAACGTTTCGTAAGCCACAACTTTAAATCAAACTGTTGCTTAATGTGAAAATGTTAATGGCAAATGTAACAGACGATAGTAACAATATATATAAACTATGCAAGACATTCTTTTTGACTTTATATCAAAATACATTTCACTTACAGACGAAGAGCGGAACATAATACTTTCGTTGGATCTATTCCGTTCTGCCAAGAAGGGGACTATTTTACTCAAAGAGGGGCAGAAATCTAAGGATGGATATTTTATTCTAAAAGGATGTTTACGGAAATATTATGTTATAAATGGTGAAGAAAAAACGACTGATTTTTTTACAGAAATGGAAGGTTTAACACCCCATTGTGTAACAAATAAGGCCCCCTCTGAATATTTTATAAGCTGTGTAGAAGATACCATACTCACCGTTGCAGATCCAGATATTGGAGTTGAAATAAATACCAAATTCCCTAAATTTGACATCATGTGCAGAATGTTGTCGGAAGAATTGTTAGCCAAAGAACAAATCAATTTTGACGAGTTCAAGATTTCTTCCCCAGAACAACGATACAAGAACTTACTGCAAAATAGGCCAGACCTTATTAAACGTGTGCCACAACACCAGTTAGCTAGTTATTTAGGTATTAAGCCTCAATCATTAAGCAGACTAAGAGCAAGGATTTTGAAAAAAAGCAAAGAATAAATCACTTCTTAACTTAAGTGAACGATTTTAATTCTAGCACTAATCTACTTTTGCAGCAACATTAAAAATAAAAAAGATATGCGAAAGAAAATTTTAAGGCTTGGAATTGTTATTGTATTGGCAAGCAGTTTACAAGTGAATGCACAATATGCAAAACAAGACAGTACTCACAAAAGGTGTTTCATTGGTAGTACCTTATTTGTGTTAGGTAATTTCGATAAAGTAGATCCACCAAACTTTGCTCAACTCAATTTAGGCTATCGTATCACAGGAAAGGATGTAATATCGCTTGAACTAATAACATGGAAACATTCTTGGCCACTTGGCATTAACCCTTTTTATAATAATGCTTACGGAACTCCTGAAGAAAAATATCCAGGTTATATAAGGGAATTTGGTTTTGGTATTGCTTACCAAAAATATTTTTGGAAAGGTCTTTATGCAGCAGTGCATGTACAGGCTATGTGGCAAACTTTTAATAATGAAACTGATAATAAAGTAGGTGATGGTTTCAATATATTCAATACATATAGAGTTGGTTATCACATTAAACTCTTCAAGGATAGGCTCTTTTTTGAACCATCACTTGGTATTGCTGGTCGACCTTATTTCACTAAAATGCCTGATGGTTTTAAACAAAAAGATGACAAATGGCCAAAATGGACGCCTGAACCAGGACTTCATTTCGGGTATAATTTTTAGTAATTTTCAGTTGAATATCAAAGCTGACTTCAATTAATAATAAAAGACGATAGAAAAACAGCCACCAAAATGGGTTTGGCAAAAGCAGGGCTGACGGCAGAAATTGAACATTTGTACTTCTATAAACATTTGTTGTATATTTAGACTGACGGTTTTCAAAGCCCTACCTTCGCCAAAAGGCAAAACGATTTTGGCAGCCGTAGGACACAACAAAGAATCAACAGAATATTTAGAAAATGAGAGCAAGTGTATATACAAAATATGGACCACCAGAAGTTGCCAAATTAATGACAGTTCCTAAACCTTTGCCTAAAGATAACGAGGTATTGGTTAAGGTATATTCGTCAACAGTAAACCGGACCGATTCGGGTTTCCGAAGTGCTGAATATTTTATTTCACGATTTTGGACTGGACTGTTACGTCCTAAATATCAAATATTGGGTTGTGAGTTTGCGGGTATAATTGAAGAAATTGGGCAGCAAGTAACAACATTCAAAATTGGTGATAAAGTTTTTGGGTTTAATGATAAAACCTGTGGTGGACACGGAGAGTATTTAACAATTTCTGAAACTGATGCCATTATAAACATGCCCGACAATTTAAGTTTTGATGAAGCGGCACCAATTACTGAAGGTGCACATTATGCCTTAGTGGATATTAGAGCAGCAAAAGTTAAACATGGGCAAAATGTTTTAGTTTATGGTGCAACTGGCGCAATTGGTTCTGCGGCTGTCCAATTATTAAAGCATTTTGGTGCCATAGTAACAGCAGTATGTAATACAAAAAACGTAGGTTTGGTGAAATCTCTCGGTGCTGACACTGTTATTGATTATCAGACACAGGATTTCACAAAGACAAAAGATAAATTTGATTTTATCTTTGATGCAGTTGGAAAAAGCTCATTTGGACAATGCAAACCTTTATTACATGAAAAAGGAATCTACATTTCAACCGAGTTAGGCAAAAATGGAGAGAATGTACTTTTTGCATTAACCACACCGCTTTGGGGCGGCAAAAGACTTTTATTTCCGATTCCATCCATCAATAAACAAGATGTAATTTTTTTGAAAGAACTTGTTGAAAAACGAGAATACAAACCCGTGATTGATAAATTCTATAGGTTAGACCAAATTGTGGAAGCCTACAAATATGTTGAATCAGGACAAAAAACAGGTAATGTTATTATTAAAATAGTTGAATGAAATTAACACTAGCCACTAACAATAGTTTGCGTTAGCTGGCAGAAACACAAGCATTTGCAAATTCATGGTAGCACTCCTTCGGCAAGCTCAGGAACCTCGCAAAACATATTTTCATTTTGCAAAAGTGCATTAAACATAGTATCTTTATTTAAACGTTTCGGTAGGCAAGGTGGTTAATCTCCAAAGAAGGCAAACCTCGAAAACGATAGGTACAATATTATGAAAACATCAATACTTAAATTATTCGTAATGACAACCTTGTTATGCATTGCGACATCTTTCAAACAGACAAATAACGAATTAGCATTTTCAATGACCCCACCAGGCGGTTGGAATGGGACAACAAATCAAGAAATTTTGGACAACCTTCATAAATTTAAAGTGACTGGGGGCGAACTAAATAAATTCATTTCAGACCACAAAGGTTCAGTACTTTTAGTATCACACATGAAATATAAACCTTCAGAACACGCAGGTCTTATTCCAGTCATCCAAGTTAATCTAAGGATTAACGACACTAAAAGTTTTCCCGAGTTTGTTTCTGTAATGACTAAAAGTGTAGAAAATATGAAAAATTATTTTAATGATTTTCAATACATCGACAAAGCTAAAACTATATCACTAGCTGGTAGACAAGCGTTTTATTTTTCAGCTAAGTTTAATATGATTACAAAAAATTCTGTTACCATAAAAGCAAGAAGTAGAACTTATGCTGTTCCAATTGGTGACAAGTTTTTACAAATAAACTTCACCGACGGACCAAGCGAAGACTGTTCTAAATTATTTGATTCTCTAGTTAAGACAATAAAGTTCAATTAAAATACAGGCTATATCACACAGTTTGCTCAAGTCATACAAAGATGAAAGTTTTTTGCAAAAACGGTTGCTCCGCAAAACCTATTTTCATTTTGCAAATGCATTGCAACATAGTATCTTTAAACTAGTTTATCGGCAAGACATATTTTCAAAACAAACTTTTGCTTAGAGTGAAAAACTTTAGTGACAAGCATTTGGTTACAACTATTCAAACATTAGAAAATGACAATATCAGATAAAAAAAGCTTTGACAAATTATTGACCAAAGCAAAAAGTGGCGACAAAGACGCGCAATTTAAAGTTGCGGATATTTATAGCGATGGGCTTAAAAGTAAAAGCAATAAAGTCATTGTAAAACAAAATCATAATCTTGCATACAAGTGGACTGAAAAGGCAGCAGCTAATGGTGACATTAGTGCTTTAAATAATTTAGGCAATTTTGTTTGTGATGGATTAGGTTGTAAAAAAGACATCAATAAAGCAATAGAAATATACAAACTAGCTATCTCAAAAGGATACAGTTCATCTGCAAATAACTTAGCAACAATATACAGAGACAAAGGCGATTACAAAACTGCGTTTCAATATCACTTATTAGCGGAGAAAATTGCTAAAATAAATTATTCCTTTGTTGTTGGACTTTGCTATTATACTGGTTTAGGTGTTTCTGTTGACAAAGTAAAAGCTTGTAAGATATTCTTAAAGGTTTCCGCAGATAAGCAAAATTATCAAAGTCAGTATGAACGTGATGAAGCAAACTACTATCTTGGTCTTTCATATTTAACAGGAGACGGCGTGAAAAAATCTTTAGCAACAGCAAGAAAATATTTGGAGCTTGCGGACAAAGACAGCGATCATAGAAGCAGTGAGGAGCTTTTAATAATATTAGGTCGACAAAATAGTAAAATCACTAAGTAAATTGCCCGATACTAACTTCAACTAAAACTTATGGAGTCGACATCTTGGATTTTCAAATTCAAGGTCTATCCTTAACATATTTTTATTTTGCAAATGCATAGAAACATTCTATCTTTAAAATAACATTTCGGCAGATAAAGTTTCAAATCCCAAACTAAAATTTAGCTACCAAACATTATAGATTATTTTAGAATAAAGACAAAATGAACTACAACAACAAAAAATTCAGGCCGATTAGCAATACTGAAAACGGAGAAACTTCAAACGAAACTCTATTTCATTACAAACAAGTTGGAAATATTCTAACCTCTGAATATTCAGGTGGAAAGATTAAATATGGCCATCTAATAGGTTTGGTTGACCATTTAGGAAATATAGAAATGCGTTATCACCAAGTAAATGAAAATGATGAATTGATGACAGGAATTTGCAAATCAGCACCAGAAATTCTTGAAAATGGAAAAATTCGTCTTCACGAAAAATGGGAATGGACTTCGGGAGATAAATCTAAAGGAACATCAATAATTGAAGAACAATAAACTAAATTACTATGGTGCACGAACACAACTACAATCTAACTGCAGTTTGGACAGGGAATAAAGGTGATGGAACTAAGAATGTAAGAACCTATGACCGTAGCCACACAATATCTATTAAAGGAAAACCTGAATTATTTCTAACAACAGATAATCCTGCTGTTGGTGACAAATCAAAATTGAATCCTGAAGATTTATTGGTATCTGCCATTTCATCATGCCATATGCTATCGTACCTTTATGTATGTTCATTAGAAGGAGTTGTAATAACATCATACATTGATAATGCCACAGGCATTATGTTTGAACAGGCAGGTGGCGGCGGAAGTTTCAAAGAAATTACTTTGAATCCAATCTTTTATGTAGCAGACGAAAGTATGGTAGAAAAAGCTATAGAGCTTCATCACAAAGCTCACGAAATATGTTTTATAGCCAATTCTGTAAATTTTGAAGTAAAGTGTAATCCAACTTGTAAAGTAGAATAACCAATTATTTAAAAATTTGCATTTTACAAACACACCCCAAACTCGTACTGTTTGCAAACAAGCGTGTTGGTATGTTTGCAAAAGTCCATTAAACATTTATCTTTGTTATCAACCAATGTGGAACGTTTTGGTATAAAAAGTTTCAAAACAAAAACTGTAATAAAGATCGAAAACTATACGTGCAATTATATATGACAAGACTTTTACTAGTATGTATTTTCCTTTTTACAGCAAACATTATTAAATGTCAATCATCCCTTCGTAAATTAGATTTTAAAAATGCTGGAATTTACAAATGGAGAATTTATTATGAACGAGGAGGAGTTATTGATTCGGTTAACATAAACAAGCCAATATTTGCAGTAGAAGGAGACAGTGCAAAATTAAAAGCTACTGGTGTTGACACTCTTTTAAATGAAATGTTCAATGTTTTAAGAAACTCGAAAATTAAAAAACGTACAACAATTGCTAGTGGTATTTTTGATAGTAATCCTTTTAATTATAAAGGAAAACCAGAAAATATATCAATTTGGTGGAAAAGTAAAGGAGATTTTAACTATTACAGAATTCTTGTCACACTTAAAGAATGTCCAAATATTCCTGAAGAAAAATATAATTATGTATTAGTTGCCTTTGGCTCCACTGGTAACGAACAGACTTTTCATTACATAGAAAAGGAAAAGGTGATGACTATTATATCTATAATGAATTATATGGCTAATAAGAATTGGAGTCCAAATTATGTAAAATACCCATGACAAAATTAGCACCTCATATAGCTAAGCCTTCCTCTTGTTCATTAAACAATCAATATAGCATTTGTAGATAGTAATCAATTATAATTTTGATTCAGATTAAATAATTTCTTATCAATTTATGATAATTATTAGGCATTTTCATCTTTTTTTCAACAAAAACATAGTTTTCACCGTTAAATTGTGGAAAATTGAAGGTTGAGAACATCGCAAAAAATAGTAAATTTGTGCCACTAACTAAAAAATATAAATTCTATATATTATGAACGAAATTGGATTAAAAGCGACGGATTTTTCTATTGCGCAATTAGGCTTAGGAAATGTTGAAATGGCTTATTGGAACCTTCATCCATCTGAATTGGTAGAAGAAACTATCGTAAGAGGTCAAGGAGAATTAACAGATGTAGGTGCTTTAGCTATTGATACTGGTGAATTTACTGGTCGTTCGCCAAAAGATAAATTTGTAGTTTATGATGAGAATACAAAAGATAGCGTTTGGTGGGGTGATGTAAATAACCGTTTTGAATCTGATAAGTTTGATGCATTACACAATCGTATGCTTGCTTATTTCGGAAATAAAGAAGTTTTTGTAAGAGATGCTTATGCTTGTGCAGATCCTTCTTTTAGAATTAACATTCGTGTTGTAAACGAAACACCTTGGAGTAATTTGTTTTCTTATAATTTATTTTTAAGACCAACTGCAGATGAAATTAAAACTTTTAAGCATGATTGGTTAATCTTAAATGCTCCAGGTTTTATGGCAGATCCTAAAATTGATGGAACTCGCCAACATAACTTCGCTATTATCAATTTCACTAAAAAAATAATTTTAATAGGTGGAACTGGTTATACAGGAGAAATTAAAAAATCTATTTTCTCAGTTTTAAACTACATTTTACCACACGAGAAAAAAGTGCTTTCTATGCACTGTTCTGCAAACATTGGTAAAGATGGAGATACTGCTATATTCTTTGGTTTATCAGGAACTGGTAAAACAACGTTAAGTGCTGATCCTAACCGTAAATTAATAGGTGATGATGAACATGGTTGGGCAGATAACTCTGTATTTAACTTTGAAGGTGGTTGCTATGCTAAATGTGTTGATTTAACTGCTGAAAAAGAACCTCAAATTTTTAACGCCATTAAATTTGGTTCATTATTAGAAAATATTAATTATTACGAAGGAACTACAACTGTTAATTACGCTGATATTACTCGTACAGAAAACACACGTGTTAGTTACCCAGCTAATTATATTGATAATGCTGTAACTCCAGCAATTGGTGATATTCCTAAAAACATTTTCTTTTTAACATGCGATGCTTTTGGTGTTTTACCTCCAATCTCTAAGTTAAATACTGGTCAAGCTATGTATAACTTCATTTCTGGTTATACTGCTAAAGTAGCAGGAACTGAAATGGGAATTACTGAACCTACTACAACTTTCTCTGCTTGTTTTGGTAAAGCGTTTTTACCTTTACACCCAACAAAATATGCTGAGTTATTAGGAGAAAAATTAAAGAAACATAACGTAAACGTTTGGTTATTAAATACTGGATGGGTTGGCGGAAGCTACGGTGTTGGTAATCGTATTAAATTATCTTACACACGTGCTTTAATTACAGCAGCATTAAATGGAGAATTAGATAAAGCAGAAATGGGAGTAACAAATTATTTTGGTTTACAATTCCCTAAAACATGTAAAGATGTTCCTTCAGAAATTTTAGATCCTCGTAATAGCTGGTCAGATAAAGCTGCTTACGATGCTAAAGCAAAAAATTTAGCTGAACAATTTATTAAAAACTTCGATCAATATGCTTCTGCAGCAAATGCAGAAATATTATCAGCAGCTCCAAAAGTAGCTCAAGAAGCTTAATATGTAACTATCATTTAAAACCCCTAATTTGAATACAAATTGGGGGTTTTTAGTTTTTATACCTTATGACATTAATAGAACAATATATTGCAAATAACCATTTTGGTAAATTACTTGGCATGGAATTTAAAATTGTTGAGCCTGGAGTAGTTCATCATTTTTTAACCATAACAAAGCACCATTTAGCAACTCCTTTAGCTGCCCATGGTGGCGTAATTACTGCTTTAATGGATGCTGTGCTTGGTGTTACCGCATTATCAGATACGGTTAATGAGCATAAAGCCGTTTCAACTGTAGAGTTTAAAATAAATTTTTTAGCGCCTGCATTACTTAATGATGAATTATTTGGCGTTGGTAAAATAGAACAAAAAGGAAACAGAATTATAATAGTGAGTGGCGATATTATTTGCCCCAAAAGAAATAATATAGTCATTGCAAAAGCCTTAGGAACTTTTAATGCTTATCCTGTTGAAAAGGCTGGATTTGCTGTGTAACAATTTTTAGATTGAATATTAAGATCATATTTATCTTATTATAGTTTTAATTAAAATTTAAGTTCGCATTTAAAAGGTTTTTGAGTAATTTAGCTGATAATTAAATAATTGTGTATGACAATTGCTGTTTATGCTAGAAATACAAAAGATAATTTTTCGAGTTACCTCGAACAATTAATTGTATTAGCAGAAATAGAAAAATTTAATATTATAGTATTTAAGCCTTATTTAGATTTTTTAAATCAAAATTTAGCAAGCCCATTTAATCTTAAAACGTTTTCGTGTTCTGAGGAATTAATTGCTACTTCTGATATTGTTATTTCCTTGGGTGGAGACGGTACAATGTTAGAAACTTTGGCCTACGTAAAAAAATCGGGTATCCCAGTCTTGGGTGTAAACACAGGGCGTTTAGGATTTTTAGCATCTGTTTACAAAGAGGATTTTGCAAAAGCATTGCAATTATTAACTAAAGAAAAATATACCTTAGATAAACGTGAATTAATTGAACTACAAAATAAATTTGAAGAGTTTAATACAATTAATTATGCATTAAATGAGTTTACAATTCATAAAAAGGAATCAAGTGCAATGATAAATATTGACACTTTTGTGGATGGTATTTTTTTGAATTCCTATTTTGCAGATGGATTAATTATTTCGACCCCAACTGGTTCTACAGCGTATTCATTAAGTTGTGGCGGACCAATTATGGTTCCAGATTCTGAAAATTTTATTATAACACCAATTGCTCCGCATAATTTAAATGTAAGGCCTATCGTTATTTCAAATAATAAAACTTTAAGTTTTAAAGTGAGTGGTAGGAGCGAAAGTTTTAATGTGTCACTTGATTCAAGGACAATTTCACTGGATAATAAAAGTGAATTAATAATAAAAAAATCTGATTTTAAGTTCAATCTTATTAATTTAGAAGGACAACATTTCTTTGAAACCCTTAGAAATAAATTGCTTTGGGGAATAGATAAAAGACAATGATTTATTTCATATAAACCTTTTAATTGAGTTGTATTACATGTAGAATTGTTAAATTTGTGGCATGAAAAACAAAGGCAATTTCTATTGGATTTTAATTTTACTCCCCTTAATTTTTATAGCTTGGTATTTTATAAAAAAAGCAGATGATAAACCTCTTAGGCTTTTACCTTATTTTGGTAAAAAAGTGTATCATACTGAAGTAAAAGATACAGCTTATCATACAGTAAAACCTTTTTGTTTTAAAAATCAGTATAACGAAAATGTAACTGAACAAACTACTAAAGACAAAATTTATGTCACAGAGTTTTTCTTTACAACCTGCCAAAGTATTTGCCCTATTATGAATACGCAATTAGAGCGTGTTTATAAAGAATTTAGCAATAGAGAAGATTTTTTAATTTTATCACATACCGTAGAGCCTGAAGTGGACTCAGTTCCTATTTTGTTAAAGTATGCTAAGTTGCATGGTGTAAATGACAAACATTGGTTATTTTTAACTGGCGAAAAAAAGGATTTATACCAAATGGCACGTACGAGTTATTTATTAAATAATGAAGTTGGAAATGGTGATGCAGATGATTTTATTCATACACAAAACTTTGCCTTAGTAGATAAAGATAAGCACTTAAGAGGTTTTTATGATGGAACCGATAGTGCAGACGTTTCGCGATTAATTATAGAAATTAAATTATTAATGAGCGAATATGATTATAAAAGTAAAAACTAAACTTCTCTTTCAAATTGCATTTCTTTTGTGTTTTAATTTTGTACATGCTCAAAAAGTGCCTGTATTAAAAGTAGATCAGTTATTAAAACGCATTCATAATAATAGTGATACAACTTATATAGTAAATTTTTGGGCTACATGGTGCAAACCCTGTGTGGCCGAATTACCAGATTTTGTAAAAATTGATTCGGCCTATAAAAACCAAAAGGTAAAGGTGATTTTGGTAAGTATGGATTTTAAAGAAGA
>ERZ724520.1339-NODE-1339-length-12566-cov-6.318520_pt1 | contig 12566 bp, 9 predicted proteins | sample MGYA00376053_ERZ724520 | MGnify/ENA primary metagenome ERZ724520 (study PRJEB28724, sample SAMN07190886) | activated sludge metagenome | isolation source: activated sludge of sewage treatment plant in Hong Hong | place: USA: Christiansburg, Virginia | collected... | reverse complement strand
AACACTTTTCTTAGCCTGAGCTTCTGCTTTTCTGACTTGCTCATCGTAAAACCAAGCTTCTTGATCTGCTTTTGCGACAGCTTCATCGGCGGCTCTCACATCATCATCCGCTTGTCTGGCAACTTCATCAGCTTTTCTAGCATCGGCATCCGCTTTGGCTACTTCTTGGGCAACTTTTCGAGCCTCAACGGCATCATAATCAGATTTCGTTTGCGGAAAAATTGCCTGCTTATTGCCCGTAGGACAACGAGGATCTTGATCTGCTACTGTAGGCAGGATTTCTACCGGCATGATGGGTATGGCAACATTGCTAATTTTCGGATTGGAACAGGCCAATACAATAACCAAAGTGATCAGTAAACTCGTGGCAAGAAAGGCCTTTTCTACTTTATTGAGCGACTTATTATTGTTGTAAATAATGCGTTTTGCCCGTTGCAACAAATGGTTTTTCGAACCACCAAATCCCATAGCTAGCGAAGTATTTTCTCTGTTGAATGCATCGAAAGTAACCAATGCTTGCACAAAATTGATTCTATTTTCAGTGGCTTCAATAGCAATATCATCGCAACAATTTTCACGCTCTTCTTTCATCAAAGCAGACAACCACAAAACGCCCGGATTGAAGAAAAATAGCGTTTCTACAAAAGCCTGCAACAAATTAATGCCATAATCTTTTCTGCGGATGTGCGCGAGTTCATGCAACAAAATCGCCTCTATTTGATCTTCAGGCAAATTCGTCAACAAACCAAAAGGAACAAGCAATATGGGTTTGAAAAATCCTGTGACCAGAGGCACTTTCACCAAAGTAGATTCTAATAAAACCACTGTTTTTTTAATGTGAATACGACGCGTTAAGGCTTCCATCCTAGTACTCCAATACGCTGACGGCGCATAGGTTTTATAATTTCTGATCTTATAGATATAATGCATGCCGGTGAAGATTCCGAAGCATTTGATACAGAAAATCAAAAACCAAATCCATGCAATCGTATCGGCGTGGCGGTTTAAAAAACTGATCACCGTATCAGAAACCGCAACAACATTTCCGTTGACTACAATATCACCCATCGCTATATTAAATTGACTCACAGGCAAATTAAGACGTGTAGTAGTTTCTGTAGTTTCGGTCTGCAATTCATAATCAAATGTAAATCCTGCAAGAATTATAAAACCTAGAAACAAGCTCGAAAGCAAATTATAACGCAAACGCGCTGACGATTTTCGCGTGGTAAAAATTACCATTCCGGCACACAAAGCCAACAGAAAACCTTGCCAAACTGAATGCACCAAGGTCCAGGAAATGGCGCGCAATAAAGTGTCGTTAAAAATCATAAGCGTTCGTTTTATGAATTATTTCTTTTCAAGCTGGTCGAGCATTTTTCTAATCTCATCTATTTCTTCTTGTGACGTTTTTTTGTTGCCTAACAATTGCATCATCAGGCTGCTGCTCGAACCGTTATACATCGCATCCACAAATTTATCTAGTAAGAATCCTTTGGTTTTTTTCTCTTCGATGGCTGGACTGTAAACATGTTTCATACTCGATTTGTCTGTGAGCAACATGCCTTTCTCGGCCATAATCTGCATCAACTTCAACGTAGAAGTATATTGCACCGCGCGCTTCTGCTCGTTGAGTTGGTCATTGACAAACCGAACGGTCGATGGTCCAAATTGCCACAACACTTGCAATATTTCGAGTTCTGATTTTGTAGGTTCCGATTGCATAATTTTTTTCATTTTTTAATTTCAACAATTCAAAGGTAGGAAAAATTTCGTACGAACAAATTATAATGTAAACTTTAACATTTTTATTTTGAAGTTGTATGTTGCAAGTTCTAGGTTACAATATGGGTAAAAAGAAAAAGCAGTTTCCATTAGAAACTGCTTTTATAATAAATTGAATATATACAAAATCGTCTGGTTAATCAGAAAGTCAACCTACAACCGTCAATTTTTCTAAAAAACAAACATTGCGCGTTCGCTCATCATTTCGTTAACTTCATCGGCGACTTGTTCGATCACTTCTTCATTCGTATGGTTCATCAAAACGCGGTCGATCAATTCGACAATCGTTTCCATATCGCTTTCTACCAAACCTCTTGTAGTAATGGCTGGCGTACCAACGCGGATTCCAGAAGTGATGAATGGCGATTTGTCATCGAAAGGCACCATGTTTTTATTCACGGTTATTTCAGCTTTTACCAAAGCGTTTTCTGCTTCTTTACCGGTGATATTTTTATTTCTTAAATCGATTAACATCATGTGATTGTCAGTACCTCCTGAAATCAAATCATACCCTCTTTTCATAAACGCAGCTGCCATGGCTTTGGCATTTTTCTGCACTTGCATTGAGTAATGGAAAAACTCATCGGTCAAACATTCTCCAAAAGCAACCGCTTTAGCAGCAATGATATGCATCAACGGTCCGCCTTGATTTCCAGGGAAAACAGCCAAATCTAACAACGATGACATCATTCTGATTTCCCCTTTTGGTGTAGTCAATCCCCAAGGGTTTTCAAAATCTTTACCCATTAAAATCATGCCTCCTCTTGGGCCACGCAAGGTTTTATGCGTTGTAGTCGTAACAATATGACAATGCGGAATCGGGTCGTTCATCAATCCTTTAGCAATCAAACCTGCTGGATGTGAAATATCAGCCAACAACAAAGCACCAACACTGTCAGCAATTTGTCTGAATCTAGCAAAATCCATATCACGGCAATAAGCAGAAGCGCCTGCGATAATCATTTTAGGCATTTCGCGTGTAGCGATTTCTTGAATTTTATCGTAATTGAATTGTCCAGTTTCTTTTTCTACACCATAAAAAACGGGTTGGTACAAACGGCCAGAGAAATTCACTGGTGAACCATGGGTTAAGTGACCACCATGCGACAAATCAAAACCTAAAATTTTATCACCTGGTTTCAAGCAGGCAAAGTAAACCGCTGTATTGGCTTGTGAACCAGAATGCGGCTGTACGTTAGCGTATTCGGCTCCAAACAATTCCTTAGCACGGTCTATCGCAATCTGTTCTACAACATCTACCACTTCACAACCACCATAATAGCGTTTGCCCGGATAACCTTCCGCATATTTATTGGTTAAGCAAGAACCTGCAGCTTCCATCACTTGGTCGCTTACAAAGTTTTCTGAAGCAATAAGTTCTATACCGTGAATTTGTCGGTCTTGTTCTTCAAGTATTAAATCGAAAATCTGTTCGTCGTGTCGCATTTTATTTTTTTTCGTTAAAAACTGCCCAAAATTACGAAAACGGTTTGTTAAATTGGCATATAATGATATATTTGATAACTGAATTTTCAACAAACAATCAACACTTACACATGCCCATTACTGCAAACAATCCGAAAAGAAAATCTTGGTTAGACGTACCAAGCGACAGCGATTTCCCCATACAAAACATTCCTTTTGGTGTTTTTATTACCAAAGATGATGTCATCACCATAGGCACCCGAATTGGCGATTATGCCATCGATTTGGGCGCCTTGCAACAACTCAATTATTTCGAAGGTATTGAACTTACCGACGATATGTTTATGCAAGACACGCTCAATGATTTTATTTCTGACGGAAAGAAAACTTGGCGCCTCGTTCGCAACCGCATCGCTGACATTTTCGATACCAACAACCCAAAACTGCGCGACAACGAAGAACACAAAGCCATAGTGGTTTGTAAAGTAGTCGATGTAGAAATGCAATTGCCGGTTTTGATTGGTGATTATACCGATTTCTATTCGAGTAAAGAACACGCTACGAATGTGGGCACCATGTTCCGCGATCCGAATAATGCTTTATTACCGAATTGGTTGCACATTCCAGTAGGCTATCACGGTAGAAGTTCTACGATTGTGCCTTCCGGAATTCCGGTGCACCGACCAATGGGACAAACCTTACCGAATGGCGAGAGCACACCGGTTTTTGGTCCGTCACGTTCTATCGACTTTGAACTTGAAATGGGTTTTATCACGACTGATGCCAATATTATGGGAGAAAATATTCCTGTACACGAAGCGGAAGATTATATTTTTGGAATGGTATTGCTCAACGATTGGAGTGCGCGTGATATTCAGAAATGGGAATACGTGCCGCTTGGACCGTTTTTAGCGAAGAACTTTGCGACCTCTATTTCTCCGTGGATTGTGACTATGGATGCTTTGGAACCTTTTAGAATTAAAGGACCGAAACAAGATCCGAATCCGTTGCCTTATTTGCAACAGAAAGGGAAACATGCTTATGACATCAATTTGGAAGTAGCTATTGAACCTGAAAACGCCGAAGCTACCGTGATTTCTAATTCTAATTTCAAATATATGTATTGGTCGATGAGCCAACAGTTGGCGCACCATACTTCTAATGGTTGTCGCGTAAATTCTGGCGATATGATGGGTTCGGGAACTATATCTGGACCAACACCTAATAGCTATGGTTCTATGTTGGAATTGACATGGAATGGCAAGAATCCTATTGTAATGAAAGACAAGTCTGAACGCAAATTTATCAACGATAATGACACAGTGATTATGAAAGGGTTTTGTAAGAACAATGAAGTGCGTATTGGTTTTGGTGAAGTGAGCAGTAAATTGTTGCCGCCTTTTGTTAGGAAATAATTAAACCGTCCCGCTTTTGAAAAGGTTTGGAGATTGTGGATTATTTACCATATAATGCATTTAAGTTCATTTAAGATTATTGCTTACAGTTTTTGAAAGGCTGGTAGGTTTGGAGATTATGGATTATTTACCATATAAGGCATTTAAGTTCATTTAAGATTAAACCTTTGGGGTTGGAAATAATTTTTTTTTCGATACTGTGTTGGACAAGTACTCGAAATAATAATACAATCAGTTCTTATTGAGACCGTAAAACCCTAGCCCTGATGGCAGCGGTTATCTCCCGATTTTTAGAAAACAAGGCTTTAGCCGTAGCTTTTCTTAATCGGGAATATTAGCGTACAGCAGGTTCCCGGCTTCTAAAAAAAATCAACATGAAAAAAATTACACTATTAGTTACACTACTCTTTTTGACTGCTTGCGGCGTTAAATCTACCCGAAAATTGGTGGCTTCAGGCGACTATGATAGTGCCATTGAAAAAGCAGTTAACGGCTTGCAAAGCAACAAAAATGCAAAAGGAAAACAGGAATATGTATACCTTTTAGAAGAAGCATTTGCCAAAGCCAAAGAACGGGATTTGCGCGATATTGCCGGTTGGGGTTGGTTTAAGGAGCCCAATAATGCGAACAATCTTGAGGCCATTTTCAATACGTTCAAACTGCTGCATGCCAGACAGGAATTGATTCGGCCGTTGCTGCCTTTAAAATTACTAGCGGAAAATCGAGACGCAAACTTTCCTATGGAAGATTATTCCGAACAAATCACCAACAGTAAGAATGCTTTGTCGAAATATTTATACCTGAATGCGGTGGCTGCCTTGATCTCGAATGACAAAATCAGATGCCGTCACGCTTATGATGATTTGGTGTATTTGAACAGCATCAATCCGAATTATAAAGATGTTACCAAACTCATCAATGATGCGCAGCGCAAAGGCACCGACTTCGTGAGTGTCAGTACACAAAACCAAACCAATATGGTAATTCCGAAACGTTTGCAAGATGATTTGCTCGACTTTAGTACGTTTGGTCTTAACGATAAGTGGACGGTTTTTCACAGCACCAAACAACCCGGATTGACTTATGATTACGGCGTTCGCATTGACTTCCGCGACATTCAAATCACACCAGAACGCATCAATGAAAAAGAGTTTATCAAAGAAAAAGTAATCAAAGATGGTGTGAAGAAACTATTGGATGCCCGTGGTCGTGAAGTGAAAGACAGTTTGGGGAAAACGATTTATGTCGATAACATGAAAACCATACGCATCGAGATTCGAGAATTCAGTCAACAGAAATCCGTGCAAGTCACTGCCAAAGTCGATTATATGAATTTGAAAACCAACCAATTATTGCAAACGTTTCCGATAGCTAGTGAATTTGTTTTTAAAAATGTATTCGCAAGCTACAAAGGCGACAAACGTGCTTGTGAAAACGACTATCTATCCAATTTCGACCGCCGTGAAGTGCCTTTCCCATCTAACGAACAAATGGTTTATGATTGTGGGGAAGATTTGAAGAATAAACTCAAGGATATTATTGTACGGAATAAAGTGGTGAACTAGTTGACGGTTGTCGGTTGATGGTTGTCCCTCGACTGCGCTCGGGAGGACAGGATTGTTAACCCAAAATGTTATTTAAACGCCTACTCAGTTACTCAGCAAAACTACTTCCGTTCGCCAATCTGCTGACGCCACATGGCATAATACAACCCTTTTTCATCTAATAAATCTTGGTGTTTGCCTTGCTCTATAATTTGTCCTTGTTCTAGGACGAAGATTTTATCGGCATGCATGATGGTCGACAAACGGTGGGCTATTAGCAACGTAATTTGGTCTTGTTTCGACGAGATGTTTCTGATGGTTTGCGTGATTTCTTCTTCGGTGATTGAGTCTAAGGCTGAAGTTGCTTCATCGAACAACAACAATCTTGGGTTTCTTAGCAAAGCTCTGGCGATGGACAAACGTTGTTTTTCTCCACCAGATACTTTAATACCGCCTTCTCCAATCGTCGTATGAATACCATCTTTTGCACGGGCTAATAAATTCCCACAAGCCGCTTGTTGCAATACTTGTTGTAGTTCTTCATCGGTAGCATCAGGTTTTACGAACAAGAGGTTGTCTCGAATCGTTCCAGAAAACAGCTGGGCATCTTGGGTTACGAATCCGAGTTGTTGGCGTAACTCTGTCAAATCAATATCATTGGCATTTTTGCCGTTGTAGAAAATATTCCCTTCTTCGGGTTTATACAAGCCGACCAACATCTTCACGAGCGTGGTTTTACCACTACCCGACGGACCTACAAACGCTATGGTTTCACCAGCTTTGGCTTCAAAAGAAATGTCTTTCACAGCATAAGTTCCGGCGCTTTGGTGTTTGAACGAGATGTGCGAAAACTTCAAATCATTAATAGCGCCAATGGTTTGTGGGAATACTGGACGCTCTTCGCTTTTAGAGTGCATCAAATCGCTGAAATTGTCCATAGACACTTTCGTTTCGTTGTACGTAGCGATAACATTCCCCAATTCCTGTAGCGGATTGAACAAGAAAAACGAGAAGAACATCAGCGTAATCACATCGCCAGGTTGGATGATATCTCTAAACACAAACATATACAACGCAAAAACCAAACTGGTTCTCATGAAATGCACGGTGGTTCCTTGAATAAAACTCAACGAACGGATGAAGCGCACTTTCTTCAATTCTAAACCGAGAATTTTAATGGTTGTACTGTTCAAGCGGTTGACTTCTTGTTCTGTCAGACCCAAACTTTTAACCAATTCGATGTTGCGCAAGGACTCGGTTGTAGCACCTGCCAAAGCGGTGGTTTCCCGCAGAATCTCTTTCGACACCACTTTGATTTTCTTCCCCAAAAACGAACTCACAAAAGCCACTACTGGAATCGTAGCCAAGAAAACCGGACCTAATAACCAGTGAATGTTAATCGCATAAACCACCACAAAAGTGATCCCGATTACGGTTTGAAACACCATTGAAATTGACAAGGTGATAAACTTCTCACAATCGGTTTTTACCTTTTGAAGTTTGCCAAGCGTTTCGCCACTGCGCTGGTCTTCAAAGTCCTGAAACGGTAATTGTAAGGCTTTCTGAATGCCATCTGTATACATCTGCGCACCGGTTCTTTGAATGATGATGTTGGTAAAATAATCTTGAAAATTCTTGGCAATCCGTGACAACATCGCAGCGCCTAAAGATAAAGCCAACCATCCCAAAACGGCTTTGGTAAACAGCGCATAGTCGTTATTGAAGTTCTTTACGCCAACACCACATTCGTTGAGCAGTTTTCCAATTATAATAGAATCGCACAAAGAGAAACATTGGTTGATGGCAGCAAGAAATAAGGCTAAGAATAATAACGGTTTGTGGGCTTTGACGTAAGTATATAATATTTTCATAGGTGTTTTTAAAATCGATGCGCAAAATTACGATTAATGTTTACATAATTTTAATTGGATTTGATAAAGAAACGTTAAGGTTGGGTTGGCGGTTGTCAGTTTTCAGTTGACAGTCATAGATTGTAGTTGTACTCTCTCTTCTCAATGCTCACATCCCGCTCCTGTGTCAATTTTGCTTTTTAGCATTGCAAATTTTTTGTTAAATAAAAATTTAATTCTTAAAATTTTATTTCTTGAAAAAGATTACATTTACATACGACTAATAATCACTTAACAATTTTGTAAAGGTATGAGTGATGGTGTGAGATTTCTAAATAGATTTTCTTCTTTTAAGATTGTACTGTTGTATGCTATCATGGGTACGACCTATATTCTTACGTCTGATTATTTTTTAAAGCAATTGTTCTCAAACTCCGAGTTACTTTCTAAACACCAAACCGAAAAAGGACTGGCCTTCATTTTCACTACTTCGGTGTTGCTTTATTTCCTGATTAAAAGAAACAATACCGTTATTAGCTCCTATTACCTAGAGATCATTGGCTTAAAGAAATTGTCTAACGAACAGTTAATACGATCTAAGGAAGAATACATGTTCTTGTTCAATCACAGTCCGTTGCCTACTTGGTTGTTTGACATGGACACTCTAGAAATCTTAATGGTCAACGAAGCAGCTTGTGCAATTTATGGGTACACCGAAGAAGAATACACTACAATGACCTTGCGGGATATTCGCCCTTCAGAAGACATTCCACTATTAGAACAAAGGATTTCCGAGCTCACCGATCATGACCGTAACGTACTACCAAGCGTGATGCGCCACCGCAAAAAAAATGGAGATATTATTTATGTGAAGGTCAAGTCGTCTTCGGTATATTTAGACTCCAAAAAAGTAAAACTAGCCTCGGCTTTTGATGTTACTACCGAAATGGAACATCAGAAACAGTTGCTAGAAATCAATGCCAAGCTAAGTGCTGCGAGTGAAATTGCCAATTTGGGCTATTGGACTTTCAACTTGGTGAGTTTAGAAATACAATGGTCGAAAGAAGTCTACGATATCTTTGAGGTGGATGCCCAAAAATTCATCCCGACTTTAGATTCTATTACGGCACATCTTCATGTTGACGATCAGTTTGAATTTGACGAAAACCTATTCGACGGCTTTGAAGATCATATCGTCAGAGAAAGCGAACGCCGTATCATTACGTGCACTGGAAAAACAAAATGGCTGCTAGAACGACAATACTTAACCAAAGATGCCAACGGCGTTCCCATCAAACTTGAAGGTATTGTGCTAGACATTACCAAAAGAAAAGTAAACGAGCAAGAAGTTTGGGAAAGTAACGAACGCTTTAAAATATTGGCCAAAGCCACGATGGAAGCCGTCATGGATTGGGATGTAAAAAACAAAACCGTCATTTGGGGCGATGGCTTTAAAACCTTGTTTGGCTATGATCATCACCAAAATCAAAACTTTTGGGCACAAAACATCCACCCTGAAGACAAACGCAAAGTGCTCGGTGATTTACTAAAAGCCATTAAAGACCAAACTGTTGACTATTTTAACGCAGAATTCAGGTTCCTTAAAGCCGATGGTAAAGAAGTATACGTGCGGCACAACGGCATTTTTATCCGAGACGAAGCAGGAAAAGTTACCCGTGCCATAGGTGCCATGATTGATTTGACAGAAACACTAGAGCGTATCGAACGCATCGAATTGCAAGATAAAATACTCAAAGAAATTGCCTATACCCAATCGCATGTGATTCGCGCGCCACTAGCCAATTTGCTTGGCTTTCTAAAACTTTACAAAGACAACAAACGCGACGGCTTGTTTGATGACGAATACATAGACTACATCACCCACTCTGCTGAAAAGCTCGATAGTATTATTCATGAAATTGTGAACAAATCTACACGCAATGGAAAATCTTAAACTGCTATAAAACAGCATGGTTGTAGTAGTAGGGCGTTAGTTTCTATCAAACAGTAGCATGCCAATTGTATAACACTAGTATGGTTTTTTGTTCTGCCCTTTTTGTTTGAAAGTGTGTTTACTTTTTTCATACACTATCTATATCAACCTTGCGGAAAAAGTAAACCAAATTATAGTCAACTAAGATAACCGTTTTTCGTGAAAACCCATCGAGAAACTAACATAAACCAGCTATGCATGTTTAGCAAGTGATGCTATAGTTGTTATTATTCAGTCGGCAATTTAGACATATCCATATAGAAAACTTCCCAAGTGTGGCCATCAAAATCTTCAATGGTTCGCTGTTGCATAAAACCATAATCTTTCATTTCGCTAGGTTCCGTCCCTCCTGCTTTTAGTCCGTTATTGACCATGCTATTTACCTCATCAACACTGTCTAATGCTAATGAAAAAAGCCCCGCTACACTTGATTTGGTATCCGCAATAGGTTTGGTCGCAAAGTTTGCAAACTTTTCATGCGTTAGAAGCATGACAAAAATATGCTCACTCCAAACCATACACTTCCCCATATCGTCCGAAAATTGTGGATTGTTTGTAAAACCCAATGCAGTATAAAAGTCCATCGACCTTTGGAGGTCGGTTACTGCTAAATTGATGAAGATTTGTTTTGCCATCTGTTCTTTTATTTAGGCGTTATGCATCTGGAATGTTGGGTTCTACCAGTCGTTTTAATTTTTCTAAAGACTCTTGCCAACCCAAATAACACATTTCAGTAGGGATGGCATCAGGAATGCCCTCTTGGGTTGCCGTAAGTTCTGTTCCGTACAACACTTTTCGCAATGCAATGGTGGTAATCATTTGTCCCGGTAAATTGGGATCATCAAATTGGTCGGTGTATTTTAGGAATTCATTCGGTCTTATTTCCAAGTATTCGCCACCAAAGAAATGACTGCTACCTGTGGTAAAGTTGGTAAACGACATTTTGTATTGGCCGCCTACTTGTAAATCCATGTTATGCACTTGACACAAAAATCCGTATGGTGGTATCCAAGATGCCAAAGCGTCTGGATTTGTAAATGCTTTATAAACTTTCTCCGGGCTTGCTGTAAAAACCCTGTGGAGTGTCACTTTGTTTTTTTCCATTTTAATCTTGAATTAATTTACTGTCTTATTATTTTTTCTATCTTTTTACCTTTCGCCAATTCGTCAATGAGTTTGTCTAAGTATCTGGTTTTTTTGGTCAGCGGATTTTCGATTTCTTCTATTTTATAACCACAAATAGTTCCTTTGATAAGCGCCGCATTCGGATGCAATGTTGCCCTTTCAAAAAAGGTTTCAAAAGTTACTTGCTCGGCTATGAGTGCTTCCAGTTTTTTTTGATCAAAACCAGTCAACCATTCTATTACCTGGTGTAATTCTGCTAGGGTTCTCCCCTTGCTTACCACTTTGGTAACATAGTGCGGATAAACCCCAGCAAAGGTCATTTTAGCAATTCGGTCGTTGTGTTTATCCGTTTCTTTCATGGTTGCACTTTATTGAAGTTTTTGCGAGTTTTCCTCCATTACCACAAAACGAAAATAGTAAAAAATGAACAATGAATTGAAAAACAGCGGTCAGCTTTTGGCTGATCGCTGTTGTTGGTTGTTATAGTTTGTCAAGGAAAAGGACAAGCCCTGCCTCAAAGGTATTTAGAGCGCAAGTAATTTATTCTTTAATAATTTTGATTGTTCTTTCCACGCCATTGCTTTTTATTTTGAGGAAATAAAGGCCCTTTGACAGTTGTGATATATCGGTAGATGTATTTGATAAGTTTATATTTTGGTTGATGATCACATTTCCAAGTACATCTACAAGGGAAATCGATTCGATTACTAAAGTTGTTTTTTTAGAAGAGATATTTATCAAACCGTTGGTTGGATTAGGATAGACCGTAAAATCTGTGTCATCAAATTGATTGACAGCCAGGGTTGCAACAAATTCTGTATTGAAGGTATTTGTAACAATTGGCGGATTGGTATCAAAATAAATGTTGGCGGTATTTGGGATAACATCGCCGACTGCGTATCCGGGTTTTGGTTTTATCTCAAAAACTATATATCCTTTTCCAATCATGGTATTGGCAACAGAGGGTGGCAGGTTAATATCGGCAAAGTTCCAGGTTAAGTTCGAACCTACTCTTTCAAGGGTATAGTCATGGCTGGCAGCAATCATCCGCATAGAAGTCTCGTCGAGTTTTGCATCGAGTAGGTCATCTACATGGATGTCAAAAGCTTCTGCAGTTCCGGTGTTTTCAAAGCGAATGGTATAAGTCAAGTAATCGTTATTTGTAAAGCTGGAGTGCAGGATTTTACCGCCGTGGCTTTCGGCCATATCGTTGGGATCGTAGGACGCTACAATTGTCTGAGATACGGCAGATGTATTATTTTCAGGAAAGGCATCTGTAGGTGTTATCGATGCTGTTTCTGTAAGAATCTGGCCCATAGATACAAAAGGAATCGCAGGCAAAGACATGTATATAAAAAGAATCCTTTGTTCGTTAGGCAGCAGGTTGGTAAACGCATAAGTAAAGCCAGTTGCTGTAACAACAGCACCA
>ERZ724520.1337-NODE-1337-length-12585-cov-4.791141_pt1 | contig 12585 bp, 6 predicted proteins | sample MGYA00376053_ERZ724520 | MGnify/ENA primary metagenome ERZ724520 (study PRJEB28724, sample SAMN07190886) | activated sludge metagenome | isolation source: activated sludge of sewage treatment plant in Hong Hong | place: USA: Christiansburg, Virginia | collected... | reverse complement strand
ATCAACTCAAAAGAATCGATGATCTCCTCAACAAGGTTCATACAATGGTCGAAGCACTTAAGGAAAAAGAGATGTCATTCGAGGAGTATAATGAACTTGAAGGCAGCTATATTAGTGATTTGCAGATATTGTGGAAAGGTCAAGCTACTAAATTAGGAATCGAGCAGGGAAAACTTATCGACCATTACGATAATTAAATTTCGGATCAGTGGAACCGATACATTGAAAAAAAAGGTAGTTTGGATCGTTTGAAAGCGAATCAAAAAGCGGCTCTTTCAAAAATCGCATGTTTTTAGGCACTTGGTAGTTTTTTCGGAGAAGGTAGAATGGTGGGCGAGTTAGGAATAGGAGGCTCAAATGGGATTTCTGCTATGGTGGGAGTTATCGATCCTGCTATGGAGCTTAAATTATCGAGAACAGTATACAGAATTTCAAGAGGCTTTGCTTTTTTCAAATCTATTGATAATTTTGCTTTTGAAGGGCTTCAGCACTTTGGAGATAAGGTTATCATTTTAGTGTATCCTAACTCAAGTACAGGAGTGCTCTAAAAGAAGCTCCTTAGAGTAATGTAAACTTTCACAACATCTCTATTTCAATTTAAAGAAGGTCAACAGACAACCCAAGAAATGAAACAAAGTCGTGCCGAATTCTAGGAGATTATGAATCTCTTAGATCTAAACTAAAAATAAATGAATAAGTACTTAGAATCAATTAGAAACCGTCATTCTATTTAAACATGGCGTACATTTTTATGGAAAGAAAGACTTATTTATGATAGCTTGAATAAAATGTTACTGAAAGATCATTTTCTCATTTCTGATGTGTATCTCCCTAAATCATAAAAAGCGAGACTGGAATCGAGGATTAGTTCTATTTTACCTTCACCTCAGCTTCAAGAGCTTCCGGTTTCTAAGCCTCCTACTGCCTTTGATACTAACTGCTATACAATAATTGCTCAAACTATTACTGATACTTATGGTGTTCCTCGATATCAAGAAATAAACCCTGCTATCTTTACTACAGTTACTTTTCCCTTTTTCTTTGGAGTTATGTTTGGAGACATGGGTCATGGTTTGATTTTGCTTATACTTGGGCTTTATCTAGTCTTCAATAATGAATTTATTAAGAAATCGTCATTATCTTTTTTGTGCAGCTTGAGATATATTGTTTTGATGATGGGCGTTTTTGCATTCTTTTGTGGTTTCATTTACAATGACTTTCTTGGTATGAATCTAAATTTATTTGGTTCTTGCTATGAAGTGCCAGAACTTGTTTAAAAAGACACGTATATAAGGCCTACTAGTGACTAATGCATATATCCTTTCGGAATTGATCCAATTTGGGGAAAAAGTGGTAATGAGCTTGTCTATATTAACAGTTTAAAGATGAAAATTGCTGTAATTATTGCTATTATACACATGACTGTGGGAGTTATTATTAAATTATTTAATGCCCGCTTTTTTAAAAGAACTCTTGAGATATGGTTTTAATTTGTTCCTCAAATTCTGTTCTTGGTCTTGCTATTTGGGTACATGGACTTTCTTATCATATTTAAATGGCTCACACATTGGGATTGTTAGGTCGATCAAACGAATTCTGGTATTTGGTGTAATCCGGATAAGCCTCCACCCTCTATCATTAGTACAATGATGGACGTCGGCCTGAAAGTTGGTAGTACAGTAAAAATGTTTTTATTTAGTAAAGTTGTTTTGCAATGTGGGGAATCGCAGGTTAATCTTCTCAGGATTCGATTCAAGTTGTGATTTTACTGATCGCGGTAATATGTGTGCCGATAATGCTATTCCCTAAACCTTGCATTTAAATTAAAAAATTAAAAAAAGTTAAAAAAGATTCTCCACTTTTGTTGGCTGAAGATCTTTAGAATGAAAAGAATATTAAAGTGAATTAGTCTTAGGACAACTCTCATTACTCTCCTAAGATGAAATCATCTCACCATAAGGTTGCTCGATAATAAGAGGAAGAATAACATGAACAATAACACGATTCTGGTTAGATATTTGTGCATCAGTTGATAGAGACAATTTAATTCGTGCTGGGAGCCATTTCGAATACTGCTTCATATTTGCGTCTTTGGGCTCTTTCCCTAGCTCACTCTCAACTTGCTAAAGTTTTCTTCCAAAAAACTCTGCAATATGGATTTATTAATTCTCCCTTTTTAGCTTTGGTTGCTGTAATTTTTATGTTATTTAGTTGCCAGTTCTTTTCTATATTTTAGTGTGGGTGACTTTTGGAGTGTTGATGTGCATGGATACTATGTAATGTTTCTTACACTCTTTGCGTCTTCACTGGGTGGAGTTCCAGAATAAATTCTACAAAGGCGACGGTTATAAGTATGAGCCTCTTTCTTTCCGCAACTATATTCTTTAGAGGAAACAATAAGCTTAAAAATGATTATTTCTAGCATCAATTATATCTTGATAATAAGCATTTAATTAATTATCTATAAACACTAGTAATCATCAAATTTTCATAAAACTGTAAGCAAATATTGATACAGTCTCACTTATTCTCCATTGAAATTTATCTTTTTCAAGCCGCTAAGGTATGTTCCTTCTTTTATTTACTCAGCCTTTATTTATTGACCCTCCTAACCTGTTTTACTCAAGATCCACATTGTCGACTATTCTCTTGTTTATACTACATTGAACTTTATTATAAACTATTTCTTCATTTGAAGTTTTTAGCAAAGAATATCTCTTTTTAGTAATTTTGATAATTATGAATCTGATTGTTTTCCGCCAACGATCTTATACTTTAATCCATCATTTTTTTATTATAATTTTGGTTCCTATGGTTTAAGACGTTTCATGACTTAGAACTTAGTTTTCAGTTATTCAATGGCTTTGAGAATATCAACAAGCATTTCTCTCAGGTGGTTATTTGAATCTTGATCCTTTTGGAAAAATACTTTTTTTAAGTATCTAATTCCTTGGTGGGAGTAGATATCATGGGACTTGGTTTGACAGATTTATCTTATTTTTTCGAATTTTAAGGAGTAACTATTAGATGGGATCAAGTAAAATCCTATGGAGGGTTCCGTTGTTAGGGGTTCATCTTCTGAGGCTGATTAAATTCCTAGATATTTTAAGAAATTAGGAGATTTAAGTATGAGTTGTTTGAATATGTTGTCTTTGCTGATGATAACATAAATTTTTTGTTAGTATTTATTAAAGTATATGGGGTAGGCAACTGATTTTTTGAGATAGCTGAGCATAGTTTTGCTATTTATGCTAGTATCTTTAATGAACAGGCATACCAAAGATTAGATGATGTTCAGGATAGTAAATTTGGCTTACATGAGGTATTTTGCTTTTTTGCCATGGATGTATATGAATTTGTTGGACTATTATATCTCAACTATTAGTTCTCTCTCATTGAAGAAGGTTTTTTGGTGTTAAAATACAAGCTTAAGATACTCTGAGATATGTTTGAATATGTCTTTGAACCATAGAAGTTATTTTTTTTGGCGTCTGAAACAGATTGAATAAATTTGTGTGTTTTTTACTATTTATAGGAGTTAGTTTTTTATTTTTTACCTTTGTACTTCTCTTGAAAATGCGTATACGGTTTGATGGAAGTAAATCAGTCTAATATTCTTCTTCTACAACACTATATCAAGACAGATGTACTAGATCTAATGTGTAATGATTTTTCAAATCTTAGTTTCTACTTGGGTTAAGTGGGAGTTTTCATTTCCTCTACATTAATCGATTTCATAAAAGTTGCGGCCTGTCGCAGGCATTATAAAAATTTTTATTTGTCACTTCGTTTGGGTTGTTCGATAATGTAAGAACTGAGGCAAAATCTGATTTTGCATTAGTATTTTTAAGCTAATTCTTTTAAATCTTTTCGATAAAATCCAAACATTATGTATATTAACTCAAGTGGACCAGACTCTGATTGATTATAGCCCTCTAACACTTCATTGACTACTTACCCATCTTCGTCTGAAACTATCTCTTGCTATTCTTCTTAAAGAGATTAATTATCGGAGTATTGAACAACTAGTTCTTCTGACTAATTGGCCTACATAGGAGTCAATTATAATTATAGTCAAAATCTTTATAATGTTTGAATGATAGATTTATAGTAATAAAATCTATATTATTTGTATTCATTCAACTTAATGGATAAATCACTGTCCTATGTTAGCTTTTTTGAAATAAAAAAGTTTATAGGTAGATTCGCATTGTTATTTACAATGTTGTTTTATAATATCTAAACTTTATTTTTCATCTTAGTAACTCTATTCAATGGGAACGCTCTTGACTTTTTCTGCCTCGTGAGGCTAGACTATTTCTTATTTTTATTTAGCAAATCTCAAAATGGAACTCTTAACTTCCATCGGAGTTTAAAAAGTAAATTATTCTCCTTCTTCATCATTAAACTAAATTTTCATTCCCATTGTACTGCTGAATCGGCCAGAATTTCCTCGATCGATTTATTATCTTTAGTTGTCAGCAAAGACATTTAACTAAACTTCATTTTATCTTTACTATCTTTATCTCTCTTTTCTGCGGGCTTAGAACTACCGTTAATGTTATTATTCTTATCTTTACAACCTCTATTGCTACTAAACCTATCTCTTTCTCTCCTCTTCTTCTCTTTTGCGTTTATTTTCTTAAAAAAGTAGTTTTTGGTCTTAGACTTATTTCAATTTGAGCATCTATAATCTTATTCTTTCATCTTATAATCGTTTATTTTACCTTTATATTTTTTAATTTTCCTATCTTGCTTCTTTTTATTTATGCTATGCTTCTTTTTTTCTTATTTATTCATCAATTTCAGCTTTATTTCTCCTTTAAATTTCTTAGAGAAGTCTCATTTGCTCTTCATAATTGATATCTTTAAATCCTTCATAGGTTTATTTGGAGATTGGGATTTTGCTACCATATTGTTATTCAAAATGTAAATTTTATATGTCTCTTTCATAATCTTAACGAATGTTTAGATTAGGAACAATATTTAAGGCGTTATTCTATTAGGGAACAACTGGCTTTATATTTGAGTTTTGATTAATTTGTATTTTTTAGAATTCTTCGAGTTCTTTGATTTGTTTTTATATTTAACAAGGAGTAAATCCTTCATGAGTTTATCGCTGTATCGGTACATTACCTCCGTATTGTCCAGTATTATGTAACTGTTATGTTTCTCTTCCATCGACATTAGGAAATACAAATGGATCTGATACAATTTTCTGTTCTTGATTTGAGTTGGCTCTAAATAAAGAGTTGTACAAGGATGGTTTTGGGGTTGGTGTAGTTTTGGGAATAGTTTATTCTAATAAATTTACCTATGGTATTGTGGGACTTATGTTGCCTATATTACCAGTATTACCAGTATTGTTGGGGTTGGTTAGAATGTTTAGGGTATTATTGTCAGGCCCAAAATTAGATATATTAGGAATGCTATTTGCATTTTGAGGTCCATTGTTTGTAAAATTATTTTCACCGCTTTGAAAGAGAGTGTTGTTATTGGGGGGAAGGTTGTTTTGATTAAATTTACTATTAGGTTATATATTAAATGTTTGTGAGTTATTATTAAAATTGCTAGGAGAGTTAAATTTATTAGGGTTGAAGTTTGGGCCTGTTGGGTTAGGAAAATTATTGGATAGAGAATTAAAGCTATTTTGAGAGTTAGAATTATAGTTTTGTTTTTGGGGATTGAAGTTGCTGTTTGAAGTATTAAAATTGTTTCCTTGAGGATTGAAGTTATTTTGCTGATTAAAATTATTCGAAGGGTTGTAGTTTGGTACTTGAGGATTAAAGTTGTTGATGTTGGAAGAAGAATTGCTGAAATTGTTTCCAAATTGATTGCCAAAGTTATTTGGATTAGTATTGAAGGGTATATTGCTGCTAGTACCGATGTTGGTTTGATTGAAGGCGTTATTCTGATAGGGGTTGATGTTGATCCCTGAATTTTTTTGCTGAGGCGGCACGAAGGGAGTGTAAATATTGTTTTGTTGTATGGGAAAAGTTTGATTATTAGGTATTTGAGGTTGATTAAAGGTGGGTGACCGCTTTGGTAGGCTTTGTTCGATTTGTATTTTGATTTAGTTTTTATTGATGACCATAATCTTATCGAGAGTTGGCTGATCGATATTACAACTGACGTAAGGCTGAATGTAGAAGAGCACTTCCTGAAGGGGGAAAATGTTACCTTTAGGGAGAAATTTGAGAATTGGGTACAGTTGGAACACTTCGCATTTTACATTCAGCTCCATGGTGATATCAACTCCTTTGAAGAAATCGAGACAAAAAACATAGAAGTCTTAAAGATAGGGAACTTGGCGAGAGAGTCGATACCATAGTATGCATTGAAACCAAGGTAACTCTAACTGCAACAAAAAGATATCTCCGTTCGTGAGGACGATGCGTGGACAATTGATTTATATTTTCCTCAGCATTTCGATGAGTATTTTAATGCTTTCAGTTTCAATGACTTTATCTCCAACCGAGAGGAGAATAGTGTAAATTTGGTTGGGGTCTTGTCCTACGTATTTGAATTTTTGATCATCTTGAGTGATCATGGTGACGAGTTATGTCAGTCGTGTTTCGAGTACGACTCTTGCCTTCATGCATACGATTTTGAGTTCTGAGGCAGTGTATATTTTGAAGATGGGAGGGGGAGCTGTGTGGAAGAACTAGCGGAGGTTACCAAAGAAGCCTGACATATTATAGATATATTATTTATTAGAATCGCCAGATATTATAATCAAAATTCTGTAGAGCGCATGATGTTTTTTATAGGGGAATAATAGACAAAATAGTAGAATATCTCAGATCAATATGAGTTTTTTAGAGTGAATTATGAGTTTGGCTTGATTCTTACTGAAAATAACATTTTATGGCTTTGGTATAGATTTAGTTTTAAAGTGGGAAAGCCTCGAATATTTATTGTTGTCGATTCGTTAAATAAAACTTTGTTGTTACAAATGTATTATTATTAGCCTTACTTTTTAACTTCTTTATTATTAAAACAATTCATAACAAATATGCAAAATGTAAATTGAATAAAAAATATCTCAGTATTATTTAGGCGGGTGATTGCCAAAACAAAATTTTGAGACTATTTCTTTTTTAAATCGACAGATTTTTAGATCTGCAATATCGCAGACATAAAAAATTGATTGTTCTGCGTTTGGGTTAGAGAAACTGATAGGTTAAAGACCAATCTCGCTCCTGGGTTTAAATAGCAAATCAAATATAGAGTGTATTATTATTGAAGGGGGTCGCTGAATTTGTTTAAATCTTAATTATACAAGTTCTCACCAATTAAGATTGTAAATAAAAATTAATGTATCGCTACCTTTTATTGGTTCTTCTCATCGTCTCCGCCCAACAAGGCGGTGTCAGTAGTTATTTCCTCAGTCCGGCACTTCCCCCCACTGCTTTCCTCGGATAATACTACACCACTCAATTCCGAGTGCTGGGTCTTGATAATCCAGTTTTCAAGTTCGTAGGACTCCCCTCATGCTTCAAAGGCAGCCCCGATGGCACTCTGGAAGGTACTCCTGACAAGGCTGGATCATTCGTAATCACTGTTCATTATACTGCCCCTGGATGTGACGCAGCTAACCAAGTTGTTATTCGAGTGGCTAATTCTGTTGCCTCGACTACCGGAGTTAACTCCGCAGCTGGAGTGCAAGCCAATGCTCAATTTATTGTGGTCAATGTCAATAGTTCTTTGGTCTACAGGGCTGGTCAAAATATTAACCTTAACCTTGGCGCCGATCACGGAAAAGCTCCTTACACCTGGAGTTTCTCAAATCTCCCCAGCGGCCTTGTTGGAGACAAGAGTGGAAAAATTTCTGGAGCTTTGAGTCAAAATGGATACTATTCCTTCAACGCTGTGGCTAATGACTGCGATGGACAATCAGCTGATGCTTACTACACTCTCAATGTTCAGCCCGCCACTTTAGTGCGTAAATATCTTATTATACAGCCACCTCCAATTTGATTGAGGTTCCCAATAGAAACGTTCCCGTCCAGTATAACTTGGACCAGGTGTTAGGTCAAACAGTTCAAGCTGCCAATGCAGTCTATTCTGCTATTAAAGCCGTCAGCAAACAGCAAGAAAACTATCAAGAAAAGCGGGAAGCTCAAGCAAAGACAGCTCTTGCCCTTCAATTGGCAACCGCCCAGGAGAATGCTGCTGAAGATGGTGTTGCTAAGGCTAAAAATGCAAATGCTGGTGGCCAACAAGCTGCCGCTAAAGCTCAAGTTGTTCTTGATGCTGCCAACAAGAATGTTGCTCTTGCCACTACTAATGTCAACAACGCCATTAAGGTCGTTAATGCTGCCACCGACGCTCTTGCTGAGGCTCAAACTGCTTTCAATGTTGCTTCCCAAGCTTTGAAAGCTGCCAACAACAAATTTGTTAATGCTCAAGCAGAAAGTGGACAGGCCGCTCAAAACGCAAAAGCTGCCTTGACTGCTGCATTGAACGCCCAAAATGTTTACAACCTTGCTTTCAATTCTTATAGCAACGCCAAGAAAGCTTTGAGTGATGCTCAAGATCAACTTCAGCAAGCTAACACTGTTGTTGATGCTGCTAGAAATGCTTTGACTCTTGCCACTCAAGTTAATGATGATGCTCAGGCTGAATTGACAACTGCTCAGAATGCCTACAACCAGGCATACTCAGCCTTGAATAACGCCAACAACCTCGTTTCAGGATTGACTGGAAAGCTCAATGGTGCTCAAAATGATTTGGGAGTTGCTAAGTTCAACCTCCAACAAGCCAATAACAACTTGTTTGTGGCTCAAGCCAGAAAACAATAAGCTGATAAAGCAACATCTATCGTCCGCCTTCAAACTTCTACTCTCCCAGCACCTGGATCTAACTCTACCTACATTTTCGCAGGATGCGATCAGTTGGCCTACCCTGCTATTTCAGGAACTGTTGTCATTAACGCTGCTAACAGCTTAGGTTTCTCTTTGGCATCAGGTCAGACTCTTCTTTTCGGTGACTGTACTACTAAGGAAGAATCGTGCACTACTGGTGACGTTATTAGCTATACCGGATACATCAGAGACGGGTATATCCATTGCACCTCTTACAAGAAGAACTGAGGATGATGCATTCAATATATTTTTATATACTATTTTTATTAAATTAATTTGGAAATAGAATAAGAATTGAATTTAGATTTACATTTACATTTAGAAGAACTCATGGATGAAATACCCGAGGATGATGAGAAAAAATAAATAGTCATTAAGAAGCCTTTGTAAACTAAATTTTTCAAGGAGCTTAACTCCATGCAAAACGATAAGTACAAAAAGAGTAAGCGGAAAATCAGATAGCTTACTCCTACTATGTTAAAAAAAATATAAAAATTTTAAGCTTTGGGGCTTAAACAAATCTCGAAAAGTATCAAGAAGCTTCCATAGCTAACCAAAAATGGGAATAAGATAATTTCTGGTTGGAAAAATGATCAAATGCATGGTGAGGCTGAAATTCATTATAACAACGGCGTTACTTTTAAGTACTTCTATACAGATTTAGAGGTTTCTATCAAAACGGGATGAAAATAAAGGGTCATTTTTAGTTTGCCAATGGCTACGAATATATAGGAAATTGTTTGGGCAACAAATTTAATGGTGAGGGTTCTTTAGTATTTCCTTCAGGGAAGATAATAACTGGCGAATGGAAGGAATACAATTTGGTCGGAAAAGGAAAGATAGAATACCCTAAAGGAGAGGTATACTATGGTGAAATAAAAGATTTTAAAAAACATGGAAAAGGCTATTTATATTTTAATGATGGAGGTAAGTATGTGGGATAGTTCGAGAGTGGACTGATTACTGGGAATGGGGCTTATTTTGTGAATGAGAAACCGATAGCAACGGGGAAATGGGTAAATGGTGATTTAATTCAATCTTGTGAATTGGATGAGATAAAGCATCAGATTTTGAGTATGAATTTGGAGTTTGTGTAGACTGGGCCTGAACTGATCTAAAATATTTTGAAAGATAAATAAATCTCTTCAAACGTATAATAATCGAATATTTCCCTCATGGTTTAAAATTAATCTCCTGAAAATAAATTTTTGTTGTGATAGCACTTTTCGAAATTTAGTTCTTTGATAATTTATTGTTTTACTATAATTCTATATTAACATCAATAAATTTTGCATTATTTGTCTTTTTCCTTTAATCTTGGACTTTTAATCTCTTTTGTGGAGGCTAAATTATTTTTTTATTTTTCTCTTTCCTTATCAGCTTGATATTTCTATCTTAGTTTTAGTTATTCGGTCAGTTGCCTAAGAAAATCAGCCTCATTTGGTATGACATCGAAATTTAAAAGGGGATCTTTCAATGGTTGTGGTTATTCGATGAGCATCCAATCATAAATTTTGTCGTCTAAAAATCCCATTTGCTAAATCTTTTGTTTCATCACTGTTTTATAGTATACGTATCGAGGTTTTTAATCAAAAGCCAAATTTCTTGTGTATTTGAATAATAATAGCAATTCTGGGTAGCCTTTAAATAATTCTTCTTCAGTAATTTATTGCTTAATTTTGATTATGCTCCTGGCTTTCTCCATTTCTGTTTTTTTAGGGTGGCGGACGATGTCTGACCAAGGCAAAGTTCCTTTCACCATGAAGAGAAGGATATAAATCAGTGACTCCATATCGTCTCTGCGGCTGATAGCTTAGCCTCGATTATATCTCAAACTTGAAAACTAAATGTTAATCATTCTTGGCTAGCACTTGTTGTTTTCTGGAACATGTTCCAAAGTTTGGGCATCTTTGAAGCGAGCTGCTGCACCAAAATCTACTAAGAAAAGTTTGCTTTGTTTCTAGCCAGAGCCGAGTAAAATGTTGCTTGGTTTGAGTTGATTGTGAATGAAGTTTTTGAAATGGAAGTATTGCAGAATGGAAATAAGCTACTGTCCGAGCATGTATGCAGTTTTTGGGGTGAAAACACCATTACATTGAGTTTGAAGAGTTTCTAAAGATCTATCTAATTATTCTAGGACGATGAAGTTATAGTCTTCTTATTGCCCGCACCAATGCATATGCGCGATTCCTGTTCCTCCTTGCATGATTTGAAGAATTTTGCCTTCTTGGAGGATTGTCAGAAATTGATCGTTTGGGCGTAGTTTATACTATTAGCCTTTCATGAAGAGTGGTTATGATGTTTGGGTGTGAACTCCTTTGTAGAGAAGATGCTCGTGTTGTCCTGAAATTTTGCTTATGTATCGGAATCTTCCCACTAGTCTCACTTCGATAGGCCTCATACAATTTAGAAAGATAGAATTACAATTATATATACAATATCAGAATAGTCATGCCACCCAAATCCAAGAAGAAAACTAAAGTCTCACTCGAAAGAATGTTACTTTAACCAATTCCTGAAACTCCGGTTCCTGAGCCTTACTTTAATATTCCCTCACCAGAACCCTATGTGTTCCCGTTGAGTAGTACATTGCTGTAAGGGATAAAGCTCATTGAAAACTACTTTCCTGATGATATAAACAACAAAATAAGGGCAAAATTAAATGGTAGAACTATTGAGAGAATGACTCGATATAAAGATACGTATTGCATGATGGGAAAAGGAGGAAATGGATTGCTGGTTGGAGATAATATGATGTAAATGAGGGGAATAACAGCTTTTGCGTATGGTCCGACAAACTTACTTATTGCTTTTGATGATTTGAGGTTATAGATTTATACAATGCAATTGAAACTTGTAAAGGTGCTTAAAAATTTTTCTAACAAACGAATCAACTTTTTAAAATTACTAGCTGTTCCAAAAAATTACGAAAGTATGATTATTCTCGCCAATGTTGGTTCAAAACTTATAGTTTATCGGGTATAAAAGAGTTTTTTTTCAACTCTCGCTGTTAAACTCACTCATGATGTGATCACTGATATCGATTTTCCTATTACTTATATCACGGAAATACCCCCTATGTTTAGGTACTATTTACAGAGAGACTCACAGTACAGAAATTGTAGTCTTTTGGCTATTGCGGCTATTAATTCAGTCTACATTTTATCGATAAATCATGCTAAACTGGATGCATAAGTGTTTTGGAAGAAGTTATTTGTGAGGAAATGCGAAGAAGCAACTTGTAGTACTGTTTCTTGGGGAGAGGCTAATATACAAGCCCCTTCTCGAGATATTAAGGGTGAAAAATTAATACTAAACTATTCATTTGACAATCAACTTTATTTTGTTGCGTTAAGATAGGTTGAAAAAGAGGATGAAGGCAACTTTCAGACCAAGTACTAATGGGTAGAGAGTTATCCATTCGAATTAACGAAACGTGTGGCATTTTGTCAGCAAATGAAGAAAAGTGAGGTGCTGATAGTAACTGAGTAAAATACGGTTTTAGTATTCCATACTAAAAATTTCGATATTTTTGAGAAATCGCTAAAAGAAGATCAAATATAGTTGGAGGCTGAGCCATTTAATGAACCACTTGAGGTCCGATTAGTTTCAGGGGGAAGAAAAAAAGAAATGTTAAATGGAGCTACATAAGAGGATATTGCTTTATTGTTCCAAGGAAGAAACCTCAGTTATGCTGACACTTTTCTCTATTAATATC
>ERZ724520.1336-NODE-1336-length-12599-cov-5.008291_pt1 | contig 12599 bp, 5 predicted proteins | sample MGYA00376053_ERZ724520 | MGnify/ENA primary metagenome ERZ724520 (study PRJEB28724, sample SAMN07190886) | activated sludge metagenome | isolation source: activated sludge of sewage treatment plant in Hong Hong | place: USA: Christiansburg, Virginia | collected... | reverse complement strand
AAGTTATAATATTAACAAGACATAGTTTAAGAATTCACTTGACATAAAATCTCCATTAATACAGATTCATTGCTTGGGATTAGGTAATTTTAGCATCTATTAAAAACCATTTCTTCAGTTTATTTTCTTAAAATAACTTATACTCAAAGAAGTTCAACTCTCCAAAATACCCTACAAAATCAATATTTATGATCCTTCCTTTAATTAACACTAAATTAATACAATAAAATCCCTCAATTCCACCTGCGAATAGCTCAAATCAATTGATCCTCTATCCTATCACATCATCTTTCTACCACACTGCTAAAGGTTTTTACACGAACTTGTCTGCTCTCTTAAATTATAATATCCAGAGACAGTCTTTTTAGTGATAGGGAATTCAATAAAATAATATAAATAAAGAAGCTTAATTCGCTAATAACAAGTTCCTCAATGTTTTTCATGCATACAGCCGATCTAAAAGTTACTCTCGGACTATAAACAAGCCTTTAATGATACTTATTTATACATAATTTGAATAAAGAATGAACTTTCATAAATTTTTTGTAAAATATAAATCAGTCTATTTTTCTATTTCTCATGTATATACTCTAATTAAATTGACGGATCACAGTCACTCCGTACTAATTTAATCGAATTTATTTCATTCGATTACGTTTTTATCTCATTATTTCTCTTTTGTCGCAATCTCGATTATTAACCGTAGGGTATAAAAATGATTTTAAAGAAAGAAGTTTCTCCTGTCGAACTTACTTTTTTGGACAAACTGATTTTTAAAATGCTATTTTTATCCGTTTTCTCATTTGCAAAGAATTATTTAATCCACTATTGGGACACTATGATTTTGCCTGAGCCTTACGAAGATAAGCCGTTTGGAAAGGTTATTTTATAGACTACTTTTAAGTTGCCCTATATTCCAATTCCTGATTGCTAGATTTAACGTTTTTAGTTGAAGGGATAATAATTTTACTTCGGATATTCAAGAAATTATGATTGGGGCTATTGTTACTTCTCCTTTATCTTAATTACATCTTAGCGATAGGATTTGAGACATATTCTCTTCTCGATAGGCTTTAATTAAACTCTTTTTGGCTTTAATAATTTCTTTTTATATTCTTAGAAAAAACATTTAGTTCCCTATAGTGGTTTGTTGAAACCTTAAATTATGTTAAAGTTTTTCGATGATTTTTAATATTTAATTAGGGATCATCAATATTTTTCAAAGAGCTTTAAACCTGTAAACGTTCAGAATTCAAAAGATAATCTTCTTCAGGATTTGAATCAGAATCTAAAACTTAATTGAAACAATTATCCTTTAAATGAACTTTTGAAGGGCTTGTTTTATTTAAATCTTCAATTATATTTGCTTTATCAAATAATCTATTTGAAGACATTTGTTGTTATGTTTATAAAATACCCTCCAATATAGTCTTTCCAATGAATTAAAAATGATTATTTTAAAAATGTTTAAATCTTCCCTCTTAGTCTTTGTATCCCCACATTGAAGTCTATATTGTAATCGTATTCGCTACTTTTAATCTTTGGCTTAATTGACCTCTTATCGATTGTCTCTTGCTATAGTCTATCTCAAAAACTGATCTTTCCTTCTGAAAAAGCATTGTTTTATTTGCTAATATGTTGTTTAATAGCAGTGAATTCTCGTTTCTTTGTCCAAAATAAGCAAAAAAACCTAATTCTCTACTATGACCATGTAAGTCTAAACTCCATTATATTTTTCCTATTGTCCTAGTTATCGACTCTATAAACTCCCATACTTTTTGACATTATTTAGACTGAATCTAGGATATCCTCGTCCAGCAACGATTTAGATCATAACCTTGAAGATTAGTCCTTGAATTACCATGTATTACTCCATCCGGATTGAGCATAGGCATTATAACAAAAGTAAATTGCTAACTAAATTAATATAAATGTACAGCAAAGCGTTAGACCAAAAAGAGTTACCACTTTACAAAATTGAGTTTATCATAAATTAACAAATGTAAGATCCAACAGTTTCAGATGGATGCTGCCTTGCCGTTATTAAAATTATTTTTTGACTTGGATTCTATTTACTAGATATTTTAATAAAAGGAATACAGTTTCCTAACTATGATTTAGCTGCAATTGAAACATCAACCTTTGCTTGAAACAGACCGTCTTTAATAGAATTAAGGAATCGCATCATCTTGGAATAAGTGTATGGAAGGGCCAAAGATACATAAATTTATTCACCTTATTAAAATTAGTATTAAAACTGTATACCCCAAAAATTTTTAGAACTATCGCATCGACTAAATCTAGTTTAAATGCTATTGAATCCAATTATTCTTCTAAAGCTATGACTTGACGGATGATATGAAACTAAACATTTGTTATGCTCTTCATTTTTTATTTCTCGGGACATATTCAAAATTATCATGGTAAATCTACTTTTTGTTTTTGCCCTTACCCAAAAATTAAACCAAAAATTAAAACCGTGAGTATTTACATCATTCTGAAGCAGAAGGTAAAATACTGTTTCTTTCGAATCCCTAAACACAAAATGTAAGTTAGCGCTCTAAAACGCCGATGAAAATGAAAGTTCTTTTTTTCTCCACTCGATTCTCTCACCAAAAATTGCAAACTGCTAGTTTCGTATTTGACGAGCTACATATCGAATCAAAACTGTATGACTCTGTACTTACTGGTGAGGTCTCTTTTTACAGAAATATTTTCCTTAAAACGATTGTAGACACATGTGAATTTTCGCAGAAAAAAATCTGATAGCAAAATAGAGTTGTTATCCTATCGAGAAATTATTTTAATCATCTAATCTCTCAATGGCATCAATATTGGCTCCCCTGAAATAATATTTAATTTGTCCATCTATTGATTGTAATGCCAAAGAGGAATTTAATCGAAGAGAGAAATTAAATCTCTGAATTGAAAATGCTGAGTAATTATATTTTTGTCAGCCTTAGAGATTGATTTTAAATTAATGGTTTCGATTTGTTAGCTTGGTTAAAAGAAGCCTTCATCGCCACTCTCATTCATTAATGAAAATTAATACTAAATATATATATCACTATGGTGCATATTCGTCCTACTCACTCTATATTTCGTTAGGATTATTAAGAGCTTTCACCACGAACGGAATATTGATGATTTTGAGAATACTTTCATAAGAATCCGCCACCTATTTTAAATTGCCTATCATCTATCCTAATTTTAGCATCTTTTGATCATATATCTTCATCTTCCTCTCTTGAATCTTCTTGCATTATTTTGATTGCTATAAACGATCCTTTAATTTTTGGATTTAACTCAGCTCAAACAGTTTTGCCTACTCGTCCCTATCCAACAAAAACCCAGCATTCAATTTTTGCTATGTTGACTAAATAGATGGTGGATCATGAGAATTTTGAAAAGAACCTCTATTGATTTATCTTTACTATCTTTCTTTTGGAGTAACAGAGTTGATTTCATACACCAGCTTTTTAGTTATATAGCCAACACTTGGATTTAGTATATCGATGATATTTTTGCTCATTTGACGATGAGTTTAATAAAAATCGTAGTGTTTGGTTTTCACATGACCATATAACGCAGTATAACTTAAGTATTGTTTGGAACAAAAACACTCATATCTTTATGATTAGTTATCTTAACGAGAAAGACGTTTGCGAGCCACAGACTATTTAATTTATATATCCTCCATACGACTGACAACTTCTGAAAGAGGTTGGTTAATGTTTGATTGAGATTCGTAAGACATTGATCATTCAAACAACGAGAAAAATCCCTCATAGAAATGTAGTTACTTAAGAAAATGCTCAATTGAAGGTAACATTTCTTTCAAAAATTTTAGATAAGCTTCAATAGTGCCCATATTGAGGATTTTTCGGATTGATTTTTTATAAGATTATTGATTTATACTGAGTTAAATATGAGATCGCAAGGTCCCTTTACTTATGGTATATTTTTTACTAAGTTGGGCTATCGTGGATCGTAGATCATTTTGATTTTAATAAGATTTACTTGTCAAAATATTAAATATTAGATAAATATTCGAATTGATGGCTAAGCCTAATATAAAATCACCTTTGTACTTTATGATTTATCCTTTTCCATAACTGGGACTGTCTGTTTGCCTAAGAAATATGCAGAACAAACGGCCGATTTAATAATAATTTTTTTAAGTAAATCTTGCTGCGGTTTTCATCGATCCCAAGCCCCATCGTCTTAACCTGGATAGCATCGTGTACTATATCATGCTTCAATGCGTTCACTTTAACAGATTGTATATTTTAACATTCGTAGTCCTCCGTAAACACTTTTTTCCTTAGTTTTTTTTATTCTCTCCTGAATTATGTACTCTTATTCGACTTTAATTGTTTAACTGAATCTGATGCAGTGTAGCAACGATTTCGGATTGAAAAAACGTTATTTTTTTTTTAATTGTTGATTTGCTTCGATAAAATACGGCAGGAATAATTCCGTCCTCTCAGCTTAGTTTCAATTTTTTTAGTAAACTCCAACAACGTTGGATTTGTAGACTTATTAGAATAGTAGGATCTCAAAGTTTTATCATGTCCGATACCGTTTTTTTGAAATTTTGGATGTATGAATTCAGTATCATTGTTGATGACTGAATAATCAGAACAAGAATAGTCTAATGAGGTCTATGAAGTTACAGTCTCCTTAGTTTCAACAGGATTCGCATCAACACTTTCCTCGAGAAGAACTAGCTTTAATGTTTCGTTTGAAGGCAATACAGTTTGCATGTTTCTAGACATAGAAAATTATATTTGGAACATTTTAATCAAAAAACATAACTTACATCTGCTCAGATTAGCAACTATTTTTTAAAAAAATGAATCACCTTAAATTACTTTAAATTCCAAAAACAGTTTAAAGCAGCTTTAATTTTGTAATCATATCTTTTTATTTCTTTGGGAATTAATAATTTATTTTTAGCAAAGGCTTTCTGATTTTATCGAGTTACTTTAGAGCTAGTTTTCTTCAGTTCTTTGAATTTAACAGAGTTTGTATATTATCATTGTGTCTCAACAGCACTTAATTAAATAAAAAGCATCTCCTTATTCCATAGCAGCCCAGACAGGCTTTGGTTATTTTGTAAAGAAGTCTAAATATCGAATAAGCAAAGGTATGAAAATAGTGTACCAAGAAAAACAAAATCTAAAGTAACTTTAGGTGTCGAGTAGTTTTATTCTATTTTTTTTTAACTTAAATGCAATGCTTTGATAATTTTATCTTGCTTTGTATTTAAGATTTGATAATTTTATTTATAAACACCGAACCATTGACTTCTTTTATCTCTTTGTGCTCACATTTTTTATCTAAAATAACAAGAGAACAGCCAGTTCGCTGTAAATATTTATAAAATTATATGATTTATCTCTCTTAGTTTGAAACAATCTCATCAAATAGTTTTATGATTGCCCTCTGCTAGACACATAAACCATTCAAAGAAGCCGATGATTTGATCAATGAAAGCCCACCGATGCCAATTTTAATAATCCATGCCTTTCAAGCTTCATGAACAATTTGGCTGATGATAAGAATATTTGAGCTTGAGGAATTAACTGAGAAATGTAATTTAAAAGTAATAAAAAATATACTCTCAAAAAGAGTTTATGAAAAATGAAGTATAAATGAATAATAAAAAGTAGAACAATTTAGAAATAAGGTCGTAAAATATTGAAGATATAAGAAACAGACAAATAATAGAAAACAAACTTTTTATAAAGCTATAAGAATAGGCTAATTTTGACTTTTATCTCAAAGATTTTAGTTCATATATTCAATATTATTTTAATTATCTTTTAACTGATATATAATTAACCTTTAATACTTTAGCAAATCTCCCAAAAATTTTTAAATAATTATTAATCTTTAATTATTCCTCTTAAAAATTAATTTTCCATGTTTTATCATTATAGACTATCTATAAATAATATTATCTCAGACATCTCCAAAAAGCATCAAACATGCATCCACTACCCAACTAATTCGAACCATTTCACTCCAAATTCATCACATAAATTTATCAAATCTCTCCTTTCACTAAAACATAAACCAACCCAATTCATCATCCTGTCTCATTAAATATTTGAATCATCAAAAAAGTCAAATGACACCAAAGGAACCTCAAAAATTACGTGCATCTTTAATGATCAGGAATAATGATGTTATTAAAATAAAAATTAATTTGCCAAATTCTAAAATATTGAAATTTTCAAAGATAAAGAGTATCACTGCTGGGATAGATCCAAAAATAGTTCATATATTGGCTTGGAGGGGCTGGATAGACATATTCGTAGTAAAAAGGCATTATTGTTTGGCTGATTTGCTCATTCAATAACGGGTAACTTGTTTCTGATGAAAGTGGAACATTTTCAACCTACCTCACTTCCTAAACTTTTACTTCTGGGACTTAAAAAACTTCTGGATTTCCCTAACCTTAAATTTGATCCTTTTTTTTGTTTTCCAAAGCAATATTGGCCTATTAGCGCCTCTTTCGCTCCTCATAGCGCTATTTTCTAGTTTTTGCTCTCTCTTTTCTTTATTTCATGACTATTCGTATCTCATTAATAGATGGTTTTTAAGAACTTACTTTTTGCATGATCCTTCTATGTCTCTGATAAGTCCTGATTATTAGGCATCCTGTCGTCAGTTTAATATTCAATTTCTTGCATGCCTTAGTTCTTGTCCATTTTTTCTTTAAAACAAGATTAATTAAGTCGATTCTTTTCTGAATTAAACAAAGAGTACATTAAATGATATTACATCATACTTCGGTTTTCTAGTCCGTATTTTTTTGTATTTAGGCTAGGAATGCACTTCTTTCATTCTTTAAATATATTATAATTGAATTAGAGATAAGTATGAATCCTCGAGATTTCTTGAAAGACTAATTGATGAAAAGTTAACAATTTCGAATAAACACAGATAGATTTTAAACAGTTATTAAATCAGTTATTGATTTTGTGATTTAATTGTTTGTTTTAGATGATCGATATTACTTTATATAAAATGTACCGTACCAAAATATGAGAATAATCTCAATAGTTTTAATTACTTACACCAAATGCCATCTTTTGCATGAGTTACCTCGAGAATACCATAATTAATTCAACCTAATACCTCCCAACATTATACTAGTACTTGATTATTTTTTCTAAATTTACAGTTAATCCATATCAATCAATCACTTTCCTCTTAATCTCATATACCTTCATCTCTTTATAGCTTTTGAATTTGTTCTTACCTCAAAAACTTCATATTTTAAATTTTTATCGCTTTCAAATATAATACTAAATTTTTGGCAGGGATATTCTTTCAAGAACCCTTTTTTATATTAACTCCTTTTTACCAACTTCTCCTTTTTATCAGCATTTGTATCCTCCTGATTTTTACATTATGACAGCTGAAAGACCCTTCAACCATAAACCAAACTGACTTAGAGGCAGATGATCTACATCTCTACATCAAAAAGTAGAGAGTAAGATAAATGAAACAGAGATTGGTTCTCATTTTATTTAGAAAATTGAATAATGCTTATTATTTGGGATTACCTTTTTTCTCGTTCTTAATCTTTTAATGTCTACATTTAAGTGAATATTGATATTCTGCAGATCTTGATAAAAAAACAATAGAAAAGATGCTTTTAATTTTTAATCTTATATTTAAAGAGGCTTTTACCTAACTTTCATTAAATACTGACTTTTGTATAATTAAATGAAGGTTTTGTTGCCATTTTATCCCATAATTTTGCAGAATAAGTTCAAATTTTTATTTGGTCTTTTAAATCTTGAGGGATATTAAACTATAGAATTGGCAAATTAAGAGAACTCTAATGTTAAATATCTAAATTTGGCATCATCCTTCTAAATATTTTAAATAGTCCTTGACTAAACAGAAGGTTTAATTTTCAATTAACTTTCCTCTTAGATAAAAATAGTTATGAAAAGAGGAGAAAGTAGATATTATCAACGATCCTTAAGGTAGTAGTTGAATAAGCTATGTTTTTTTCCAGCAAATAGTATTGTAACTACTCTTTGAAACTTTAATTTTTCCCTGCTCTTCCCAAAGTTAATTTAATATTATAAAAAAATGCATATTAGCAATTGAAATCAGTCATTTATTCTTCTTAATGAATCTTGATGATCAAAATATATTAAAACACTGCTTTTTAGAACCAAAGACCAATATTTAATTGAAACTTTCTCTGTTAATAATCTTTCTCTTTAAAAAACTGCCATTCTATCTTCTTTTACCAAAAAATAGATTCCCTCGTTTTTAAGACTGGAAATAGAGTTAAAATTGTGAGAAAAATTGATTGAAACCGACAATAACTAAAAATAAATATTTTAAGAGAGTCGATATATTTGCATAAAATATGCTCATTATACTACTTTAATTTATAGTACAAGAATTTGTTTTACCGATAAACATGAGAAGAAGTGCTTTTCGATAGTTTAGTCATACTAAAAATAGTCCCGCTTTTTCGATAAAGTTAAACCTCCCATAACTGTCTTTTCGTTGGTAAAAAAAATCTTTGCATGTCGCATAATGATAACAACCGATTAAACACAAAGGATAAAAAATCGAGATCAATAGCTTTTATTTGTGTTTACGAAAAATAAACGGATATTTCTGGCGCATTACGAGTCAGTTATTAAGGTAAAGAATGTCAAATGATCTCAATCTTATTTATATCTTGATCAAAATAACGAAGCAAAAAAGAAAACTTGATTAGAAAAGCTGAATCAAACAATAATAATCCACAAATAGTCTCAGTCATTTTATTTTAGCGTTAAATGAAAGAAAAAAAAAATCACCTGAACAAACAAATTCATTTTTATATCTAAACTAAATCAAATAAGGAGTAAAAGTATGAATTTCTCCTATATTCGACATATTTCCATATAACTTATCTAAGTTTCATCAATAATGTGAATTTAATGATCAATTATTGTAAGAAAGTAGCATATCAAGATAAATATTATGAGGAAAGCAAAATTCTTAAAGAATAACTAGACTATTTCATTTGAAATCAGATCATATATTCAAAATGTTTAACTAACTAAATAAATTTAATTATCTTAGTATATTTTTTTCAAGATAGTTACTCTCATCTTTTTAGTCAAAATGATCATATTATTTGTATTATGAAATAGAATGGGCTTGCATTTTGTTCTAACATCTGTTGCTACTCTCTCTCTATGTGTTTGTTCCATAAATATGAAACATTGAGGATGGAACAATAATGAATGATTTACAAAAATTTCTATATTCAATTATTCCAACAGTCAATTCAATCAAACAGACTATAATTAAGCTTTATGTTTCTATGATTCTCGTATTAATAAGGTAATAAATGCGCATCTTCTCTAACAATATTTTTTATGGCATCTTTTGGTCATCAAAATTAAACACAAAAAAAAAAAGAAGTTCCTTTTACTTAAGGGAAATTTTCTTAAATAAACTCTTATATTGCTGATTTTTTAAGCTTAAGAAAAACAAACACATTAGTAAAAGAAAAATTGACCAAAATACAGCTCGAATAAAGAAGAAAATATCAATCCTAAAAGCATAATACTAATTCTAAAGAAAACTCAATAACCTAAAGTATTTTATTAGAACACTCTTGTTATCTATTTAATTGAATTTTCAATCCCTCTCTATAAACTTAAATTGAATAGTAAAAAGTAAATTGATAATGGGGATGGGATCATTCACTCTCACACGAAGTAGAGTTTGTTCTGCAGAGACTCAGGGGCCTCAACTTCCGCAATGACTTCAGATCCAAATTTCGCAGCTTTCTTGGCATACTGCAGGATAGCCGGCACCTTGATCGAACCTGTCCAGTTGACGTAGTTGAAACATTGGCTGAAAGCAATTTCCTGAAGAATTCCTTACTCCACCTTCGAATTCGTAAAGATCACTTTATAGTGATTAGGCACAGTTGTTCCTCGAGTCGAAAACTGGCTCATGATATAGAAGTCATAGTTTTCCGACACCAGACCTTCACAAACAAGAGTTCCAGCTGGGACATTGTTTGTTCTGCCTGCACTCTCGAAAAAGAAGCGCTCGTTAGTCTTGACATTGATCATCACCAGGGTAAGGGCAACTTTACTGTCTTTGTAAGCATTAGCGATATCAGTGAGAGATGGCTCAACAAACAGTTTTGTAAACAGCGAAACTTGATCGCCTGTACAACTGTTCTGGAAACAAATTATTTCCTAAGGGACACCTTTATTTCTCTAGAAATAAGCTTTCATAACGCTCGCCAAAAGAACTCTCATCGTTAAGTATTTGTTTTCTGCTCCTTCGTACACTTTTGTGGCTGTAAAAACAAGGCTGAAGGTGGAGTTGATTGTCGCGCAAACTGCCATCAAAGTCTTGCCACCAATCTTTGTCTGCTCAAATCCGACTAGCATCGCTGAGAACTACACGTCTATGCTTATCCTCGGAACCCAAAGAATATTTCCCCTTTTTGCTATTATCTGAAGTAAAACCTTAGTCGCAATGGACTGCAGACCTTTCTTTCTCAAAGTCGCCTCTGTCACTATCTGAGTCACTATTTCGTTTTTAATCGTATGGGCTTTTATGTTCTTGTAGTTGTTCTTCAAACTCATCGGAATTACCACACAACAAATCTTGGCTCCATTGTCAATAGCTTTGTCGATTTCAGCATTAATAGCAGAGACAGAGGGATTGCTGTAGCAGGCCGAAGTCATGTTAAGTTTGACGCCCAGGTTACCACTAGTCCTCTCGAATACTTAGGTTAGTTGCCGCACATCGGTGTTTCTGTTATGAATAACAGCACAGTTAATGTCATGTTTTCCTGAAAAGATAGGTTTGGCAAACAGATTGAAAAAGGCTTATTTCCCTTTCTCTACAGTATTGTTCTTTCCCAACTACAGAACAGGAACAGGAATTTGTTTAGCGCTTATCTTTTCAACTGAACTACTCAGTTTTAGCCCAATCTCCTCTAAAGCGCGTATTTCTTTTTCGTTCTTGAGTTGTTCCATCAAAGATTCCACTTCTCCAAGCTTTTAGTGTGGTGCTTTTATTGTCCTTTCCGACACTTTCTTCCTTCTGAGTTCATCGAAATTGTCTGGGATGCCTGTCATGAGCATCAGTTCAGGGATGAGATAAGTAGGCTTTTATTTATCCTTTGATTCAGTCACTAAAAGCGGTTGTTTCATGCTTTTCACCTTAATTTTGTACTTTTATTCATAGTACTTGAGAAGGGAGGTCGTTCCATCAAGTATTACGCTCTCAATCTCCTTGAACTCTATATCGCAAATTTTATAGTAGAGCGATTTACCGTAGTTACTCATAACGATCTTGTCTATGAGTTCAGTCTTGAGCAGGTTCCTTTTTTCTTCTTTGTCCTTCTCTCTGTGCATCGCATAGAAGGAGTCAATGAACTGAAGAACTGTTTCGTTTCTCACAATTTTTTTGGCCGGATCCACCCGAAGGAAAATACCCTTTTCAAGACGAACAAAGTTGGCTTTGTATCCACTGAACATCAACAAGTTATCAATGACTTCCTTTTGCTTAGGGTTGAAAAACTTTCCTGATTTTCCAATTTAGACATAGCCAAGTTTTGTCATCAAATTTTTGAGGCCATTGTTCAAAAAAGTAAGCACCATGTTTTTGTTACCGCTAACATCGTAAACCTTGACTTGCTTAACCTTAATCTTGTACTCATTGCAACTGTATTCCTGTTCAATAGCATTTGGTGCAGTAGTCGAATAGATGTTCATCCCTGAAAGCACAGGCAAAGGAATCTGACCTTTGATCTGAGAAAGAGTCTAGTTGAGCAGCTTCATGCGTAAGTGGGAATTGTCACTGGGAATTTGCGGGAAGAACTTGACACTGAAGATGAAGATCTTTTCAATAGGCTTAGCACTGACTTTGAAGAAGTTGGTAATCACGTTGTTAGTCTTGAACTTCTAGGTATGTTTACCACGGTTGCGCGGAGGCAGTACAAGCAACGGAGCCGGCTCAGCTTTGATCGGAGACTCAGGCTGGATTGGGGACGTAGTCATAATATTTAGAGGATGTTTGGGAGAGTTCCAGAAGACATTTAAGGAAAGATTATATCTTATAGAAATAGGCAATGAATTATGAAATTTTGATCAGGCCATTTTTACGATCAGATTCGGGTTAATTTTCTTATTTTGTAAATGTCTTTGAAGGACCAAATTGTATAATTATAATATAATCAACCATTCAATACTCATAATAAGTGATTTAAAGTGAATTCTATCATCAATCCCACTTCATCCTTAATTTTTTTACTTATCAATTATTTCCTCAAAATTATTAATATTTTCATATAAAACACAATACCATGTCCCTAAACTACAATTAATCATAATATGCTAAACTAATGAAATTGTTAATTAGAGAAACCTTTTCTTTTTTTATAATATCATCCTACTTTATAATGGATAAATAATAACCCAATTAATCGAGCCTTATAAATCTAATAATCTATTTTTTCAATGACAGTTTTTATTTTAGTGACCAATTTAGCATTCTACATAATCCTTTTAGGTAACTTAAATCTTTATTAT
>ERZ724520.1332-NODE-1332-length-12626-cov-7.808368_pt1 | contig 12626 bp, 11 predicted proteins | sample MGYA00376053_ERZ724520 | MGnify/ENA primary metagenome ERZ724520 (study PRJEB28724, sample SAMN07190886) | activated sludge metagenome | isolation source: activated sludge of sewage treatment plant in Hong Hong | place: USA: Christiansburg, Virginia | collected... | reverse complement strand
TTGGCGAGGCCCAACTGGCCAGCCTGCTGGAGCAGGTGTTTGTGCCCGACCAGTATGCGGTGCAAATCGCGACCCGCCCGGGCAGCAAGAACGTGGTCGACTTTGCCATCAAGCTGCCCGGCAAGTCCGACACCGGCGCACCGCTGTGGCTGCCGATTGACGCCAAGTTCCCCAACGAAGACTACGAGCGCCTGCTGGATGCCCAGGGCCGCGCCGACGTGTTGGGTGCCGAGGCGGCAGGCAAGGCGCTGGAGATGCGCATCCGCCTGGAAGCCAAATCCATGGTCGAGAAATACGTGGAGCCCCCGCATACCACTGACTTTGCGATCCTGTTTTTGCCCACCGAAGGCCTGTACGCCGAGGTGCTGCGCCGCCCCGGGCTGATGGAAAGCCTGCAACGCGACCACCGCGTCACGCTGGCCGGTCCCACCACCCTGCTGGCGATGCTCAGTTCGCTGCAGATGGGCTTCAGAACCCTGGCGCTGGAGAAGCGCTCCAGCGAGGTCTGGCAGGTGCTGGGCGCGGTCAAGACCGAGTTCGAGAAGTTTGGTGGCGTGCTGGCCAAGGTCAAGTCGCAGACGCAGACCGTGCTCAACACGTTGGACAACGCCGAGACCCGCAGCCGCGCCCTCGGCCGGGTGCTGAAGAAAGTCGACGCGCTGCCCGATACCCAGGCCCAGTCGCTGATTCCGTTCGACAAAGATTTTGACCCGCTGGATGGCGAGCCCGACGCAGGCGCTGCATGAGTGGCATACCCCCTGGCCCATCCGCTGACCCGGAGAAAGCCCCTTCCTGGGCCTTGCTGCGCCTGATTTGTGGCCACATCTGCCTGCACGGCAGCATGGCCGGCCTGCGCATGGCCGCACCCCTGCTGGCGCTGCGCCAGGGGCATAGCGCCTTGTCTGTGGGCGTGTTGCTGGCGCTGTTTTCGCTGACCCAGGTGTTTCTGGCGCTACCGGCCGGGCGGTACGCCGATCGCCACGGCTTGAAGCGCCCGATGGGCATGGGTGTGGTGGCCGCCTCCATCGGGGCCGCACTGGCCGTGCTGTGGCCGCAGTTTTGGGTGCTGTGCATAGCGGCGTTGTTGATGGGTGGCGCCACCGGGGCGGCGTCCATCGCGCTACAGCGCCATGTGGGCCGGGCCGCGCACGATTCCAACGAACTCAAGCGGGTGTTCAGCTGGCTGGCCATAGGGCCGGCGGTGTCGAACTTTGTCGGCCCGGTGCTGGCCGGGTTGTTGATCGACCATGTGGGTGTCTGGATGGGCGGCACCGCAGGGGACGACAACGGTTTTCGCGGTGCGTTTGTGATGCTGGCGCTGTTGCCCTGGGCCACCTGGCTGTGGGTACGCCACACCCGGGAGTTGCCACCGGTGCAGCCGGTCGCAGGGGCCGGGCGCCCGCAGGCATGGCAACTGCTGCGCGAGCCGCGCATGCGTCGGCTGTTGCTGGTGAACTGGTTGCTGGCCAGTTGCTGGGACGTGCATACCTTTGTGGTGCCGGTGCTGAGCCACGAGCGGGCCTTCAGCGCCTCGGTCATCGGAACCATTTTGGGGGCTTTTGCGATTGCCGCTGCTGCCGTACGGCTTGTCCTGCCCCTGTTGGTGAGCCACCTCAGGGAGTGGGTGGTTGTTAGCGGCGCCATGGTGGCAACGGCCTTGCTGTTTGTGGTCTACCCGTTCATGAACTCACCCTGGACCATGGGGCTTTGCTCGGTGTTGCTGGGGTTGGCGCTGGGCTCGGTACAACCCATGATCATGAGCACACTGCACCAGATCACGCCGCACCACCTGCACGGCCAGGCCTTGGGCCTGCGCCTGGCTGCCATCAACCTGTCCAGCGTATTGATGCCGATGCTGTTTGGCACGGCGGGGATGGTGGTGGGCGTGTCGGTGGTGTTCTGGACCGTGGGTGCCGCCGTCGGTGTGGGCTCGGCTCTGGCCTGGCGTTTACGCCCTTGAGGTCGGCCCCGGCGGTGAAACCTAGAGCTTGTAAAACGTGCGGATGAAGTCCCAGGCTTCCTGCGGATCGTCGGTGTAACGGAACAGGCCCAGGTCCTCGGGGGAGATGGCACCCTCTTCTACCAGAACCTCAAAATTGAGCAGCCGTTTCCAGTAGTCCGTGCCAAACAGGATGATGGGCACGGGATGGGCTTTTTTGGTTTGCACCAAAGTAATGACTTCGAAAAGCTCGTCCAAAGTGCCAAAGCCGCCCGGAAAGGCGACCATCGCCTTGGCGCGCATCATGAAGTGCATTTTGCGTACGGCAAAGTAGTGAAACTTGAAGCTCAACTCGGGTGTGACATAGGGGTTGGCGTGTTGCTCGTGGGGCAGTGCAATGTTCAGGCCCAGCGTGGGTGCTCCGGCTTCGGAGGCACCGCGGTTGGCTGCCTCCATGATGCCGGGGCCGCCGCCGGTGCAGATGTACATGCGTTCGTTTTTTGGCAACGCCGTGCTGTGGGTAGCCACGATGCGGCCGAAATGCCGGGCCTGCTCGTAAAAATGAGCGTTGCGCATGTCGCGTCGGGCCAGCAGCATGGCATTCGTGTCCCCGCTGGTACCCGCCTCTTCCACCTTGCGCTGGGCATCCTCCAAGGTGCTGAAGCGGGCACTGCCGAACACCACAATGGTGTGCTCTATGCCCATTTCGATCTGGTCCAGATCGGGCTTGAGCAACTCCAGTTGCAGGCGTACACCCCGCGTCTCACGGCGCAGCAGAAATTCGGGGTCGGCAAAGGCCAGACGGTACGCATTGGGTCGCAGGGGAACACCCGCGTCAGCCTGGCCCTGGATGTAGGCCCAGGCGTCCGCCATGGTGTGTTCGTCAAGGTCTTTAGAGGTGTCCAAACGGCGTGTCCTGTGGGTTGGGTGAAATCAGCGCAGTGCGCTGGCAATGGGTTCTGCCATGCTAACGGCATTGCTGGCGTGGGTGATGCAGTCCGTGCTCCAGACGTGGCCCACGCCAGCGTCCTGTATCACCTGTATTGCATCACCGGCAAACAGGGCATGGGTGACTGCGACGTCGACCGAGGCGGCACCCGCGGCCAGCAGCAGGCGGGCCGCAGCTGCCAGCGTGTACCCGCTGCTGGCCACATCGTCCAGCAGCACCACAGCGCGACCACACACGTCGACGTCGGGCAGGGCGATCTGCACATCGCGGTCCCCGTGGCGGACCTTGTGACACACCGCATGGTCAAACCCATGGCATGTTGCGGCTTGGGCCACCCACTGGGCGGATTCTTCGTCCGGCCCCACCAGCAAGGGCTTTGCATGGTGCTGTGCGATCAGATCAGCCAACAGGGGCGCGCCACTCAGGACGACGGCCCGCGCCACAGGCACCGCCTCGTCCAAAGTCGCCACGCGGTGCAGGTGCGGGTCCACGGTGACGATGGCGTCAAACAGGCTGGCCAGAAAACGGCCCACCACCCGCTGGCTGACCACTTCACCCGGTTCAAACGCGATGTCCTGGCGCATATAGGCCAGGTAGGGTGCGACCAGCGTCAGGTGGGTGGCACCCAGCGTTCGGGCGGTGCTTGCAACCAGCAGCAGCTCCACCAGCTTTTCGTTCGGGTGGTCCAGGCTGCGCAACACCACCACGCGATCAGGCAATTGGGGCGGCAGGCGCAGCTTGAGTTCACCATCGGGGAACCGGTGGCGAACCACCTGGGCCACAGCGAATCCAGTGGCCTGGGCCAGGCGATCAGCCTGCGCTTGGTCCTCGGCAAAATGCAGCAAGAGTGTGTCGGCGTCCATCAGAACTCCACAAACGCATGCAACAGATTGGTGGCAGGGCCAATGGTGTAGCCGCTGGACTTGTTGCAGGCCTGGCGCGCAAACTCCAGGTCTGCGGCATAACTGGCATGCACGCGGTAGAGCAGGGTACCGGCCTGCACCTCGTCACCGAGTTTGCGCTCCAGGTCCACACCGGCACATTTGACCTTAGGTGCCCCTGCCCGGCCGGCAATCCGCGCCAACTGCAGGTTGTCAATGCTGGTGACGGTGCCGGCCTGTGGCGCGTGTACTTCAAAGGACAAGACCCCCAGCCCGGGCTGGTTGTGGTCGAACGGCTTTGCGCCCTGGGCCTGGATGATGGCGTTCATCTTGGCCAGTGCGCGACCCGAATCCAAAATGTCGCGGGCAATGGCAAAACCATCACCACCACGCACGTCCGGGTCACATTCCATCAGGCGTCCGGCCAGACGCAGGGATTTTTGCCGCAAATCCATCGGCGCGCGGGGGTCGTTTTCCAGCACCCGCATCACATCGCGAGCTTCCAATACCGGACCAATGCCATAACCAATCGGCTGGCGGCCATCGGTGATGACCACGTCCAGCGACAGGTTCATGCGCCGTGCCACATACTCAAACAGGCGGCGCAGACGCTGGGCCTCTGGCATGGAGCGCACCTTGGCCGTGGGGCCGATGGGAATGTCCAGCACCAGGTGGCTGGAGCCTGCCGAGATCTTTTTTGACAGGATGGAGGCCACCATCTGGCCCGGCGAATCCAGCGACAGCGGCCGCTCCACCGAGATCAGCACATCGTCGGCTGGCGACAGATGGGCTGTGCCACCCCAGGCCAGGCAGCCACGGTGTTCCTGCACGATGGCCTGCAACTGGTCGATGGGCAACTCCACATTGGCCAGCACCTCCATAGTGTCGGCTGTGCCAGCGGGTGAGGTAATGGCCCGCGACGATGTTTTGGGGCACAACATGCCGTGCGCGGCCACGATGGGCACCACCAGCATGGAGGTGCGGTTGCCGGGGATGCCGCCAATGCAGTGTTTGTCCACCACCAGATTTTCATGCCAGTCCAGATGGCGACCCACGGCAATCATGGCTTCGGTCAGAAAGTAGACCTCTTCGCGGTCCATTTCATCGCGGTTGGTGGCAACCACAAAAGCGGTTAGTTCAATCTTGGAGTAGCGGTGCTCGGCGATGTCATGCACGATGGAGTGAAAGTCTTCCAGGTTCAGACGCTCACCCCCCAGTTTGCGGTGCAGCGCGCCAATCGACTCGGGGGGCTCAGCCTGCGCCACGGTCACGGTGTGGCCGTCTTCCAGACCCATCTGACCAAACGCCGATTTCGACAACCCCAGCTCGCCGCAGGCCACGATGGCACTGTCGTCCACCACATTGAGCGTGGCCAGGATGCTGCGGCCATTGGCACGGACCTCGACCTTGGACAAGGCCTTGAATCCCTCGGCCCGGTAGATATCGCACTCGCGGTGCATATAGGCCACGTTCTCATGGTAGGTGTCAATCAGCACCCGGCGCAGCGCCAGGCGGGCCTGGTTGCTGCTGCCGTTTCCCTGGGGTGGGCTGGTGGGTGTGGGGTCTGAAGTCTCGGGGGTCATGTCGATAGCCTACACCCAAATTGCGCGCAACACGGGCAAAACAAAAGGCTCCAGAAGGAGCCTTTGACGGCATGTAAAGTGGGCCCGGTTTCACCGCCGGGCCGCCACAAGGTGAAACGCGGCCCCCTCGGGGGGCAAGGAGCTACACGAAGTGAGCGACTGTGGGGGCGATTTCTTTAAACGCGCTTGCGGTATTCGCCAGTGCGGGTGTCGATTTCGACTTTGTCGCCCTGGGCCACGAAAATTGGCACGCCCACTTCGAAGCCGGTAGCAATCTTGGCCGGCTTCAAGACCTTGCCAGAGGTGTCGCCTTTGACTGCGGGTTCGGTCCACGTGATTTCGCGCACCACGCTGGTGGGCAGCTCGACCGAGATGGCCTTGCCGTCATAAAACACCACTTCGAGTTCCATGCCGTCTTCCAGGTAGTTCAGCGTGTCGCCCATGTTTTCGGCTTCGACTTCGTACTGGTTGAACTCTTCGTCCATACACACATACATGGGGTCGGCAAAGTAGGAGTAGGTGCAATCTTTTTTGTCCAGAATGACCTGGTCCATCTTGTCGTCGGCCTTGAAAACGACTTCGGTGCCGAAGTTGGCGATCAGGCTCTTGAGCTTCATGCGCACAGTGGCAGAGTTGCGGCCACCACGGCTGTATTCGGTTTTCAGGACGACCATCGGGTCTTTGCCGTGCATGATGACGTTGCCGGCGCGGATTTCTTGAGCGATTTTCATAAGCTAGGGTGTTGCGGTTGTTGCCGCCAGCCTGTGCTGTCAGCGGTGTTATGCCACATGGCGCGGCGAAGCTTGTTTTGCCCAAGGTTCGCGGCAAAGTCAGCAAAGCCCAAGATTTTACCGTTTTTTCTGTGCGAATTGCAGCAGTTGGGTGGTCAAGTCGTCCATTTCCAGCAGGCCTTGGCGCGTACTCAGCACGTTTTGCGCCCATTCATTGAGGTCGGTCAAGGGCAGGGGGGTGGTCGGCTTGGCACCGCGAGTGTCGTTCCATAAGTGGTGCACCGCGCGCAGCGAGGTGCAGGCACCCAGTGCGTCCAGAAAGGCGTCCAGCTTGGCCACATGGGCAGCGTCGTGTTGGGGGTAAATTTGCCACAGCAGGGGTTTTCCGGCCCAAATGGCACGCACCACCGAGTCTTCGCCGCGCACGCAATTCAGATCACAGGCCCACAACAGGCGGTCAAAGTCGCTTTGCGCCATGGGCTCCAGGTAACTCACCCGCAGGCCCTGTTCCGCGCGGTCCAGGGTACCCGTCGATTCGTTTGGTAGTGGTATCTGCGACTGCGCAAGGGCGGCCCGCACCGCAACGCTGGCGCGGCCCGCAGTCACCAGCAGATGGGTGGGGCCGGGCAGCGTAGCCAGTTGCGCCAAAAGATTGGTAAGCGCTGCAGGCTCGTAACAAAACAGCGAGACCAGTCGCTCACCCGCCCAGTCAATGCCTTGGTTCGCCAGCCACAGAGCGCGCGTATCACCTTGGTCGAAGGCCAGGCGCTGCGCCATCAGCTCGGGTTCTCGCAATAACCCGCCGGTCAAACGGGTAAAGCCGGGGTAGAAGAAGTGTTTGGTCCAACCCCGCGCCGGGCCATGCATGACGGGGGAGGGCAGCCCGTGGGAGCGTTCCACATAGGATTCAGCGGACAGGTACTCCAGATTGATCCAAACCGGAAGTTGTGAGTCATTTATGCCTCCAGCCCCCGAAGAATATGCGTGAGCAGCTATGAATTCAGGAGCAATTTCACAACCGAAGCCTTCGATCCAGATGTCGGCGGGGACCAAGGTGCTGAGAAAAACTGTATCGCTGGATTGCGCCAAGTCCAACACTTGCACGCCCGACCAGCACCCTTGCAGCGCGCCGGGTGCCATCCACGCCACGGCAGAGGCGTCGTCCACCCAAAGGCGAACCGTGTGGCCACGCGCCGCCAGATCGGCACACAGGCGCCAGCAAATGCCAATGTCGCCAAAGTTGTCGATGACCCGGCAAAAAACGTCCCACCGCAGCGGGGCTTTGGCTTCTGGCGCAAGGGATTCAGGCATGGCGTCGATTGTCCACTGCCGCAAAGCACGGACAATACCGTCCCATGTCCGAATCCCATCCTGAAGCCCTGTTGCGCGAAGTGGCCGCACTGCCCTCCTTGCCGGGGGTGTATCGTTATTTCGACGCCCAAGACCAACTGCTTTACGTGGGCAAGGCCATCAGCCTGAAGAAGCGTGTATCGAGTTATTTTCAAAAGAACCATGGCGGCACCCGAACCGGTCATATGGTCAGCAAGATCGTGCGCATGGAAACCACCGTGGTGCGGTCCGAGGCCGAAGCCCTGCTGCTGGAAAATAACCTGATCAAGACGCAGAACCCCAAGTACAACATCCTGTTTCGGGACGACAAGAGTTACCCCTACTTGAAGATGACTGGGGTACCGCCTGCGGCCAGCATCAAGCCTGATACACCCTTGGCAGCCCAGTTTTCGCGGGTCTCCTACTACCGCGGCGGGGTGGAAAAAAAACACCGCTACTTCGGCCCCTACCCCAGCGCCTGGGCCGTCAAGGAAGCCATTTTGCTGATGCAAAAGGTGTTTCGCCTGCGTACCTGTGAAGACCCGGTGTTCAGCAACCGCAGCCGACCGTGTTTGCTGTACCAGATCAAACGTTGCTCGGCACCGTGTGTGGGCCATATTTCGGCCCAGGACTATGCGAATGATGTGGCCAACGCTGAGAAATTTTTGCGCGGCGACGCCCAGGGCGTCATGAAGCACCTGGAGGCCCGCATGATGGCCCACTCCGACAAGCTGGAGTTTGAACAGGCGGCCGAGTTGCGCAACCAGGTGGCGGCTTTGTCCAACGTGCTGCACCAGCAGTCCATGGACAACGTGGAAGACCGCGATGTGGACATTCTGGCCGTCAAAGTGCAGGGCGGCAAAGCCTGTGTCAACCTGGCCATGGTGCGCGGCGGGCGGCACCTGGGCGACCGGCCGTATTTCCCGGTGCATGTAGAAGACGCGGCGGGGCTTTTGGACGAGGCGGCGGAAGAAGCCATCGAATCAGCCAAGGCGGATGTCGAAGTCCAGGCCGCAGGTTCCGTTGCTGCTGTACCTTCCCAGTCCGTCGAAGTGCAGGTGCTGGAGGCCTTTTTATCCCAGCACTATATTGATGTACCCATGCCACCCACGCTGATTGTCAGCGAGCCGGTCAACAAAGTGCTGCTCAAGCTTTTGTCCGAGCAGGTGGGCTTCAAGGTCACGGCAATCCACCAGCCACGTGAACAACGCCGCGCCTGGCTGGACATGGCGCAGACCAACGCCGCGATACAACTGGCCCGTTTATTGGCCGAAGAAGGCTCGCAACAGGCCCGTACCCGCGCGCTGGCCGAGGCGCTGGATATGGCGATGGACAACCTGGACGATTTGCGGGTGGAGTGTTTTGACATTTCGCACACCGCTGGTGAAGCCACCCAGGCCTCGTGTGTCGTCTTTCACCACCACAAGATGCAGAACAGCGAGTACCGACGCTTCAATATCGACGGCATCACCCCCGGTGACGACTACGCCGCCATGCGCCAGGTCTTGACGCGGCGTTACAGCAAAATCGCCGAAGCGCTTAACGAAGCCAAACACGCCGGTGTCACACCGACCGGTACGGCGCGTCTGCCCGATTTGGTGCTGGTGGACGGCGGCAAGGGTCAGGTGTCCATGGCGCGTGAAGTGTTTGAGCAGCTGGGGCTGGACCTGTCGCTGATCGTTGGCGTCGAAAAAGGCGAGGGCCGCAAGGTGGGTCTGGAAGAGTTGGTGTTTGCCGATGGACGCGACAAGGTCTACCTGGGCTCGGACTCTGCGGCGCTGATGCTGGTGGCGCAGATTCGGGACGAGGCCCACCGCTTTGCCATCACTGGCATGCGGGCGCAGCGCGCCAAGGTGCGTGTGGGTGGCGGCAAGCTGGAAGAGATTGCGGGTGTCGGCCCCAAACGCCGCGCCAAGTTGCTGCAACGTTTTGGCGGCGTGCGCGGTGTGGGGCAGGCCAGCGTAGAGGACCTGGCTACCGTGGAGGGCATCTCCAAGGACCTGGCGGAGGAAATTTACCGGGCGCTGCACTAGCCATGCCACAATCCAGCGATGTTTTTGACCATACCCACCATCATGACCTGGTCGCGGATTTTCGCGATTCCGCTGATTGTGGGCGTCTTTTACCTGCCTGAATCGCTGACATCCCAAGCCGAAAAGAACCTCATCGCCACCGTGATGTTTGTGTTCTTCGCCGCCACCGATTGGCTGGACGGTTACCTGGCGCGCAAGCTGAACCAGACCTCGGCGTTTGGCGCTTTCCTTGACCCGGTGGCTGACAAATTTCTGGTTTGCGCCTGTGTGCTGGTGCTGGTGCATCTGCAGCGCACCGACGTGTTTGTGGCGCTGATCATCATTGGCCGCGAGATCGCCATTTCGGCCCTGCGCGAGTGGATGGCACAGATTGGTGCTTCCAAAAGTGTGGCCGTGCACATGGTGGGCAAACTCAAGACCGTGGTGCAAATGGTGGCCATTCCGTTCCTGCTGTTTGATGGAACATTGTTTGGCCTGATCAACACCCACCAGTGGGGTGTGGGCCTGATCTGGATCGCCGCAGTGCTGACGATCTGGTCCATGGTCTACTATTTGCAGAAGGCCATTCCCGAGATTCGCTCAAAAGCCAGATAGAGGCCCCCACGCTCCGCCGCTGCCCCCACGCTATCAAACGGGTTCTTCGCGGTAATGTTCGCGCCGTCGTGCTTCGGACACAAAATCTTCCAGCGCCGGGTCCATGGCATTGCGGGCCGTAATGATGCCTATGACTTTCCCATCTTCGACCACTGGAACATGCCGGAATCCATTGTCATGCATCACCATCAAGGCGTGGCCATAGGTCGAATGGGGCGGCAGGGTTGCGGGGGGTGTTGTCATCACGTCGCGTAGTGAAGTGGTTTTGGCGTCCAGGCCCTTGGCCAGCACCCTAAACACGGCATCGCGTTCGGTAAAAATACCCAACAATTGCGTGCCCTCCACCACCAGCACGGCGCCCACGTTTTTGCTCTCCATGCGTTTGGCAGCCTCGTTGACCATGGTCTGGGGCTCCAGCCGGATCAGTTTTTTGGACTCCATCAAATTTTTGATTGGCATGTCAAACATGGTTTTCTCCCGCGTGCGAATGAGTAAGCCATGCTATCGGCCCAATGCCGTTCCGCTTTGCCGTAGGTCAAACACGTGTCGATACGCGGTTCACCACCATCGGGGTCAATGCGTTTCGTCAAGCCAGGTATCGGGTTGGCGCAGAGCCGCCTCAAAACCTTCAAAGAAGCGCCCCACATGGATGCCGTCCATCAGCGCATGGTGCACATCCACCGACACCGGCATCCACAGGTGCTCGCCCTCGGCGTCAATGCGTCCGAAGGCGATTTTGGGGATGGACTCCTGCGGGCCCCACTGGCGGGCGTTGGAGTAGCTGCTGAAGTGCATCCAGGGCAGCGTCGTCATGTGCAGCGTGGCGGTCCCGGCTTCATCGGGCTCAAACGGCGCGTGGGGCACGCTGGCCTGCGCAATGGCCTGCGCACCCTGCGCGGCAAAGGCCGCATAGCTGCGCTGGTGCTCCAGCGTGGCAAAGGCAAAGGATTCATCGCTGCGCAGCACCGTGGTGCTGCCATGCACCTGCGCGTGCACGCGTACCCGCTCGCCCTCCAGCCGGTAGCGAAACGGCTCAATGGAATTGGCCAGCCGGATAGCAATGAAGTGGTAGGCCAGCGACAAGCTCCCCACCCCCGTGGCCTTGACGACCGCTTTCAGTTGCGCCACATCCAGCCGGGCGCAAATGTTGAAGGTGGGTATGTCGAAGCCGCGGAAAAAGTCAAAGGCCGAGCGGCGGTGCCAGTGGTCCAGGTCAAGGTAATGGGGTGGGGTGGGTTGCATAAAGCGGGCCGTAGTGGCTGTGGCAGCGACAATCTCAATACGGGTTATTGAAACCCAGTCGTTGCATGATCTCCGTCTCCCGCAGCTCCATCACCTGTGCGTCTTCCTCCAGTTCATGGTCCCAGCCCTGGGCGTGTAACACGCCGTGCACGATCAGATGCGCGTAGTGGGCTTGCAGGGTTTTCTTCTGTTCCCGGGCTTCCTGGGCCACCACCGGTGCGCACAGCACCAGGTCGGCACTGACGACGGGTTCCTGCGTGTAATCGAAAGTCAGCACATTGGTGGCGTAGTCCTTTTTGCGGTATTCGCGGTTCAAGGTCTGGCCTTCCTGCGCGTCCACAATACGTACGGTAATTTCGCCATCCGTCTGGAGGGCATGGCGAATCCATTTCTTGACCCTATGGCGTGGCAGCGCCGCGCGGTGTTTGTCAGGTTTGGTGACTGAACTGAATTGCAGAGACAGCGTGAGTTCGGGCAGCATGGTGGAATTTTTGCAGGGGGGGCGATGGATCGCCGGTTCAGGGTTTGGGCACGGTGCGGCGGCTGGGGGTGCGGGTCTTGGGCAAGCCCTCCCGCGCCAGTTCAGGCTCGTCCTGCGCGTGGATGATGGCAGGCAGCTCGGTCAGGCGTGCGGCGTCGTAGGCGTCCACCACGCGTGCCACCAAGGGGTGGCGCACGATATCGGCGCTCGTCAGGTGGGTGATGGCGATGCCGCTGACGCGGCGCAGCACGCGCTCGGCATCGACCAGGCCGCTGAGCTGGGTCTTGGGCAGGTCAATCTGGCTGACGTCGCCGGTGATCACCGCTTTGGCGCCAAAGCCGATGCGGGTCAAAAACATCTTCATCTGCTCGGGCGTGGTGTTTTGCGCCTCGTCCAGGATCACAAAGGCGTTGTTCAGCGTGCGCCCGCGCATAAAGCCCAGCGGTGCAATTTCGAGCTGTTGACGTTCAAAGGCCTTGTGCACCTGGTCGTAACCCATCAGGTCGTACAGCGCGTCGTACAGGGGGCGCAAATAGGGGTCGACTTTCTGGTTCAGGTCGCCGGGCAAAAAGCCCAGCCGCTCGCCGGCCTCCACCGCCGGGCGCGTCAGCACGATGCGCTGCACCGCGCTGCGCTGCAGGGCGTCCACTGCGGCGGCGACGGCCAGGTAGGTCTTGCCGGTGCCGGCCGGCCCAATGCCAAAGGTGATGTCGTGCTCGGCGATATTGTCAAGGTACAGAGCCTGGTTTTTGCTGCGGGGCTTCAGGTCGGCGCGGCGTGTGGCCAAGCTGGGGCCGTCACCGTCGCTGGCCGAGCCGTCGCCAGACAGCATCAGTTGCACGGTGGCGGCACTGATGGGCTTGG
>ERZ724520.1331-NODE-1331-length-12628-cov-4.122087_pt1 | contig 12628 bp, 11 predicted proteins | sample MGYA00376053_ERZ724520 | MGnify/ENA primary metagenome ERZ724520 (study PRJEB28724, sample SAMN07190886) | activated sludge metagenome | isolation source: activated sludge of sewage treatment plant in Hong Hong | place: USA: Christiansburg, Virginia | collected... | reverse complement strand
TAATATCAGTATGAACACCATTACTATTAACATAAATTGAAATTGTTCTTTGTGCTACTTCAGGACTAGAATTAACAGGTATTTTAGAAAGTAATAAAGCAGCTACAAACCACAATAAAATAAATCCAACAAAATATAATGAGAATTTTACAATAAATTTAATTACAACTTTCATAATCATTGCTTTTCAATTTATAACAAAAAGCAATTAAAGTAACCTATCAATTAAAAAAGTAAAAATTAAATTAAAATAATTTAACAATCGTTAAATAGGCATATATAAAAGGTGATACAAATAATAGACTATCAAATCTATCAAGTATTCCACCGTGCCCTGGCATAATTTTCCCAGAATCTTTAACACCAGCTTGGCGTTTAAACATAGATTCAACTAAATCACCAATTGTACCAAAAATTGAAACTAAAACAGAAATTACAATCCAATGCTTTAATGCCAATTCGGGAAACCAATTAGCCACTAAAAATGCGCAGCCTATATTAATAATTAAAGCTCCAACAGAACCTTCCCATGTTTTACCTGGAGAAATTCTTTCAAATAACTTATTCTTTCCAATAAAACTACCAACCAAATAAGCTGCTACATCACTTGCCCATATCAATAAAATTATACCTAACACATAATGAAAATTATAAGGAGCAAAATCATTAATCCAATTTTCAGTTTTATTATTAAATGTAAATGCCTTATCCATGCAGGTTATGCTTAATAATAACATAAATGGTAGAACAGAATATACTACACCTAAAACTGTATATCCCAAATTTAAAGCAGTATTTGGTTTGCTATCAAATAAAGCATTTATAAATAATAGAAATGCACAAACCAATATAACTGAAAAAAAAGCTTCAGTAGGAATAAATAAAAAATAATTTGAATTAGAAATTATAGAAAATAAAAACAATAATATACCAACTATTATACCCAGCACCTTATATGGCTTTGCGCCCAATTTTTCAGCTAATTGATAAAACTCAATTAACCCCCATATTGAAACCAAAAAAAATAAAATTGAAAAGGAAAGGTAATTAAAGCAAATTCCAGCAAGCAAAATTACCACAAAAATGATTGCAGTAATTGCTCTAGTTGTGAATGTTTTTAGATTTAATGCCATAAAAAAAATCCCTTTCAAAAAGAAAGGGATAAGTTTTTTTAATTATTTAATATTATTCAGAAACTTTAAGTGCTTCGTAACATCTTACTTCGCCAGCCGTACCAAGGTACTCAGCATCAATAGTAACTAAGCCAATTTTTTTAATTTGCTCCTTTGATAAAGGTTTTGTAGGAGTCCATGTATCGTCTACCAATTTTAAATCAACTTCTTTATTCAATAATATTTGATTTAATTGCTTTTGTGTAAGATATACGCATCCATTATCTTCCTCTTCCTCAGCAGCAATTAAAATTGTGCCTATTACCTTTAATTTTGGAACATCTGGTTTGTAAGTAAACTCCAAACCATCTTGTGTATTTTGTTCAATAAATGAAATCCCTAATAAATGAATATCTGCCATAATTATATGTTTTAATAAAAGACAATTTTAGTAATTAAATACCTGTAAACAAATAAATAATCGTTAATTATTTCAACGATTTTAATAGATTTTGTTAATAATAAAATAAATACTTTAAAGATTAAGGAACAATTATCTCCGGTGACGTGATAACGTTACTCTTATTTCCAGATTTATCAAGTAAATACACAACATATTTAATTTTTTTAATCTTTTTACTGTGACGGTATTGTTGCAAATTAACACTTATTTCGCCACTAATTGGCTTACCCTTATAAGCATCAGATGGCGCAGTAACAATATAATTTGTGCGCAAAGTATCAAATGGAGAGGTTTTAAGAAAAGCTCTGTATTTTAGCAATACAGTATCATAGTAATAATAGGTTGTATATAAAGTTACAGTAGAATCACCCTCATTAACACCAATATCTCCATCTCCATCAGAAAACAAAATTTTTAAATCAGCTGTTTCATCAGTATATGGTACAAATTCACTAAACTCAATACTTGGGGTTGGGGTATATGTTTTTTTCTTTAAACAAGATGAAATTACAATTCCTAAAATTGCAACAAAAAATAAATATTTAAAAAAAGACTTGTTCCTCATAAAATCAACATAAATTTACACATAATTTTGAAGTTTTGAAACAAATCTCTGAAATAGAAAGCCAAATTTTTAAAATAAATTCCGAAAATGAATTTAACAATTTAGCTATAACTGTTTTTCATTATCAGTATTCAGCTAATCCTATTTACAAATCATACGTAGATGCTTTAAAAAAAGATGTTACTTCCATTTCAAAAATAACAGAAATACCATTTTTACCAATTGAGTTCTTTAAAAGTCATCAAGTTGTTTCTGGCTTCGTTTCTCTCAACGCAACTTGTTTTAATAGCAGTGGCACTACAGGTCAAATTACTTCGAAACATTATGTAAACAACATTAGTTTGTACGAAACATCCTTCAAAAAAGGATTTGAATTGTTTTATGGCGACGTTAAAGATTATTGCATTCTAGCACTTTTACCTTCTTATTTAGAAAGAGGGGGATCATCTTTAGTGTATATGGCAAACCATCTTATTAACGAATCAAATAATCCATTTAGTGGTTTTTACTTAAATAATTTAGATGAGTTAATTGAAACAATAAATCATTTAAAAAAGCTAAATCAAAAAACAATTTTGCTTGGAGTAAGCTATGCATTGTTAGATTTAGCAGATAAAGGTGTTTCATTAAACGAACAATTTATTGTAATGGAAACTGGCGGCATGAAAGGCAAAAGAGAAGAACTAACTAAAGAAGCCTTGCACTCTTATCTTAAAGAAAAATTTAATATAAAAAACATACATAGTGAATATGGTATGACTGAATTATTATCTCAATCATATTCAACACGCGATGGAATATATTTTTCTGTGCCATGGAAAAAAATCCTAATTAGAGATATTAACGATCCATTTTACTACGTAAAAGAAGGTAAAACAGGTGGAATTAACATTATTGATTTAGCTAATATACATTCTTGTAGTTTTATAGAAACTAAAGATTTAGGAAAAAAAAGAACTGATAATTCATTTGAAATTCTTGGCAGATTTGATACCAGTGATTTAAGAGGTTGTAACTTATTAATACAGTAAAAATGAATCCAAACACAAATGACTTTTTTGACCAGGTATTTCAAGTTGTAAGATTAATTCCAAAAGGCAGAGTAACATCTTATGGAGCTATAGCCAAATACTTGGGGGCTAAGTCATCATCAAGAGTTGTAGGCTACGCCATGAATGCCTCTCATAGTCAAAAGAAAAAAGTGCCAGCACACAGAGTGGTAAATAGAAATGGACAATTAACAGGCAAACACCACTTCCCTACCCCATTTTTAATGCAAGAATTGTTAGAGAAAGAAAACATAAAAGTAGTAGATGATACCATCCAAGATTTTAATAATTATTTTTGGGATCCTACCATAGAATTAGCTTTATAATTATAATAACCTGTGTAAAAGTTATAATAACATCTTACTAAAAATAATTTTTCGAGTTCAATAAAATTAATAGTTTTATTAGCTTAGCAGTCTATTATTTAACTTGGTTAACATAAAATGAAAAAATACACATATACCGAAAAAAAAGATACACGTTCTGGCTTTGGTGCTGGATTAGCAGAACTAGGAAAAACTAACCCTAACGTAGTTGCCTTGTGTGCAGATTTAATTGGTTCATTGAAAATGGACGCTTTTAAAGCGGAAAACCCTGAACGTTTTTTTCAAATTGGAATTGCAGAAGCAAATATGATGGGCATTGCAGCTGGATTAACCATTGGAGGCAAAATTCCTTTTACAGGTACATTTGCTAATTTTAGTACTGGGCGTGTTTATGACCAAATTCGTCAAAGTATTGCCTATTCTGATAAAAATGTGAAAATATGTGCTTCACATGCTGGATTAACTTTAGGTGAAGACGGTGCTACGCATCAAATATTAGAAGATATTGGATTAATGAAAATGCTTCCAAACATGGTTGTTATTAATCCCTGCGATTATAACCAAACCAAGGCGGCTACCATTGCAATAGCTGATTATAAAGGGCCGGTATACTTACGTTTTGGAAGACCAACCGTTCCTAACTTTACTCCTGATAATCAAAAGTTTGAAATTGGAAAAGCAGTAATGTTAAATGAAGGTACAGATGTAACGATAATTGCTACAGGTCATTTAACTTGGAAAGCTATTGAAGCTGGTGAAAAACTTGCAGAAATGGGGATTTCAGCAGAAATAATCAATATTCATACTATCAAACCATTAGATAACGAAGCTATTCTAAAATCAGTTTCTAAAACTAAATGTGTTGTTACTGCTGAAGAACACCAAATGAATGGTGGTTTAGGTGATAGTGTTGCACAATTATTATCTCGTAATTTACCAACGCCACAAGAGTTTGTAGCTGTTGATGATAGTTTTGGTGAAAGTGGAACACCTGATCAATTAATGACTAAATATGGCTTAGACACCATTAATATAATTGAAGCGGCAAAAAAAGTTATTGCTCGCAAATAAATATTTCAATTATAATAAACTAAAAAAAAGGTTTTCAGAAATAGTCATGCCGAACTTGATTCGGCATCTCTAAAGAGGTAAATTTACTTTTCATTAGATTCTGAATCAAGTTCAGAATGACAGTAAAATTAACTTTTGCTATTAACTTTTTTTTATGAGAACTTTAAAATACATTTCTTTTATTTATACCTTGCAACATAGGTAATGTTTGATGTTAATTTTGTATTATCAATAACTTCAATATTTAAATATGAGTATTTTAATAAGGTGCTTTTAATAGTGTTACCACTTACAAAATGAAGGCCATCATCTTTTGTTTTATTAAATCCAAAAACCTTAGTACTCATAAATTCCGTATACCAAGTCCCTTTTTGCCTACCTTCAATATCTTTATCTGCATCTCTAATTACTAATACTCCTCCTTTATTTAATTTTGAAATACAACTTTCAATTACCGCAACCTGTTGCTGTTCTTCAAAATAATGAAGTACGTCGCTTAAAATAAAACCATCTGCCATAGGAAATTCATAAGTAGTTACATCGCCAACTGCAAAATTTAAATTAGATGATTTATGAACGCAGTTTTTTGCCACTTCAATTTTTTCATCATCATAATCTACTCCTAAAATAAATCTATTCTTTCCTTTATACATCAGCATAAAAGGTAAAAAACCATAACCACAACCAACATCCACTATTGTTCCTTTTATTGGCATTAAACTTTCAAATAACTCGTAATCATTTTCAAGCTTTGTTTTAATTTTGCAATACCATTCTAAAACTGGTCCTTTAAAAATATAATTATTAATTAAACGAGATCTAAAATAATGCACGCTCTCTGTTTTTTGTTTAAGCTTTTCGTATTCATTCCGCATATGAGTACAAATCAATTTTGTTCTTTCTTGATATGTACTTCCATAAGTAGTATCACTTAACTTTATCCTTTCTAAAATCTCTACAGTTAAAGCTCCGTCTTTAATATGAAAATCTTTTTTAGTAACAGCATCTCCAGCGCCATGTATTAAAAGTGGAATAATATCCAATTCCAATTTTTCAGCAAGCAAAAATGCTCCTTTATGAAATCGATGAATATCACCATCAACACTGCGCGTCCCTTCAGGAAAAATTAAAATTGAATAACCTTCTTCTACTAATGCTTTTAATTTATCAATACTTTTTTCGTATCCATCAGATGCAGGATAATAATCAGCCATTTTCACAATCCATCCATAAAATGGAGAATTATAAACCCAATCATTTGTAAATACAATAATCTTAGGATATAATTGTAATGTTAATGCTAAATCAATATGCGATTGGTGATTAGCAACAATTATTGAAGGCTTATGAAAATTTTCATTTGTTCTGTTTATGATAGTCTTTTTTGTATTTACAAAACATTTAAGTGCCATTCTAAAAACATACATAATTATATAATGAAATAACAATTTCCGTTTTGCTTTTTTAGCAGGGAAAATTGAAAATAAAATTACTCCGCATAAAGTAATTAATAAAGAACCAATTACAAATCCAATAAAACCTAATAGTGTTACCAGCAAAAGTTTGAAAGTGTATGGTTGAAGTCCTTTTTGTCTTCGAGATAAAATTAGCCAATTAAATAATAAAGGTTGTAATATAAAAGAAATGAAAACAACACTTATCATTCCTATAATGGTTATTAAGGCAATTGATTGCAAAGCTGGATGTTTTGCCAATACCATAACTCCAATACCAATTATTGTAATTAATGCAGACAGTAAAATTGAAGATTTAAAAGAGTCTAAACTTTTTTTACCAAACTTATATTCATTTAACAAGCCATCCATTATAAAAATACTGTAATCATCGCCCAAACCAAAAATAAAAGTGGAAATTATAATATTTATAATATTGAACTTAATATTAAACATGCCCATTACACCAAGTATCCATAGCCAACTTACAAACATTGGTAAAAAATTAATCACAGCTAGTTCTATCCTTCCATGATTAACAAGCATAAATCCAAAAACAAGTAATGCAGTTACTAATAAAATTGTATTAAAATCCGAACTAATAACTTCTACAAATTTTGAAGTTAAGTTTTGCTTATCAAAAACTGTTACGTTGGCATTTGAAGCAAATGCATCATATATTAAATGTCTATTTTCGGCACTAACTTTTACATGATTAATAATAGATGGCTTACCATTCACATTACCAATCCACTCTTTAAATAATAGTGCTTGTAAAGTATCAGCGTCTGATTTCGATAACTTATCTGACTTTTTATTTAGCAACTCATAAAAAGATTGAAATGCAGATTCTTTAAACTTATATTTTAATCCGGCTTCGCTTAATTGTTTTATTAGAGAATCCTTTCTTTGTTTATTGAAAAACTCATTCCATTTATTTATTCTGGTCTGCTGTTCTTCTTCAGAAATAAATAAACTATTAATTGAAGAAAACTTTTTTATTGATTGCTCATTCTTAAGTTTTTGTAGGACTTCAGAAACCTTTCTATTTTCATTCAATGCATCATTCAAATTATTTCCGCTAGTAAAAATATAAACTGAACGTGCTGCAAAATCATTTACTTCATCCAAATGTTTTTCTGCTAAACGAGTTTTATCAGTCATAAAACTCATTTTGTTCATATCGCTTTCAAACTCCACATTACCAGCAAAACAAGCAAAAATAACAGTTAAAATAAAAGCAGAAATAACAATTACCTTATTCTTATCAAACGGATAAGCAGTAAGTTTATCGATAAATGATTTATCAGTTTTAATCCTATCTTCATCATTAAATTTATTCTTTTTAAAACTGATTGCTAATAAATGTGGTAATACAATTATTGAAAACAACATAGCTCCAATTAATGAAAATGCAGCAAATAAGCCAAAGTCATGTAATGCTTCTGATTTAGCAAATAGCAAACTTAAAAATGCACCAACAGTTGTGGTACATCCAATTAACATTGGTACTGTTAAATCTTTTAATACGATTTTCACATCCTTGTAATGCTTATAATGCGTAAAAAAATGCAAAGAATAATTAATTGCAATTCCTAGTACAACTGCACCAGCAGCAATTGCAATTGCAGAAACCATTCCTTTAAAAATAAATAATATTGCTAAAGAAAAAATTACACCAAATCCTACTGGCAACATTACTAAAATAGTAACAATAAAATTTCTAAAATAAAAACCTAATAACAATGCAATACAAAATAGTGCAATGCTTAAAGTTAATACTGTATCCTTTTGCAATTGCTTAGCATTACCAGATGCAACAACACACGCACCAAAGTTTTCAATTAAAATGGATTTATTTGTATTTAATGCAGTTGTAATACTATCAACTGTATTAATTAAATGCTCATTTTCTTTAGTTTGATTTGGTAAATTTTTAGAAGTAATAAAAATAAAAGCATGTTTATGATCTTTTGTAACAATATGATTATTATAAGTCTCAAAATTTTCATCAAGTTGTATGTTCTCAATCTTCTTTAAAGCAATTGGGACAAAACTTAATGGATCTTTAATTATATACTTTCCAAGTACAATACCAGAAGGTGAAAGTAAAACGTCATAATCGCGTTTTAAAGAACTTTCAATACTATCTTTGATAATGAAATCGGCAATTCTAGAATAATCTTTTTCTTCTAAAAACAGCGGCAAATTATTATAAAACAAATCATATACTTGTCCCATTCTTTCATCCGAAATTTTGAAAGTAATATCAGTATAATCATTTTTATTTAACTTCTCAATTAGAGCCTCATAAAACAAATCTGCTTTTTCAAGCACACTATCTATATTTTCGGCATTATTTGAGGTAAAATGAACTACAAGTTTATCTTTTGATTTTAAATTATCTAAAATTGAATTAATTGCTTTAGAATTTTTATCTTGAGGTATAAAACGAGTTATATCTTCTTCTAGTTTAATTTTTGATGCGTAATATCCCAATACTCCACAAATAACAACTAGTAGAACTATAAAAAACAGTACTCGCTTTTGAAAGAAATTATATACAAATAATGCAAAATTAAACATAGGCTTTAAAGATAATAAAAGGTTTACAAAGGATTTAGACAAAGCCCTATTAAAAACAAATTAAATTTATTATTTTTACCTAAACACTCCACTTATGTCGATACTTATTGCAGATAGCGGCTCCACTAAAACCGATTGGGTTTTACTTGATAATAATAATATAATCAGTCAAATTCAAACTATTGGATTTAACCCCTATTTTCAAAGCAGCGAAGATATTTATACTGAGATAAGTAAAAATTTACTCCCCATTTTAAAATCACAACTAAATGCTGTGACGCAAATATCCTATTATGGCGCTGGTTGCTCTACTCCTGATAAAATTCAGGTTGTAAAACATGCATTGTATTTAGCTTTTGGGAATATTAATTCAGAAGTTAATCACGACTTATTAGCATCTGCAAGAGCTTTATGCGGAAAAGAGAAAGGAATAGCTTGTATTTTAGGAACTGGCAGTAATAGTTGTTTGTATGATGGTAATAGTGTTATAGAAAACGTGCCTTCGGTAGGATTTATGTTTGGAGATTACGGAAGTGGCGCACACATTGGTAAAACATTTATTCAAAATTATTTTGATAATAAATTACCACTTCATTTAACAATTGCTTTTGAAAAAGCTGGATACCATCGTGAATTAATTTTAGAACATGTTTACAAAAAACCATTACCTAGTAAATTTTTAGCAAGCATTTCAACTTTTATTTCTGATTATAAAAATGACTCATATGTAAAAGATTTAATTGCTGAATGCTTTACTTTATTTTTCAATTCTCAAATAGCTAAATACACTAATGCAAAAGATTTATCAATAAATTCGGTTGGCTCTATTGGATACTATTACCAAGATGTGTTAGAAATAGTAGCAAAAAAAGAAGGCTATACTATTGGTAACATCATTAAATCACCCATTGAAGGTTTAATCAAATACCATAGTTAATGTCGTTTATTATAATCCCCTTAACTGCATTAATTGCATCAATTTTAACTTTCTTTTCTGGTTTTGGATTAGGTACAATTTTATTACCCGTTTTTTCTTTATACTATCCTGCCCCAATAGCCGTTTTACTTACAGCCATTGTGCATTTTAGTAACAATATTTTTAAAATAGGATTAGTTTATAAAAACATAAATTGGAATTTAATTTACAAATTCGGTATTCCATCAATGATTATGGCATTTTTTGGAGCATTTTGTTTAAAAAGCATGTTTCAATACAGTATTACTATTTTTCAATATTCAATAAACACACATTCTTTTAACATTACATTATTCAATATCATCATTGGATTATTAATAATTATATTTTCATTATTTGAAGTTATACCTTACTTAAAAAATTTATCCTTTAATACTAATAAACTAATTATCGGTGGTTTACTAAGCGGCTTTTTTGGTGGATTAAGTGGGCATCAAGGCGCCTTAAGAAGTGCGTTTTTAATCCGTTTAAATCTACAAAAAGAACAATTTGTAGCAACTGGTACTGCAATAGCTTGCTTAGTTGATATTGCAAGAATGAGTATTTATGCCATCACATTAGAATTCACAAATGTAATAGAGCATAAAACTTTATTATTAATAAGTGTTTCATTTGCAATTATAGGTGCATTTATTGGGAACAAATTACTTAAGAAAACAACCATAAGTTTTTTAAAATGGACTGTTACCTTATTTATGCTTGCAATTGGAATATTAATGATTTTTGGAATATTAAACGTTCAATAACTTAAAGTTGTTTTTTTATACTTTCAAAGTTTTTCATTATTCTATTTTTCTCTTCAAGTAAATAGTCATCTGCATATGGCGAACCACAATCTTCATTATTTAATTGTTAGCTGTAATTGCGGCAACGATAATCAGAAAGTAAAATTACCATCCAAGACCTTGTTTTCTTATACCACAATAGACAGGTGAAAAAACTCGTAGCTCATCTTCGAAACGACTCTTATCATTCCAAGAAACTTTGAAACGATTAGCATAATCAATAATTATTGAATCATTAATTTGACCACAATAATTACCATCAACCATTTTGGCTGAATCGCCGAAAATCACTAAGTAATAATTTTCATTGTATTCTCGAACGTCGTGTTTATCGACATTATTGTCAATAATTTTAATGGTATAAGTACTATATCGACTATCAATCTCAACTTTGTTTACAATAACACCTTTAAGTTTTATATTATATTTTGAATAGTATGCGTTGGCTTCCTTGTCCCAATCTGCTCTCCTATCACTATTCTCATCGCAATTTTTAAGTATAAAGACACAAAACATTGCAATAAAGAATATACCAATTAATGATGTTATTATTATGTCCTTTACCTTCATGGTATTTCAAATCTACAAAATTGTTTCCTTATGAAAACTGAGTAAAAACAAAAAAAAAGGCTTTCTTTACAGAAAGCCTTTTTTTAATTTTTATTACTTAGAAATGCCACAAATCATGTTCCCATCTAAAAATATCATTTTTAATTCGGTCAGATTCTAACAAGGCATCTATACCTTTTGTGTATTCCATAATTTGACGATCAAATACATTAGTTTCTTTAGTTGCTACACTTGCAAACTGACGTTTCCAAAATATATCTTCAAAAGTTCTTCTTTCTGCATCATTTTTCCAGTTGTAAACTTCATGCTTAGCAAAGAATGGTCTACAAGCTGGGAAATAAACCCAAAATTGTTCTCTTGGAGCTTCTTTCTCTTCATCATAAGTAAATATACCTAATCCTAAAATACGCACTTCTAATACAGATTTTTGTTTGTCAAAAAACCAATCTTCTTTAACGCGAATTTTACGGAATTGTCTAAACATCCAAGTTGAATCTGCAGTACCAACACGTGTTGTAACTTCAGTTCCATCTTCAAGGTAAGAAGATTGTTCAACTGTATCAATTTTTACTAATTTTTGTCTGATTACAGCTGGCTCGTATGGATTTAAAAACTCTTCATCTTGAAAAGCTAATAATTGATTACTTAAAACATACTTAGTAATTAATTGCAAAAATGAAATACGGCTTACAACAGGGTCAACAGGATAATATAACTGTTGATTTTGTTTTTCACGCATATCAATTTCACGCCATACTCGTTTTTCCCAAGTAACATCTCCTTCACGCAAATGTGTATATGGAATAAATCTTCTATTTACAGAATTCTCTTTTTCATAAATACCATCTTTATAATCTCCAGGTTGGTAAATACTTGGCTGAGCTTTCATATTTGTAACAACAATAAATGCTACAGATAAAAACAAGATATGTTTGAAATTTTTCATAATTGATTTATTTTACTTTTAAAGTTACTCCAGGTATATGTCTAATAGTTCCGTCTGGACCTTTTGCTTTAACGTTTTCGAAGAAAATTTTTTCTCCAACACCAGCAGATGATAAAATACTTCTTGCTTCACCACTTAAACTGTTTCCAGGGCAAGATACTGATTTTAAAGCTCCTTTAACAACTGCACTTAATTCAAATGAAGTTACAATAAACTTAGCATCAAAATCAAAACCTGCTAATTCAGCACCAACACCACCAATTGCAGCTAATTCCATTTTCTTAACCTCTACATTTCCTGTTTTTCCACCCACTTTTGCAACTGGATCTGGAATTTTCTTAACACGGAATTTTTTAGGAGGACCTTGTGGTTTAGTACCATCTTTAGTTTTTGCAGATACTGAAATTAAACATTCTCCTGGAGTTGTAAATTTCAATACAAATTTACCGCCAGTACCACCAGTTTTAGTACAACCACCACCTGTAGCATTTACAATTAAATCAGTTGGAGATACACCAGCAGCAGAAACTGCAATTGGATTATCTACACCAATATAAAATACATTCATTTTTTCAGGTTCAACCGCAATAGCAGGAGCTGCTACCATATAAGTTGCAGCAAATGGATAACGATCAAAAGTACCATCTGGTTTTTTGAATTTAATTACCCCTTTAAAGTTTTGCTCACCTTGTCCACCATTTGTTGTAGTATATTTACCCATACCG
>ERZ724520.1329-NODE-1329-length-12630-cov-9.368748_pt1 | contig 12630 bp, 8 predicted proteins | sample MGYA00376053_ERZ724520 | MGnify/ENA primary metagenome ERZ724520 (study PRJEB28724, sample SAMN07190886) | activated sludge metagenome | isolation source: activated sludge of sewage treatment plant in Hong Hong | place: USA: Christiansburg, Virginia | collected... | reverse complement strand
GCACCACTTGCAGTTAAATTAGCGGCTGTACCTCTACAAACAGTAGCACTAGATACAGCAACTGTTGGTGTTGGATTAACCGTTACACTTAACGTTCTTGTATTAGTACAACCCGTAGTTGTTCCAGTTACAGTATAGTTTGTAGTAATAGTTGGAGTTACAGAAATGGAAGCTGTAGTAGCTCCTGTATTCCAGCTATACGTTGTAGCACCACTAGCTGTTAAATTAGTAGAAGTTCCTCTACAAACCGTTGCACTACTTACTGCAACTGTTGGTGTTGGATTAACCGTAACGCTTAACGTTCTTGTATTTGCACATCCAGCAGCATTTGTGCCAGTTACGGTGTAGTTAGTTGTAATAGTAGGTGTTACTGAAATGGAAGCAGTTGTAGCTCCAGTATTCCAATTATAAGTTGCAGCACCACTTGCTGTTAAACTAGCTGCAGAACCTCTACAAACTGTTGCACTACTTGCAGCTACTGTCGGATTTGCACTAACAGTAATAGTTGAAGAAACTGGTGTACTTGTTCCAGAAGCATTGGCAGCTGTATGTGTAATAGTATATGTACCAGCAGCCGTATAAGTTACTGAAGGACTCTGTAATGTTGATGTTGGTGTTGATGAGCCAGGGAAAGTCCATGTCCAACTAGTTGGAGCATTTGTAGAACCATCTGTAAATGCAATTGGAGCACCTACACATCTTGTTGCAGCAGTTGTAAAACTAGCAACTGGAGGAGAAGATGATGGCGTAAATTTCACATTGATATTATCTAAGTATAAATTATTACCCCAACCGCTGCGCGATTCGAATTTAATATAAACACTAGGTTGCCCAACATACGCTGCTAAACTTGCACTGTCTCTCGCCCATTGAGCATTAGACGTTGGCGTGTAGGCAGTTGTTAGAGTTCCAGCAACAGTAGATAACTGGGTGCCGCCTTTAGTGTATATTCTGGTCCATGATCCGCCACAATCAGTAGAAACGTAAATATTTAAGGAGTCAATATCTACTGTACTATACATTCTGTGAGATCTATCAAATACAACTCTTAAAGTACTATTAGCACCTGTTAAATTTAAAGCTGGAGTACGTAAGGCATCTTTTTGACCAGTAATATCAATACCACCAGCAAAATTATCCATCTTAGCACAAGCTGTTGTAGTTGGCACTACTGGAATACCCGTTGTATTCGCTAATCTTGTCCAATTATAGGCAGCATCAGCCACATTAACGTTAGTTTCTAACCAACCTGTTGGCGGAAAAGTCACCCCATCAAATCTTTCGGTAAATGGCAATGCTTGTCCTACTGGTGCAGCAATAACCGTAAATGTAGAAGTTAATGAATTATTAGCAGCATTTCCATCAGCGGTACCATTTGGATTAATAACAGACGCAGAAAAAGTATGAGCCGCGTTAGTTAAACCCGTATAATTATTTAACGTTAGCACTGTTGAAGTTCCTGATGCTAATGACCCCGTCCAATTTAATGTTTGAGTTGCTAAAGCATCCATTCTATATAATATAGTAGCGGAGGTAATTGTAGTTGAACCAGAGTTATTTAATGTGATTCTTGGTGTAACACTATTACTACAAGTAGAAGATCCAGCAACTGGAGCAATAATACTAGTAATACCTGCATCTAAAGCAGACACTGGAGTACAACCTAAAGAAGTTGCTAAAACATTCCAAGGTGCAGTATTCACAACAGCTTCCATACGAGCTACTTGTTGTGCAGTAAACATATACATACAAGCATCATCTGTGTAATCCATATAATTCATCCACATAGTTCCAGGACTTGAAGGAGAACAAGCATCCGTTTGAATAGAACCTGCGGTGAAACAACCATAATGTTCGCCTGCTTGGTTAGGTGTATCAGAACATTGATCTGATCCAGAACAAGCTGTACCATCATCTCCCCAAATATGATATAAGTTAAAACAGTGACCAAATTCATGAGTTCCTGTGCGACCTAAATTATATGGAGGAGTTGCTGAACCACCGCTTCCTGTATAAGCATAATCAATAACTAAACCCCATGTTTGGCTAATTGTTCCCGTTGGGAACTCGCCATAACCCAAAAGACCTCCAGTTAAATCACAAATCCAAATATTTACATACTTAGTTACATCCCAAGGATCAGCACCACCAGTAGTTGACGATTTAACGACGTCGTTTGTTCCGAAGGAGGTAGCCGTCGTTGAATAATGCACTACACCAGTAGTTGGGTTTCCATTTGGATCGCGCTGTGCTAAACAAAAACGAATTTGAGCACCAGAAGCAACAGTAGAAAACGTTGGCTGAGTTACCTTAATAGCATCTGCATTTAATTTCGCAAAGTCATCATTTAAAACTTGAACTTGAGAAATTGCTTGTGCATTAGAAATATTTTCGGCAGCTGTATTATATACAACGTGAACAACAACAGGAATTGTTACTATCGCATTTGTTTTACTTACGGATAGACCAGCCGCTTTATCAGCTAAATACTGATCGATCATTTGATTATATTGGTTCAAATCATTTTGATAATTTGGACGCGTTTGTTGCAAATAGGCATGATGCTGCATTGTACCGCAGTTTCTTTGTGCCGGCACTTGAGCTAATACAGCTAATGAGTAACTAAAAGCTGCTGCAATGGTTAGTAGTGTTTTTTTCATAATTCAAACGATGTTTATTTGTAATGAAGTAAGTGAAGTCATCTGATAATTCAAAATTTTGAGCTCCTTTTTCAAAAATATTATCTAAACGAAATTTAGATACACTTAATCGATGTATAAAATAATTTAATCGAATTAAAGCAATATTTAATCGATGTTAACAGATGTTAAAAACTCCGAAATGAATCATTGATACTGTAGGTATTCTGTAGAAAAAAAAATGACTTCTAAAAAAAAGAGTAAACTCATGAAATTATTTAACACTTAGATCATAATCTTATTTAACAATTTAAAAATAACTCAAAAAAAAAATCCGCTTCATGATATGAAGCGGATTTTAAATTTATAAAAACAAGAAGCTACTTATTAATCACAATCTTTTTAGTAACTAATTTATCTGAATCTGTTTGAATCGTAACAAAATAAACACCATTAGATAAATGAGACAAATTAACTGAATGAGCACCGTTAGCAGACCCTTTAAAGTTTAAAGGCGATGACATCACTTGTCCAATTGCATTTAAAACACTAATAGTAACATTAGCATCCTTGTTAACGTTTGAAATATTCACAGAGAAAATTCCTGCATTTGGATTAGGGAAAATATCTAAAACAGGAAGTGACTGTTCTAAAGTTTCAATACCAGTAGCCGTTAAATTTGAAACATTAATATTATCTAAATATAAATTATTTCCCCAACCACTACGTGACTCGAATTTTAAATACACGCTAGGTTGACCAACATACGCAGATAAACTAACACTATCTCTAGCCCATTGAGCATTAGATGTAGGAGTATAAGCTGTGGTTAAAGTACCTGCAACAGTAGCTAACTGAGTTCCTCCTTTAGTATATAATCTTGTCCAAGTTCCTCCGCAGTCTGTCGAAATATAGATATTTAATGTATCGATATCCGTAGCACTGTACATTCTATGAGATCTATCGAATACAACTCTCACAGAACTGTTTGCACCACTTAAGCTTATCGCAGGAGTGCGTAAAGCATCTTTTTGCCCAACAATATCAATAGACCCAGCAAAATTATCCATTTTAGCACAAGCAGTAGTAGTTGGCACCACAGGAATTCCCGTCGTGTTTGCTAATCTTGTCCAACTATAAGCAGCATCTAAAACGTTCGTGTTAGTTTCAACCCAACCTGTTGGAGGAAAAGTTACACCGTCAAATCTTTCTACAAATGGCAACGCCGCCCCTGCAGGTGCTGAAATTACTGTAAATGTAGATGTTAATGAATTATTCGCTGAATTAGCATCTGCAGATCCATTTGGATTAATTACTGTTGCAGAAAAAGTGTGAGCAGCATTACTTAAACCAGTGTAATTATTTAACGTTAATACAGTTGATGTAGCTGAGGCTAATGAACCTGTCCAGTTTAAAGTTTGTGTTGCTAAAGCATCCATTCTATATAATATGGTAGCTGATGTAATTGTAGTAGAGCCAGCATTATTTAGAGTAATTTTGGGAGTTACACTATTATTACAGTTAGAGGAACCGTTTACTGGAGCAATAATACTTGAAATACTTGCATCTAAAGCGGTAACAGGAGTACATCCATTAGAAGATGCTAAAATATTCCAAGGCGCAGTATTTACAACCGCTTCCATTCTTGCAACTTGACCTGCCGTAAACATATACATTGAATTATCATCTGTATAATCCATATAATTCATCCACATTGTTCCAGGACTAGATGGGCTACAAGCATCTGTTTGAATTGAACCTTGAGCGAAAGGACCATAATGTTCCGATGCCTGATTCGGCGTATCAGCACATTGATCAGAACCAGAACAAGCTCCGCCATCATCACCCCAAATATGAAATAAGTTAAAACAGTGTCCAAATTCATGAGTTCCTGTTCTTCCCAAGTTAAATGGTGATTGAGCAGAACCTCCACTTCCAGTGTATCTGTAATTCAAAACTAATCCCCAAGTGTTACTTAAACTTCCTGTAGGAAATTCTCCATAACCCAATAAAGATGATCCTAAATCACAAACCCAAATGTTAACATACTTAGTTACATCCCAAGCAGTTGCTCCACCAGTGGCACTGTTCTTAACATTATCATTTGTCCCAAAAGTACTTACAGTAGTAGAGTAATGCACAACACCTGTTGTTGCGTTACCAAGAGGATCACGTTGTGCTAAACAAAAGCGAATTTGAGCGCCTGCGGCAACTGTTGAAAAAGTAGGCTGAGTTACCTTAATGGCATCAGCATTTAATTTAGCGAAATCGTCATTTAATACTTGTACTTGAGATATCGCTTGCGCATTTGAAATGTTTTCAGTTGCATTTTGATACACAACATGCACAACAACAGGAATTGTAACTGTTACAACAGCCGTTTTACTTACTGCTTGATCAGCAAGGTACTGATCAATCATTTGATTATACTGAATTAAATCCTGTTGATAGTTTGGACGTGTTTGCTTTAAATATTCATGGTGTTCAAGTGTACCGCAAGTTCTTTGAGGTGGCGCTTGAGCCAACACAGCTAATGAACAACAAAAAGCCGTTGCTAGAGTAAGTAATGTTTTTTTCATATTATGTTTAGTTTTTACAACCTTAAATTAATGAAAAAAAATCTGAGAATCAAAAAATAATGAGGCGAAATCCAATATTTTTTTCAATAACCTAGTACAAATATTAATATATGGATGAATAAAGGATTTGCAATACTAAATCGAATTAATTTATCGATAAAAGCTTAACTAATTTAATAAGAATATAAGCCAAATACTGTAGGCTTTTTGTAGAAATCTGGAGTCTCACCTTTTTTCCAAGCAGAAATTGGCTTTACTAATATACACTCATCACCTAAAGTAATGTTAGTTGCTACCAATAAATATGTACTAGGCTGTAATGTTTTTAGTAAATCTTCAAACATGGTTCCATTACGATAAGGAGTTTCAATAAAAAATTGAGCTTGTTTAAATTTAACCGTTAACTGCTCTAACTCTTTAATACGTTTAGGCCTTTCCGCTTTATCAATAGGTAAATATCCATTAAAAGCAAAATTTTGACCATTAAATCCACTTGCCATAATTGATAAAACAATAGAACTTGGCCCAACTAAAGGCACCACTTTAATTTCTTTTTTATGAGCTAACTTAATAATCTCTGCGCCAGGGTCAGCAATACCTGGGCAACCAGCATCACTCATTAAGCCCATGTTGTGACCTTGTAATAGAGGTTCTAAAAAAGAATTTAATTCATCCGTTTTTACATGTTGATTTATTAAAGACAATTCTGCTCGGCTAATTTCGGGATACGCACATTGTTTCAAAAAAGCACGAGCTTCTTTTGCGTTTTCAGCAACAAAATAGGTCAATGACTTTATCAAATCTAAATTGCGTTTTGGAAGTACATCCTCCAAATTACTTTCTCCTAAACCTACTGGCAATAAATATAAAGTTCCTTTTGCTGACATCGTTTTATTTTAAATAAATATGTTTTTCTTCGTCTATAGATAATACATCATCATCAATTAGTTTATTAATTAAATCATTCAATCGCTTACTATTAACCGATTGAAATTTATGTATTAAATCACTCAACTTAAATGATTGATTCGATAATTCTAATTTGATATTCTCTATCAATCCTTCGTCTGTTTCTAAATTACGCTTATATTTCTCTACGCACACATCGCAGTAACCACAATCTTTAAAATCTGTTTCATTAAAATAAGACAACAACAAGCGACTACGACAGATGTTTTTTTCGGTTACGTAATTTACAACACTGTTAATTCGTGTTAATGCTTTTTCTTTTAAAATAGGATAATTTATTAATCGTATAGATTCGAATTTTAAATTAATGCGATTTTGTAAAAAGATTAATTTAGGCAAAGTAGTTTGGGGAATAAAAGAAATAACACCTTGCTTATGTAAATTATCTAATTGTAAATTCAATTCGTGTTCAGATACTTTAGCACGGTAAGCCACATCTTTTTCTTTAATATGACTATACTGTTCGTACAAGCCTCCGTAGCTTCTTAATAACACTTTAATCAATGGTTCATATTTTGGAAACTTAATTTGAAAATTATACAACTCATCTTTTCCCATTAACATCATCACTTTAGCTGGCTCATACCCACTATCTAAAAAAGACACATAACCTTCTTTCTCTAAACACTTAATACAATTAAATAAGGTGATTGGTTTTAAATTATAGTTGCGCGTTACTTCTTCCATATCAAAACTTACAGATAAGCCCTCGCCACTCTCAACTGGAATTTGATAAAAATTAAAAATAGCTTGATACGATTGCTTTATTTCTTCAATGCTTGGTGTTTTTTGTTCGTACTGTTCTTTTAAATTAACAACATCGAAATTATTACATAATAAAATAGCATAAGCTGCCTTTTCATCTCTACCTGCCCTACCCGCTTCTTGAAAATATGCTTCTAAACTTTCAGGCAAATCTAAATGAACTACAAATCGCACATCTGGTTTATCAATACCCATTCCGAAGGCATTCGTTGCTACAATCACTTGTGATTTATTATCTATCCAATTTTGTTGTACTGTTGCTCTCTCATTAGTATTGATGCCTGCATGATAAAACGAAGCCGATATTTTATTTTGAACTAACCATTTACTAATCTCTTCTGTTTTCTTGCGATTGCGAACATAAACAATTCCTGAACCACCGATATTGTGAATGACTTTTAGTAAGCGTTCATATTTATTTTCTTCTATCTGAACAACATAGCGAATGTTTTTTCTTTCGAAAGATTGCCTGAAAACACCCTGATTTTTAAAATTTAATTTTAACTGAATATCTTCCACAACTTCCTTAGTAGCACTTGCGGTTACGGCAATCATATTAACATTAGGGAAGTACTCCCTCAGTTCTGCTATCTTTAAGTAACTTGGTCTAAAATCATAACCCCATTGAGAAATACAATGCGCTTCATCAATGGCAATTAAACCAATTGGTAAATAAGATAAGCGCTGACGAAATGTTTCATTTTCGATTCTTTCGGGTGATACATACAAAAATTGAACATGCCCATATGCCGCATTATTTAAAGCAATGTCAATTTCTTTAGTGTTCATCGACGATGTAATAGCTACCGCACTAATACCTTTACTTTTTAAGTTTTGAACTTGATCATTCATCAAAGCAATTAATGGCGAAATCACTAAACAGGTGCCACCAATTACTAAACCTGGAATTTGAAAACATAGTGATTTTCCACCACCTGTAGGTAATAAAGCCAAGGTATCTTTATTGTCTAAAACCAACTCAATAATATCTTGCTGCAATGGACGAAACGAATCGTAGCCCCAATGCTTTTTGAGATAAAAAAATATGTCTTGTTTTTGAGTCAATTAACTGTGAATAGGGTTTCTAAAGTACAATTTTTATTGCAATTCTTTCGCTAAAACTAAACAAGCGTCGTAAATTTGTGTTACTATTTAAAATATAGAGATGGAATTCGTAAATCCAATTGACAAAGATAAAGTTGCAGAAAACCCAGGGTTATTGCCTTATCCTCATCATGTAGGAGGTATTGTTATTAAACCTGAAGATACTGGAAAAATAAAGTCGCGGGCCTTAACCGCTATGCGCGAACAAACCAACATACAGATGAATCAAATTCAAAAGCAAGTTGAGTTGTTAATGCAACAAGCTAATGATTTAAAAGAGCGCGTAGAGATTTCAGAAAAAATATATTTAGCTGATTTATCTTTTGAACCTATTATCGGACAAACCTATCATTTATACCTAAAAGACAGCGTTTATAAATTACTGTTAATTGGCCCTGATGATTGGGGAAAAATACCATCAACTTTAGAATATGTTGGTACAGTAAAAATGTTAGGCGACCATACTTGGGATGTGATTTCTAAATAATTCAAAAAAAAATCGTACCTTAGGTTAAACAAAATGGTTATATAGCTGTTTTTACTATTAAACGAAACGTACTTACAATGAAACTTATTTTATACATATCGCTCCTAATTTTAAGCATGAGTTCATGCGCATTATTTCAACCCTCTGCAAAAAAATTAAATCATCGTGCCCTTTCTGCTCATAAACAGTATGATGCTGTTATTGTACCAGGCGTTCCTTTTATGGAGCCTAAATGGGATGCAACTATGCAGATGCGTGTTTTGTGGGCTATTCATTTATATAAAAATGGTAAAACCAAAAAGATCATCATGAGTGGCAGTTCTGTTTATTCTCCTTACGTAGAAGCACAGATTATGAAACTATACGCTATTGAATTTGGGGTACCTGCGGAAGATATTATTGTGGAAGATAAAGCGCAACATAGCACTGAAAATGTTTGGTATGGTTACAAACTAGCAAAATCATTAGGTTTAGAAAAAGTTGCTTTGTCAACAGATCCTTTTCAAACACGCATGACTTATCGGTTTGGTAAGCGTCGTTTAAAAGATTTAATGTATATGCCCGTGATATTTGACACTTTAAAAACTTTGCCAAGAGAAGTACCTGAGATTAATTATTTACCTCACAAAATAGACAACTTTGTTCCCATCACCGAAACTCAAAGTTTTGGGTATCGTTTTAGAGGAACCATGGGAAAGCACATTGATTTCAAAAACTAAATAGCATAAAAAAAGCGAGCAGTAATTACTGCTCGCTTTTTTTATGTATAAAATATAATTACTTAATAACTACAATCTTCTTCGTAGAAACTGAATTTCCAGAGTACATTCTTACAAAATAATTTCCATTAGGCATGTCAGCTAAATTCAATTTAACCTTTGATTCGTTTTTAGTGTTCAATAATACTACGTTTCCTAAAACATCTACCACTTCTATTTTAGTTATATCTTGATTTTTACTTTCGATAAATACAACGCCATCGTAGCTTGGCACAGGATAAACTTTAAAATTAGAATTTAAGTCAAATTGCAATCTACCAATACCTGTAGCCAATGAAACAGAACCATTAAATATAACTGTATCAATTCTGAACGTTCCGCCAGCTGCTTCAGCATTATATGGGTAAAATCTAAAATTATAAGCAGTAGTTTGACTAGTAAAATTAGCTCCACTTAAATTTACAGATAGCCCCTTTTGTTGGGCACTCGAAGTATAAGAATCTACTGTCCATAAAAAAACATCACTAGCTTGAACGCTAACATTTGTATTTGTTCCTGCGCTTACAGGTAAATTTGCAGCAAATGCATCTTTATTACTTCTCCATACAAAAGTTCTTGGTCCAGTACCAGATCGGTTCATATTAAAAGTGATACTAGTTAAAGTAACCTCGTATCCAACTTGTGGAGTTAAAGACACATCATAATATTTTGTCAGATCTACAGTTTGTGTCATAGCAGAATAAGTGTCATTTCCATTAGTAGCACCAGTTGTCCAACCAGAAAAAGCGAAAACTCCTCCAGCAGAAGTATTACTTGGTGTACCAACTGCGGTAAATGAGCCAAAAGTAAGCCCTGTTGCTGTAGGAACGGGCGTTGGATCTGTTGTGCCAGTGTTACCTGTAGCAGTGCTCGTAGAAACTGAGGTAAACGGATACATCCCTGAAAAAGATTGTGCATTTACTGTTAAAACAGTAGATGCTAATGCAATAGTAGAAAGTAAATTTTTTATCATGTTATTTTTTTATAAATTATATTCAAAACTACAAAAAAAAATCGATTTTTGTATTATGAAAACGTTAAAACAACTATTCGTAATCTTCGTATTTATTACTATTCAAACTAAAGCGCAATCAGAAGATGGGCTCGTTAAATGGTTAACCATAAAAGAAGCGCAAGAACTAAATAAAAAACAACCCAAACCTTTTTTAATAGATGTTTATACAGATTGGTGCGGCTGGTGCAAGCACATGATGAAAACCACTTATTCTAACCCAAATATTGCTGGCTACGTGAATCAATATTTTTATCCTGTAAAGTTTAATGCTGAAACAAAAGACACTATTGAATACAATGGAAAAGTTTATAAACCAACATCTCCAAACCCTAAAACACCACACGAATTAGCAATTAAATTTTTAGGAACAAGTTTAAGTTATCCTTCAACAATATTTGTGTCCAATAACTTTGAATATAATTTATTATCGCAAGGTTTTTTGGAAGAAAAAAAATTAGAGCCTCTTTTAATTTATACGGTTGAAAATGTATACAAAAGTGCTACGTATGATGACTTTGCCTCGCAGTTTGAGCACACTTTTTACGACACGATTTTTAAGAAAGGAGTAGTGAAAACTTATACATTAAAAGAAATAGAAAAGCTACAAAAAAAGAGTCCGAAAAAAATATTAGTAAATATTTCAGCTGGATTTTGTAACGCTTGTAAAGTGCAAAATGCGACTACTATAAAAGATAGCACTATTGCCGCTTATATCAATAAAAACTTTTATTTAATTAATTTTGATGCCGAAAGCAATGACACCATTATGTTTAAAGGTGAGAAATGTTTTAAAACATTACTGAATGGTTATCCCTTACATACTTTTGCCTTAAAAGCAACAAATAATAGGCTGCAGTTTCCTTCAATAGCTGTTTTGGATGACAAGCAAAACACTTTAGATGCCTTGAACTCGTTTTTAAGTCCTAAAACCCTATTGCCAATTTTGAAATATTATGCTGAGGATAAATATAAAACCACACCTTGGCCAGATTATATAAAAGCATACAATGAACCGCCAAAAAAATAAGCGATAATTTCTTATCGCTTATTTTTAAAATTCAAATTTGTATCCTATTCCTTTGATGGTTTTAATATAATCGTCACCTAATTTCTCTCTCAATTTTCTAATATGAACGTCAATAGTTCTATCCCCAACCACTACTTCATCTCCCCACACTTGTTCTAAAATAAATTCGCGAGTAAATACTTTTCCTGGCTTACTAGCTAATAATGACAAAAGCTTAAATTCTTTTTTAGGAAAAGCAATCTCTACATCATCTTTATAAACACAATATCTTTCTTTATCAATTTTAATTCCGCCTAAATCCAAAGCTGTTGATTTTTGCTGGTCTGGCGAATATCTTCTCAATAAGGCTTTAATACGGCTAATAAATACTCTTGGCTTAATTGGCTTTGTAATATAATCATCTGCTCCAACTTCAAAACCGGCAATTTGTGAGTAATCTTCGTTGCGCGCACTTAAAAAGGCTATCATTACATCTTTTAAACCTGCAATATCTCTAATTTCTCTACAAGTATCAATTCCATCCATTTCAGGCATCATCACGTCTAATACGATTAAATGAGGAATTTCTTTTTTGGCAATATTTATCGCATCACGTCCGTTAAGAGCCGTATATACTTGGAACCCTTCTTTTTTTAAATTATAACTTAAAAAATCTAAAATATCTTGTTCATCATCAACAAGCAGTATTTTATATAAACTATTTTCTGTACTCATATCTTTCTATCGGCACAAAGTTAACCTTAAACCTTGAGGTTAAAGTTAAATAAATATTAAGAAATCGTCTTATTTTTTATCTTAACTTAATATTATGGTAATATTTAACCCTATTTATACGATAAAAAGGCCTTAAATTTGACACTAGTTGTTAATACTAGATTTTTTAGTTAAACTAAAATTTCAAAACATATTTAACACAAAGTTTACGATAGCTAAAGTAGATTCGCTAAAATTAAACCCTATGGCCGTTACAATTAAACAACTTATCGAAAAAAACAAAAAGGCATTTGACAATAGTTACTTTATTGAATCAATCAATTTATCTTATATTTTAATTAATAAAGCATTGAAACAAATTGTAAAAGATGATTTAATGCAAGAAGTGATCGATCAAAAAATAAAGACTTCCAATTTAATTACCCATATAAAAAAAGAACTCCTAAATAATCCCACGTTAAAAACCAAAGTGTCGAAAAAAGTAATAAAAGACATTGAATTGTTTATTGACCTTTATAAATCTATTGGTAAAGAATTAAAATACCAATATCCCGAAAAGAAAATTACAGAAAC
>ERZ724520.1328-NODE-1328-length-12637-cov-4.570815_pt1 | contig 12637 bp, 10 predicted proteins | sample MGYA00376053_ERZ724520 | MGnify/ENA primary metagenome ERZ724520 (study PRJEB28724, sample SAMN07190886) | activated sludge metagenome | isolation source: activated sludge of sewage treatment plant in Hong Hong | place: USA: Christiansburg, Virginia | collected... | reverse complement strand
TCCCCATTCCCTAATCCCCCATTCACCATTCACCAAATCCCACATTCCCCAATCCCAATTCACCATTCCCCAATCCCTAATCCCTAATTCACCAATTCCCCAATCCCTACTCACTACTCCCTCTTAAAAATTTATCAACTGGTTTCATTACAAACCTCCTTATTAAGTAAAAAGCAATTAAATACATTAAAAACCAACCTAAAAATTTAGTACCTGGTGTACCATTAGAATTGATGTACACCCATAAAGGAGACACCATAGAAAAACCCCATACAAAATTGATGCTCTTTGTAATAAGTAGTGTATAAATAGACCCTACTAAACAGCCCAATAAAAAAATGGGTATGTACATAAATGGAATACCAAAATCTATATAACTTTCTGCAATATACCCCAAACTCCAACTTGCACCCTTATCGGCTGTTGCCACTTGTTTAATACAATATTCATTTACCATTTGAGAATCATCAATGGCTTTTTTGTTGGGATTAAGAATTCTAGGCACCAATACGTGCATTATATTGTTTAACCACAATGCTCCATTTTCGTGTGGTTTTTCACTAGGTACACGTACCATTGCTTGTGAGAAGAATTCTATATAACTCAATCTTTCTACCGATTGTGCAACAGTATTATTGTCCTTATCAAAAGGGTCAGCTTTTTCTGCTAGTTCTGCAATTTTATTTAAGGCATCGGTAGTAGATACTTGAATGGTTTGTGTACTAGTACCCTGATTTAAAAAAAAACGATACTCAGGCTTAATAGTTTGCCATATAAGTAAAAGGTATAAAGTTGCTATTACTATACCAATATTTCGTACATATTGTTTTAGCGATACTATTATCGGATAAAAAGAAAATACGACTGCTATGGTAATTAAAATATCTTTAAAAGAAGAAAAGAAGCTAACAAAACTTAAAATTACCTCAACAGCAATAATAATTACAATAATCCACATTTGTTTTTTTTGTACATATACTGTATGTATTAACAAAAACAACAACCCGGTTTTCATTACAATTAAAGCATTGAATAATTGTGAAAAAGCAGGAAACACAAATAATATCCCTTTTAAAAAAATACTCACTACTGTAGTTAATACATACAAGCTAATTACTTTGGTGGTACTATAACCAAAAGTTTCGGTATAACTAATGTAAACCTTTTTTTGTATATTTTTTGTAGTAAGAAAAATGCCTACTGCAAATACTAATAAAGCAATCAGTGCAAGAAAAGTAGTTTCAACAATTTTATAACTTAACGATAAATCTTCGTACTTCAACCCAACAAAATCGGCATAAAATATCTTAACTACAATAGACAACCAAAAATAGGCTAAGCCAATAAAAAGTACTTTAGGTTCTCCTGCACGCCAAAAAAGCTTATACAAAATAAAAAGTAGTGCTAAACTGTAGAAAACCAATAAAGGCTGTGCTGAAAAATATATTAATACTATGCTTAGTATAAGAAATAGAAACATTTATTAGTTTATGTTATGAATTAAGTTTAATAACCACCAATTGAAGAACTAAAATAATTGTCAAAAATTTATAGTGTATTCTTTTTAACAACAGTTTATTTAGGTTAGGACATTCACCTTAAAAGCAGCCAATTCTAAAACTTTTAAATCAAATTAGTATTACACTAAAACAACTATCATTTATTCAACAGTAAAATTTGTTTATGGTTAATTTGTTTATATAGTTTTTTAGCAATTCTTACTGTATAGTTTTCAAATTTTATCAAAAGAACAAGAAAGAGTATTACTAAAAGGACTATAAAAATAAAATTTAAATTGTAATACTTAAACAGTTTTAATATAGGAAAATGAAATAAATAGATTGCGTAGCTTCCTTCACCAATTTTAACTAATACTTGATTTAATTTAGACCTGTTATTTAAAGAAATTCTAAATTTTTGACTATATATTTTAACCAGTTTCCACAAAAAAAATAATGAAACTCCATTTATTATTTCTGTAAGCGTATCTGAAATTTTGTTAAAATGAATTAAAAATACACAGCCTACTAACCCGAACAAATAATAAATTGGATGAAAGCTTTTGTCACCTTGAGTTATACATAAATAATAACCCAAATACCAAATTACAAAAAGAGATCCAAAAGAAAAGAAAGGCGTGAAAAATAAATATTTATTTACAATCAATAATGTTATTGAACTTAAAAAAGCAAGAATTAGGGAGATTATAGGGTTGTTGTTGCCTATTAATTTGCTTGCAATTTTGTGTGTTAGGTATAAGAAAAATGGAAATAAAAAATAGAAGAACATTTCATAAGAAAGCGACCAAAATGGACCATTATTAGCAAATGGAATAAACCAACTACTTTTATTGGCTACTGGTGTTTGTAAGAAAAAAATGTTGCCTAATAGATTATTAATAGTAAAAGCCCTGCCCTGAGATTGATTGATTGTTATAGCAATGAAATATGAAAAAAGTATTGCAATAAAATATAGCGGAAGAATTCTTAATACTCTTTTTAAAAAATATTGTTTTAATCCTATAGTAGTTTTATAAAAATATTTTTCTGTAGACAACCCGATTGCAAATCCTGACAATATAAAAAAGAAGATTACTGCTGTTCTATTTAATTCAGAAATAAAATATAATGTATTATATAAAATTGGTTGGTTCATTAATTTTACTTTAATTGTATCATTATTTAAAGAAAAAAAATGATGAAACAACACTAATAAAGCTGCTTGCCCTCTTAATATATCAAGTATTATTATCCTTTTTTTTGGCATACTGTATAAATAGTTTTTGCAATATTTTCAAAACTCCAATCTTGTATAGCAATGTAAGAAGCTTTGCCCATTGTAGGTAACTGATTTTTTTTATTGTGTAGATTTTCTATTGTTTCTATTAACTGAGCTTCATTGCCACTTTCAAAAACATATCCATTTACTCCATCTTGTACCAAATTAGTAGCACAACCACATTTATTGCTTACCAAAACTGCTCTACTGCAAGCCATAGCTTCGTTAACAGCCAAACCCCAGGTTTCACCAGGCCCTTGAGAAGGCAAACAAAATATATCGCCTAATCTATACACAGCTGGCATGAGGCTTTGGTTTTGAAAGGGTAAAAAATGAATATTGTTACAACTTTTTGCTGCTTCTTTTAATGTTGTTTCTAATTCTCCATTGCCCACCATAATTAAATGAATAGTTGGGTTGGCCATTTTTTTTACAGCTTCAACTAGTAACAACGGATTTTTTTTTGGCTGAAATTTTCCACAAAAAACAAGTGTTGTATCGCTTGCTGTAATCCCTAAACCTGTTTGGGTTTCTTCTATAAAAGTTGTTTGTGTTGTTGTTAACTGTGCAAAACGTTCGTTGTCTATTGCATGTGGAGCAAATACCAATTGATGTTCTTTTAGTCCACAAAACTGATAATATTCTTTATTGGCATTGCCAACATATAAAGCAGTATCAATATGTTTGTACACCCAAGAAAGCAATGCACGGCGAAGTATTTTTTTTACGCCTCCAACTTCATCTAGCAAAGTAGAATCGCCCCTAAATAATACAGGAATTTTACCTTTAAAATATCTTAGAGCTGAAAGGTGACTTTTAAAGTTCCAACCAAAAACCAATACTACTGTTGCACCCCATTGTTGAATTTCTTTGTTTAGTGTTGGATTGGTTACATCCCAAAATCCTTTGTTGGTGTTGCCCTTGTTGCTTACAAAACTATATTCATAACCATCTAATAAAGGAATATCCCAACTAAAGCTTTTTCCAAAACCATCATCAAATACTTGTTCTACTTTTTCGTAGGTATAAAATACTTTTATAGCAACAATTCCTTGTTTATGCAATAACCTAAATAGTGGTGCATAATATTGAATGGGATGTGTAGTTACTATGGCAAGTTTGTGTTGCATCAAATTCATTAATATTTAGAAGGACTTGCCAATTACTGTATATTTTTTGCTTGATTTAATACGTTCCTTTACCCATTCTTCATCTCTTATATAAATTGTATTGCCACCATTATTGTAATTATTTGTTCGTTCTAATTCTCTTTCAAAAGGTTTATAATGAAAGGTTTTAAAACCATAATCCAATAAAATTTGGTGAATCTCATCTTCCGTAACACCATATTTATGACAACATCCATTTAATTCAACAATCAATGATTTAAGTGTAGCATTTTTTAAAATATTATTGGCACCTTGTAAAACACTTTTCTCAAATCCTTCTACATCAATTTTCATTAAAGCAGGAATTTGGGTATCCAAAAAAACATCATTTAATGTAATTATATCAACTTCTATTGTGTTTACACTTTCCTCGTTTCCTACTACAACATGATTAATTGTATCAAAATTATTTGTAAACTTTAGTTTGCCTTTTTCATTACCAACGCCAACATTATAAGGTACTGAAATATTTTGCAAATTATTTATTTCAATATTACTTTTCAAAAAATGATACGTTGATGGCACAGGTTCAAAAGCAACACTTTTAGCACCCACAACGCCACTTGCTAGTATAGTGTATGAACCTATGTTTGAGCCAACATCTGCAAACATATCTTCACTTCTTAAAAGGTGTAAGAGAAATGCCATATCCTCAAATTCATGTAACCCTGCATAAATATTTCCAGTAGCCCCTGTCATACCATTTTTTACCAAAAATTTTGTACCCAAAATAAAAGGGTACTCAAATGAGTTAGTGTTTATTCTACTAATTATTTGCCATTTAAAAAAACGACAATATGCAGCAAACAAATTATTTTTAGTTAATGGATGTCTAGTTAAAAAGCGTTTCGTAACAGAAAAACTCATTTAAATATATTTTTATTTATTTACAAAGTTGTTTTATACCAATCAATGGTTAATTCAATGCCTTTTTTTACATTAATGTTTGGAGTCCAACCCAGTTTTTGGTGAATTTTTTCTATACCAATGGCACGTCTTCTAATATTGTCAATATCTCTTTCGGCAACATTTTGTACTTGTAAATTGCCTGTATAATTGCTAATAATTTCGGCTAATTTATTTACCGATGTTTCTACACCTGTACCAACATTAAAAACATCGCCCAATGCTTTTGGGTGCACTGCTGCTAAAATGGTTGCATCAACTGCATCTGTAATAAAAGTATAATCTCTTGTTTGTTCACCATCTCCAAATACATTCAATACTTCATTCATTAAAGCATTGTGTACAAATTTACCCAATACACCACAGTATGGATTTCGTGGCGATTGACCATAACCATACACATTAGAATAACGTACACTTGAAGTTGGAATATTGTAACTTCTATTGTAAATCATGGTGTAATTTTCGCCCAACAATTTTGTAGCTGCATAGTTGCTTAATACAATGGTTGCATCGTTTTCTGAAACTGGTAATGTTGTTGCACTTCCATATACAGAACAAGATGATGTATATACAAATCTTTCTAACAATGGTAAATCGTTGTTTTTAATAAACTCTAGCATTAATAAAGTACTCTCTGCATTTACCCTCATATCATCTAAAGGATCTTTGCCCGATGCAGAAATTTGTTTACATGCCAAATGAAAAACAAAGTTCACTTGTTGTATTAGTGGAAATAACTGTTGTGTATCTAACACAGAAATTTGATAAAATTCTACTTTATCAATATCTGCACCTAAAATAGTAGGGCTGCTGTTTATACAGTTATCAACAACAATTACTTTACATTGGTAAGTATTTATTAGTGTTTTTACAAGGTTATGCCCTACAAAGCCTAACCCACCTGTTACTAATACTTTTTTACCTTTTACTTTTTCTAAATAATTCATATAATAAATTAGCAGTGTTTTGAAATATTGTCTAAAAAAACTTTTGTCATACCCTCGGCAGTGTTTTCTAATACCAAAGGATGTGATAAATTGATTGGTTGAAATTGATTGATATTGTTATATAATAAATTTAGCGTATTAACTAATGCAGCTTGTTGTTTTATAGGTAGTTCATCCGCTTCTGCAGAGTAAGTAACTACATAAGGATAGTTCAATTGTTTTAAAAATTTTGCAGGGAAAGAATCTTTATGAACAAAAGCTAAAAATGGTTTTTTAGAAACTATTAAGCCCATTAATTTAGAAGCTGCATAATAAGGTTGCATTCCGCCTACCAAAAAAATTAGATCAGCAGTTAACGTTAATTCTACGGCTTTTTTATACGTAACTCTTAATGGATATTCATTAGCAAAATTGCTCATATCATTTTCGTTAAACCACTTGCCCATTTGTGCTTTAGCTAACCCTTCGCCTGCATAAGTTGTTCCATACATTTCTATGTTGAAGTTTACAGTATTGTGCCATTGTGCAAATGCTGGCATTAAGCCATCTAATACTGCATAACAGTCGCCCCAAATTGCTCCAATATAGCGTATGGTAAAGATTTCGTTTTTTTGTGTTGGCAGTTGTTTTGCTAGACTTAAAAAATCACTTTCTTCAGCACCATAAGGCACTGCAAACATGGGAATATTTTGAAGAACTGGATGACGCTTTTTTAAATTGCTATTGATACCTTCTGAAACAGAAAAGATAATGGATGCATTTTTACAAACCCATTTTTCTAAAGTACGAGCAATAAACTGTGATGCTTTATATTTAAAACTTCTATTAACAGCCAATTCCTCATGTACCCAAGGATCTATAAAATCTATTCCATAAGGCACTTTTGTAAACCATTTTACTATGGGTGCAGCAATTAAAATATACCAAGGCGGTACTGGATAAAGAATAAAGTCGGCTTTCTTTTTTTTACAATCTTTAATAAGTTTTGTAATTAAAAAAGGCAACATTCTTAACCCTAAATCACCAATTTTAAATTTTCTTGTTTTTCGTTGATCTAAACATTTTAGTTCTGTAACAGTATTTTCGTTACCCAACAATTCATACATCCATTCGTCTTTGCTTTCTTCTCTATAATAAGCATTTACAGTATAAGCATGAGGATAAAATCCAAACTTTGTACAATGCTTCATTAATAACCTTACACGTTGTGATGGTGGTGCTGGTGAAGGAGGGAAATGAGGTGATATGATGAGGATTTTTTTCAAGAAAGTGATATTTGAGATTTGTATAATTTAACCCATTAATCTAAAACTTGATAATCTACTATCATCAATAAATTCAGGGAATCATTTATTAGGAAAAGCTTTTCACCAATGCAAACTTGCTCTTTAATGATAAAAATTTCTTCTCTATATAATTGTATGAAAATATTGAAACAAGAATTGAAATGAATGTTATAACCAATAATGTAGCAATAGCATACAATAAATTATTGTTTAAAAAGTGTAGGTTTAAAAGTGTAAACAATTTTGAAACTAAAAAAATAACCAACATGTGGTATATATAAATACCATAAGAAACTACACCAATTTTATTGATGATTGGATGCTCTAAACTTACAATTGTTTTAGTATTTAATGCAAGGTTTAAAATTAGTAATGCATCGACTATAGAAAATATTTCTCGATTAATAAATGTATAAAAATGAAAGATTGTAGTAAAGTGAAATAAGATAAACAATATTATGATGGCTATTTGAAAGTATGTATTAAATACAATTGTAAGTATTTTACTTTTTTGCAAATAAAGTAATGCCATTAATGCCCCAATAGCCATACTACTAAATGAAGAAATATACAATACCTTATACCAATGCGTATCAAATTTTTGCAACAATAGTTTTACTACTAAAAAAACTACTAAAAACAGTAGCACTCTAAAAATTACATTTCCAGTTTTGGCAATTAACCATGGCCAAAAAATATAAAACTGTTCTTCTACTGCAACACTCCATAATGGTGTTAACGTAATTATTCCTAATCCAAAAACATACTCGTAATTACCCAGAAAAAGCAGAAAATAAGCTAATGAGCTAACATGCGTTTTATTAAAAACTTGAAGCTCTGAAAACAAGAATCCACCAATAATAGTAATGAGAATAATTAGATAGTAAATAGGCCAAATTCTCAATATTCTTCTTATATAAAATTTGGCAAAATGAATTTTATTGAATTGTTGTTTTTCTAACTCTAGCAAATAAGTAATTAAAAAACCACTTAATGTAAAAAATAGCACCACACCTTTCCAACCTAACCCTAATCCACCTACACTTAAATTTGAAATACCAAGCATAGCACTAAATTGATCTACATGAGATACAAGCACCATTAATACAGCAATTGCACGTATTCCATTTAAACTAGGTAAATGTACTTTACTGCTCATTATTTTTTTTTGTATAAAGCTCTTCCATATATTGCATTACAGGTTGCATTTCATTTTCCCAAAATAATTCTTCCCTACTTGCATTTATAGATGCTTGTTTATATTGCAACAATACTTTCCTATTCATATTCAAATAATCTATAGATTCTGCCAATTGTTTGTAATTACCTTGCTCGTACAACATACCATTCTTGTATTCATTCACTGTTTCGGCTAAGCCAGGTAAATTTGGCATAATAATAGCCATACCTGCTGCTATATATTCAAATAATTTATTTGATGATGTTAATTGCTGATTTTCTTCTGCTGCCAATTCGCCTGCCAAACCAATATCGTAACCTAACAAAGATTCTACAATTGCGTCAGGGTTTGCTGGTGGCAATATTGTAACCTTATCTGTACTATTTAAATTAATTAATTTTTGTTGTAACAATGTACTATTGCTAGTACTCATATTACCTTGTAAATACAAATGAACAGGTGTTTTACAAACACTTATTGCAGCTAATAAAATTTGTACGCCTCTTATATTTTCTGGTACAATATTTAGCCCATGCCAAACCAATTTTAGCGTAGCAGCATTTTCTTCTCCAAAAAGATAATTTGTTTTTACTGGTACATTTCGTACTCTATAAAAGTTGGCATTTGTAACAAAATCTTTTACCAACCTTTCTTTCATTACATTGGTTGTAGCCAAAATAATTGGGCAATCTTTTGTAAAAATATTTTCTGCTTTTTTTACCCAATTGTATTGTTGTGTATTGGTAGTAGCATATTGGCCTTTAAAATATTCTTGCGAATCGTATATTACTTTAGCACCTGTTTTTTTTGCCAACTCACATGCAAAAGGCAATGCATCTACTAGATTAATTAAAATATAATCGAATGGTAATTTTTTAATTTTGGAAGGGAAAAAAATAAACCCTTTTGTAGCCCCATGCTTAAAACTTAGATACTTGCCCGTTTTTGTTGCAACAAAATTGTTTAACTTAAAAAACAAAGAAGCCAATAGCCAACGAAATTTTGAAGCCCTGTTATTTTTTGAAATATCTGTTTCAAAAAAATTCCAATTCCTTTTTTCGATTACAGATTGATAAATACTTTTGGGGGCTAATCCAATAACTGTGTTGTATAAATACACTTCACAACCTTTTGAATAAAAAAAGTCTCCTGCTTTTAACAACCTTGGGTGATAACACACTTCTGATTGCACCAATACTAAAATTTTCATTTGATATTATTTAACAACACTTCTAAAATTTTAAAAGAAGCATCGCCATTGCCAAAAGGATTTTTACCAGCAATCATTGTATTGTAAACATTTGGATTGTCTAAAATTTCTTTGGTGTTGTTCACTGTTTTATCAACTTGAGTAATTCTGCTTTTTTTGAGCAGTTTATTCAAAAGGATGTTTACTCAATGCCAATTTTGCAAATGGATGATAGTTGCCTGTTAAGCCTTTGGGAGTTTGGGTACGTATATCGTGTACAATATTGATAGAAGTTTTGGCTTCTTGTAAACCAAAACCATTGCCTGCCAAAATTTCTTTGTAACTGTGTGTATGCAGTTCTGTAAAGCCATCGCTAAATTCAAAAGATTCTCCATTAATGGTTAATTCTCTAAATGTACGCTTACCTGCATCTCTTACATTTTGAGGTATGGTATTGTACTCTATACTTAAAAACCAACGTACTCTTGCTTGTTTAAATTCTAAATAACCTGCAGCTCTATCATGCTCGTGTAGGTGCACAATATTTTCTTTTAAATCGCCAAAAATCCAAGACAACATATCGTAAAAATGTACCCCAATATTGGTGGCTATTCCACCAGATTTTGACTTGTCGCCTTTCCAACTTGTATAGTACCAATTGCCACGAGAAGTAATGTAACTTAAATCTACATCGTACACAGTATTTGCATCTCCTGCTGCAACTTTTTCTTTTAAAGCAATAATGGCAGGGTGCAAACGAAGCTGTAAAATGTTGTACACTTTTTTGCCTGTTTGTCGCTCCATGTCTATTAAAGAATCTATGTTCCAAGGGTTTAATACAATGGGTTTTTCGCAAATAACATCGGCATTGTTTCTTAAACCAAAACGTATATGAGCATCGTGTAAATAATTGGGCGAACAAATAGATACGTACTCAATGGGTGTATGCTGTAAACGTAGTTTTTCAATATGCCTATCAAAACGTTCAAACTCTGTAAAAAAATCGGCATTGGGAAAATGGCTATCCAATATACCTACACTATCAAATTTATCTAATGCACAAACAATGGCGTTGCCAGTGTCTTTAATGGCTTTCATGTGTCGTGGTGCAATAAAGCCTGCAGCACCAATTAAGGCAAAATTTTTCATTTGATTATTTTAATTAAGTTGTAGTTTGTAATGACCTCACCCCTACCCCTCTCCAAAGGAGAGGGAACTTGAATGGATTGTGTTTATTGTAAAATGATAAAGTATTTTTTTTAGTAACGTAGTTTTGAGTTTGTTAATCTTATACCCAACCCCTCTCCAAAGGAGAGGGAACTGGAATGGATTGTTTTTATTGTAAAAATTGATTGATTTTTTGAATGTTTTTTTCGTAGGTATTTTCTAGAGCATAGTGAATTCTTTTTGTTTGTTGTTCTACAGAATTATATGCTTCTATATTATTAATTACTGAAGAGAACAATTCTGTATAGTTATCTTCTTCCCCTTTTCCTGTCATAGGGAAAAGGGGAAGTTTACTATAATAAGAAAGATAGGTTGATATAATTACTTTACCTGTACTTAAATATTCTAAAATTTTATGAGAGTTCGCCCCACCATTTACATCTTTTATTGAGCTATTGATATAAATAAAAGCATCAATTGTTTCTAGTTCATCTACTATTTCATTGGCTTTTTTTACACCATAAAATTGTGTGTTCTTGCAATTTTGCTTAATCCATTGCACTGTATTGTAAATGGACTCATTGTAAGTTGCTAATAAGTTATTGTTCTTATTGCTATAAGCTCCCCAAAAATGAAAATCGATATTGGGATTTTCTAATACCGTTTTCTTAAGATTTACTTCATCTAAAAAAGATATTAGTAAATTACCTATATATCCAACCTGTATTCTTTTATTTGTTATTGTATTAATGTTTTGTTGCTGTAACGCTTTCAAGTTTTTTCTTGCAGCATTTTCATATTGCTTATTGAGTCCGTGATTAATTAGAAAGCAATTCTTATTAATCATTTTAAATTGTTGTAAAATTTCGTTAGCAACAGATATAACTGCATCCACTTTTTTTGCAGACCTCTTTTGTGCATTAAGTTTTATTTGATCGGCAATAAAAAATATTTTTTTTGTGCCAAGATACCTATTAAAGTAACCATGCAAATTGGGATCGAAATTCCAAATTTGATAAAAAAATAAATTCTCCTGTTTAGAAATTTTCTTAAACAATTGCAATAAGTAAAAATCTAGAATTTGTGTTATCCCAAATCTATACCTCAAAAAATCGACTACTCGAATTTTCGGTAAAAAAATATTAATTATATATAAATTATCAACTTCGTCAATAGGATATATTTGGTAATTTTTAACCATGGGGTCTCTATTGGGAGGATTTATAAAATACACTTTATTTCCCTGCTTAGCTAGCTCAATAGCATAGTTATGTTTAGAAACCTGTAAATTTCCCCATGCATTAGGGGAAATGATAAGAATGGTATTCATTATATTTTGGCTCCTAGTTTTCTTAGCACTTTTATAAATGGTTTAAGTACAGCCAATGCTGGATGTTTACTAAAAACACTTTGTGTGGTAGCAAACTCTGTATGTTCTCTTCTAGGTTGTGCTATTATTGCTTCGAACTCGGTTTGTGTTAAATTAAATTTTTTTATTACAAACTCATAATCATCTTGTAATTGCTGTTCTGTAATAATTGGTGTTTGTAATTCTTCTAAGGCTTCTTGCTTGGTTAATTGCCCACTAAAAATTAAGTTGCTTAAATGTGCTTTGCGTTTATCAATACTAAACTTTACTGGTAAAATATAGCCTTGATAAAACCGTGTAAATACACTTTCGTAATGTTTGCCACCGTAATCTCTCCAACCCAATTCTTGTGCAATTATTTCTTTTACTTTATGCTTATTATAAGGTACGTAGTTTAGTATATCAATTACACCTATACCCTTCATTCCAGCATACAATTTCTTTTGTTTTAATCCAAAAAATGGATAGGTTTTTAAAGGTTGTTTACCAAATTGTTTGTGTATATCTTTAATATTGGCATCATCGCTTTTATTAAATATCCAATACTTAGGTAAGGTTGCTTCTGTAACAATATTATTACCGCTTAATATATGTTTAATATTGTTTTCGGCAGCTAGTTTAAATAGTGTACCAGAAATTGCAT
>ERZ724520.1326-NODE-1326-length-12678-cov-4.676780_pt1 | contig 12678 bp, 11 predicted proteins | sample MGYA00376053_ERZ724520 | MGnify/ENA primary metagenome ERZ724520 (study PRJEB28724, sample SAMN07190886) | activated sludge metagenome | isolation source: activated sludge of sewage treatment plant in Hong Hong | place: USA: Christiansburg, Virginia | collected... | reverse complement strand
ACTTTGATATTCTTTTATTTGTTTTGTTTGTGAAATGTCTTTGTATTTGAGAGATGATAACATTTGCTTTAACTAATCTTTTTCTGAAACTAATTTTGATATTTAGTGTTCAAAAAATTATTTTTATTTTTGAAATGATATGAAGTTAACGAATTATTATGGAATTCCATATTATTGTAATTGTTTGACAACGCTATTACGCAAATTTTCGAGTTATTAAACATTTATGATTTAAATTTTATCTACTGAATTTTTCATTTCAATCAAATGTTTTAAAATGCTTGATAAATTAGTAATTTTCACTTACTCTGACAATTATGTTATTATTGCTTTATCAATTGACTATTAAACGGAAGAATTAGAATTTTGATGTTCGATTAATTGCTAGATCATTTTTTTAACCTACAATTTGGATAGCATTTTCTACTATTTTTGGATTTAATGGTATTTTGGAAAAGATTATTTAAGTCTAATTTGAATTTTGTAGTGCTATGAAACGAAAATTCCAAAGGTAACCCAGTTTTTTTCGGAAGTAAGTAGCCATTCCCAAGAATGTGCATATTTTTTAAACGCAGCCACAAGAGATATGAGTTGAGCTGGTTTTATTGATGCTTAAACAATATTTAGCTCTTCTAATCGACTTAAGAAAGGTGGTTCTATCCGTTTGACTAATTCTATTTTGTGAGATCCATAAGAAACTCTAAATATATCTGTTTCACCTGCAATAACAAAATTATTATCGGCATTAATATGTTTATCTTTGAGTTTATGAACTCCACTGTAGTTGATGTCGCTGATTACCATTGCAGAGATATTAATGAATATTTTGGAAAGGCATTGCAGTGATTCATTGTCATTTTTAAGTTGAGGAATAAAAACTATTCTAAACTTATTATTTCCTAAAACCATGCATTAGGAGAGATATGTCAGCGGAGTTTAGAATTAGTTCGGTTTGATTATTTAGAAAGAAGAGATGAGTGGCAATTGTTATGGTTGTAGCGCTAGCAATGTAAAAAGCTGACATTAATCTTAAAGATTTGGAAATTTGTGGATGTTAATGTGAGGTGATATTGCTTTTGGTGGGCGATTGAGGACTATCCATGGGAATAGCTTAATGATTTGGGTCATGATTAAGTCTGTTATAGTTATTAACGTTATAAAAATAGTTTATTTTAAAAATATCAAGCATATGAGGAATCATCCTAAGATTAAGAGTAGCTTAGCTATTACTTGGGCTTTCTAGGCTATTAAACTCGAGTAATAGCTAATTTCTTATCAATGGGAGTGGGTTGTGAAGGATTCGGTTGTTAAGCCCTTTCTTACTATTATTCCTCTTATTCATATTTGTATTGTTGAGGGTATTAGCTCTTAGCAGTGTACTATTCTCGATTGTCGATGCTGGAATAGATGTTTCTGGAATAGGAAGTGTTATTTGGAGTAAATTTCTTCTAAACAATCAAGTATTTGGAGGCTGGGGCTTGGTAAACTTAGACTGTTGGACCGAGGAATAGTTATTAGAACTCTTACTAACCTCTTAATTTTTTGTTTGAATCCATCTGAGCTAAAGTCAAAGGTTTTATTCCTCTAAATTAACAAAAATATACACGAACTGATTACGTTTACCTTATTCTATTCTCTTCATATTGTAGTCAATTTGTTGTTCTTCAGTTTATTTTTAATATTTTTTATATTATCGCTCCTTTGAAATCTTTTCAAGAGCATTTGAACCCCTTTCAAGGGACTTACGACGATCTTCCTCTTCTTTTTGTTTCTTTTTAAATATGAGTTATTGCTTTCGTTTTTCTTCGCTTTCGCCTCGTTCAATTGCATTGGGTCCTTATTATGTGTTTTTAAATATGATGTGAGGATTGTGGAAGCAAGTTTTGGAGTAGTCAATGCTTGCTTTGTTGAGTCCGAATCGTCCTAGTCCATTTTTCAGCAATTAAAACTATCTTTTTTAATCTTCTTCTGCTCTTTGTCTCTATTGTTCCTATTTTTCTAATAAGTAATCCTTATATTTAATTGCTTGCTGCCTTTCATATTTTTCAGTCTCATTGGCAACTTTCCTTCTCATTTGGGCCTGTCTTTCCTGAATGGCGGCTTCTTATTTTTCAGCTTATAAACGACGAAGAGCATCTCGGAATCTGAACTGTGCATTTTATTAATTTTCTCTTGCTTTTTGTTCATTTTAAATTCTTTTAATTCTGTCTTGTTCCTATTTGATTTTTGCCTGCTCGGCTGCTCTTTTTTCCTATACAATGGCTTATTCTTTCATTTTGACTAACTATTACAGTTATCTCTTTTTCCTTTCGATTTATTAGCGGATTCGTGATTGTTAATCCTGGATTATTTTTTCTCTTTTTTTTTGCAAGTCTTGTTTAACTCGATTACGTTCTTGATCACTTTCCTGTCTAATGACTTGTTTATAGTATTTTTGCTGTATCTTGGTGTTATCGGTGGGTTCTGGTGGCCTGTAGGCCTTGTAGGTGGTGGCTGTGGCGGTGGGGTAGTCGAACTGGTTGGTTGTTTTCATTTAACGATTTAAACAAAGTAAAGAATATAATAGATAGTACTGATTAAGATGAATAATATGAAAAGAAAGTTGTTGTTTTATATGTTGGCTTAATGGTAAAATTTTTACTGGTTGAAGGTTTTATTGTCCTTGAATAAATATTTGAATTAGCATATACATGTTAGATATAATAATAATATATGGCTTATCGTCAAAGAAATATCCCAGTAACTTCTAAAGAAGAATGCGAATCTCAGACTGATGTTCGGTATAATTTGAGATAAAACTTAGACTCATCGAAAGCTATCTACTCGATGGTGAGACGCAACCACATTAGAGCCACCTGAGATCATCCACTATTCGTCTCTCTGAAGTTTATGGATCGTCTGGGTTACTTAGACCATTTTCTGATCATCATCTTCTCTAATAGTTTGCTAGGGAGGTGAAATAACTCAAGGAACATGCTTTCGACGAAAAGACCGTTGGGAAGAGACTCGAGATTCTGGAGGGTCATATCCAAGGACTATTGAAAAGGGATTTCCTGTTGAGTGGATGCGGTGAGGGTTCATAGAAATGGACGAGCTACTACTCTACGCTAAACTAGAAAGAAAAAGATATCATTCGGATGCATCGTTAGAAGGTCTACTCTGATTTGAAGGTAAATCGATTACAGGAGCGGATTGACAGTTTGGAAGAGGAGGTGCAGCAACTGAGATGGGCTCTAGTTCACTCACAGAAGGCAGTCGAGGAGAATAAGCTCTATTCTTCCGTTTATGAGAAGATTAACAAAATTATCGCTACTGGAAATAACAAAGGGGCGGATATTTAGTTAGTTTTTTCGGAACAAATCCTACCAGTTTATAGTGAATTTTCACTCAACTTGAATAACCTCACCAGAACGATCAACAAAGATGTCAATATCAACATCCGACCGCTTGTGGCTAGTCTGGCTAAGGAATTTGATCGATTGCTAAAGGAGCAACAGTTTAATGAATAGAAATTGTCAGAGACCGTTACTAGTCTGATCAACAATTTCAAGGGAGTCAAGGGTGTTGAGTATCTTAAGAATCAATTCGACTGGGCCCAAAGGACACAAATTGCTGAATCGAACTACACTCAAATCTTATCTTTGCTGAGCCACGAAATTTAAGGATTGAAACGAGACCAGCCTAATTTGAAGGGAGCTTAGAGATTTGATTGGTTGACTAGAAAACTGTAGGAGGAGAACATCGAACTAATTCCCATTAACGGGTGGATTAATTTAGCAACTACTCATTTGAGAGTTAGATAGGTGGGAAGAGAAGATACAAAGTTGAGATAATTAATTGGTATTTTGGCAGGTGAGTTCAAGAGAGTGTACTTGAAGTTCCCAGAACTCAAGAACCATGTTTCGGCAAAGTTGATTCAGATATTCCAATCATAGGCCTTAGCTGAACTCATTGAGGGTGGGTCAATTGAGAGATTGAGGGAGATTATCATTCATGAGATCGATACTATTCGAGTGGACAATGTTTACAGTTATGAGAATAGTAAAGATGCTAAGTTAATTTTCAATTTAAGAGTACTGATTAAGAGTTTGTTTGAGTAATTGCAGAGAGTGAGAGACAAGCATGGTATCGAGTTGGGTCTTGATGCCGGAATTTTAGGTTTGATCCGAGAAATGGGAATTGATTGCATCAATGTATAGGAGATTATTGATTTGTTCAGGCCTCCAGCTCGTTACATTGAGGTGCCAGTGGTGGTTGAGAACATTGTTTACGAGACTAAGCATTTTGAGAAAGGAGTGCCAATTAACAAATCTACTCCAATTGTGATATCATAGTAAAAGCTGCAAGTGGTGCCTGTTAACAAGGAGGTACCAGTTTACATTGAGCGACCGGTCGAGCACATCATTACAAATAACATTCCAGTTGAGATTGTTACTGAGAAGATAGTGGAGGTAAAGACAAACGTGGATGTGATAGTGGATAGAGTAGTGGAGGTAGCTAAGGAAGTGCCAGTTATTAGATAAAAAGCAGTAGCTTTGTACGATCGGGAAGAAGTTGTGCAAGAGATATAGGTCGATAAAATTGTGAAGGATATCGAGTTTAGGGAGGTTGAAAAGATAGTTCAATTAAATATTCAAGAGATTGTGGAGGTTGAGAAGGTTATTGAGAAGGCAGTTATCAGAAATGAGATCCGGGAGACGATAAAGTAAGTAGAGGTGAAGGTGCCGTATGTGATTACTAAGACTGAAGTGTTGGAGGTGGAGAAGAAAATTCCCTATGTGATATAGAAAGAGAAAGCAGTCTAGGTGAGAGTGGAGGTGCCAGTTGAGATAAAGGTTCCTGAGATTACTTTTGTGGAGGTATTATAGTTCCGTGATAGACCAGTGGTGACGAACAATACTATTGAGAAGCCAGTGTACGTGTAGTTGAAGGTGGAGAAGGAGATAGTGAGATAGGTACCTAAGGAGATATTTATTGAGAGATCGCATTTTGTGAAAGGGGATAAGGAGGAAGTGATTCGATAGGTGCAGGTGTTTGTCGACAAGCCGATTATCCAGTAGGTTATGATAACTAGAGATGTGTAAATCGAGAAGGTTGTTCCACTTTATATTACTGAGCAAATACCAGTAATTACTAACGTTTCAGTGCCTTATTTCACTGAAAAGGTCAAAGAGATTGAGGTTGAGAAAGTCAAGATTGTTCCCGCTCGACAGGAAGTTGTCAAAACAATTAATGTCGAGAAGCCTGTTCCCATTATTATTGAAAAGGAAGTTGTGAGAGTAGAGCAACAGTTTATTGATAGAATTGTGGAAAAAATTGTCGAGGTACCTAGAGTGGTTGAGATCTAAAAGATAGTTGAGAAGATTGTAGTTGTGCCAAGGATTATCTAAAAAATTGTTGAGGTACCAAAGATCGTCGAGAAAATCGTTATTGTTACTGAAACTGTACTTCAAATAGTCGAGATTCCAGTTCCTCAGATTATTATTCAGGAAGTGTAGGTACCAATTGAAGTAATTGTTGAAAAAATTGTGATTGTAAAAGAGAAAGAGATTGAAATAGTTGAGGTGTAAAAGATAGTTGAAAGGATTGTAACTCAGTAAAAGGTGGTTGAGGTGTAAGTTGAAAAACGTGTACCTTATGAAATTATTAGAGAAGTGCCTGTTGAAACTTACAGAGATAGAATCGAGTATCAAAGAATGGATATCAATTAGACCAAAGTTGAGACTATTGAGGTCCAAGTGCCTTTCATTGTTCAAGAAAAGGTGCCTTTTGTAGTTGAGAAGGAAGTAATAACTCACGAAATTATTCAAGAAGCAGTTTATGAGAAATTGTATAATGAGAAAGAGAAGGCAGTTGTGGTGTATGAGGACAAGTTAGTTGTTCAGGAGATTGTGGTTGAAAAACCGATTACTGTTCAAGTTAAAGTTTAAGTTCCTGGGCCCGAGACAATTGTGAGATTGGTTGAACCTGTTTAGGTTGAGATCATTAGAGAAAAGTTAGTAAAATAACAATGCTACACTGAGCATATTAAGTAAGTTATTTTGGAGCATGACAAGATAGTTCCCCTTATTCATGAGAAACTAGTCACTGTTTCTATCAATTAAATCGTTAAATGTCCTTAACTTATTTAAGTTCCTAAAATTGTGAAACTAGTCCATTACAAGGAAGTTGCAGTAGATGTTCCTGTTAGGGAAGAGAGACTGGAGACTACTATAGTTCAATAAATTAAGGAAGTTTAGAAAAAAATTGAGGTTCCTTTTGAGGTTGAAATTAGCCGATAGCAAATAAAAGAGATTGTTAAGGAGATTAAATGTTTCATTACTCAAGAAGTTCCCAAAGAGATTCACACTGAAGTTGAGATATTGTTGCCCACTGAAACACGAACCGTTGAGGTTCCAAGTGATCCAATAATTCAAGAGTTAAGAAGTGAGACTAAAAACATTGAGGTTGAGGATCGTGTGATTGAAAGAATTGTTGAAAAGATCGTTATGCTTCCTCAGATTGTGGAGGTAGTGAAGCACATTCATCATATCAGTGAAGTGAATCAATTGGGTGTCGCTGTTGATGTTGATGTAAACGTACAGACTGAAAAATACTTGGGAGTGACGACTTAGTTGAGAAAGGGCTTAGCTGACTTGTTAGCTTCCTTTAAACTTAATGTTGGACGTCAGCCTGACCTTAAAAATTTGATAATTGTGATAGAGAAGTATTTGAAGTACATTGATGATTGGATTGCTTTCCCTAAATTGGTTGAGATCCAGAAGGAGGTGATCAGAGATGTAGAGAAGTAGAAGATAGTGTTGGTGCCAACTGCTAATAAGGAGAGAGAAGCAAGTTTGTGCTACATTTTGTAGAAACTATTAAACTAGCTAAAGAGAATTAAATAATCGCATAAAATAACTCTGAACCTTGAAGATGATCTCATGAGAATATTCTTCTCGGAGAAAAGAGGTGATGACAATCTTGATAAGAAATTTGAGGAATTGCAAGAAACACTGAAGCTCAAATTCAGTAGCTTTGGAGAATGGAGTTCATCTCAACCTTTCTTGATTAGTTCCTTCCTCGAAGATCACTTTGCTCTTCAAAGTTTGATCTAATAAGCTAATATTGTTCAAAAGGCTCAATCAGAGTAGATCGCTCATCTTCGAAATCAATACGACACAGCCATTAATAAGTACAATAACATTCTTTGTTTCAACCGCAAGATGTTTAACGACAACAATTCTTTAATCAATACTCTTTAGAAGTACAGAAGCTCCATTACTGAAGAGGAGTATGAAGAGTCAATGAAAAGCCATAAAGGTTTCTATGATGAGATTATTGAGGGAAGAATGTCAATCATGGTCTCGACTATTGAGAGAGGTCAAAAGTTTACAGAATCAGTCGTTGTTGACAAGTCTGGCGAGTCATCTATCGGCTTGCAAAAGGATAGCTATATTGGTGATCTTGTGAGCAAAGTTAGTAAATACGAATCTTAAAGTCAGAATTTGATCAGTAGAAATAAGAGGTTATAGAGTTAGATTACAAAGGCTAACTAATAATTGAATATTAGGACTAACATAATTAAAAGATTATAGAGTGATTTTGAGAGCAAAGTTTCTCGTGCTCGGGAAGAACTATCTAAAAATCCTAATATTAACAAAGAAATGATAGAATAAAATAGAAAACTTCAGGATAAATACAGAAACTTGTAGAAGGAAATAACTGCTGAAAAGCAAAATAGCGAAAGAGCCAAAAGAGAATTATAGAGATCAGTATAAAATTTAAAGAGATAGAGCCAGCGTGAAATTTAGAGAAAAGATAAATAGTTAAAAGATTTGGCTGAAAGAAATAAGAGAGAGTTCGATCGTGAAGTGTTGAGATTGAAGACTGATTATTAAAAATTAAAGGCTGCCAAAGACAAACTTGATGATTAACTCTTTGAAATAAAGAAAAAGCATTCAGAAGAAATTAGAGTTATTAGAGAGCATCAGTTGGGAGGGGCTACTGATAAGCATAATGAGCTTCTTGATTAAAATAATGACTTAAGAAAGAGATTTGATGAGCTTGATGCTGAATATGAAAAATTAAAGAGTGCCGCAGTTGAGAATAACAGCATCAATGAAAGATAAATGTCCAAACTGAGGGCCTAAATATAGAAACTTCAGTTGCAACTAAAGGAAGGTAACAAGGGAAGAACAGGGCCAGCAGCAAGGGGATCAAAGGGTGGATTTATGGATTTGCCTTAATAAACTATTTTGATTAATAAGAATCTCGAACTTGAAAAGAAGATCAAATTGTTGGAGTCTGATTTGACTAAATTCAGAAGCAAAGATGATTCATCTGTAAGCGAGATGAAAGCTTTGAGAGAAAAGATGATGAAACTGGAAATTGAGTTGGAGACTACTCGAAAGGAATTGGAGGCATCTCAGAAACTGAAAGCAACTCAATATCAATCAGGATTTAAGTCATCAAATATGGCTTCTAGTGAATACGTTGTTGAGAGTTCAATTGTGAGAAGCCCTACTGGAGCATACTTTAAGTCTGCCTAAGAAAAGGGAAGATTCGTTAGTCCTCAAAGTGTACAAAGTCGGGAGGAGAGATTGTAGGAATATGGAAGTTCTTCTTCAAGATTGAGTCAAGAATCAAGTGAGGAGAAGTCATTCTCTTCCCAATACAGATCTCAGATGACTCTTCGTGAGTTTTTGGAGACAAAGTATGGAGAGGATAAGGAAAAAGACGTGTGTGTGATCTTTTCGATGATCAAGATCATTGATGAGGTCGAGCGAGAGGCTGAGAAAGGAAATTATAACAGCTATAACCTTAACAACATTTACCTGATCAACTTCAACCCTAAGCAACTAGAAAAATTGTCAGTCAAATTCGGAGTCCAGATTGTCAACAAAAACAAGGAAAATGATGGATTGTATCTTGCTCCATAGGTTTTGGCAGGAGCAGCGCCTTCCCTCAAGGCAGTTGTGTTTTCTTTGGGTATTATTCTTGACGAGTTGATTCACGGCAATACCTTCTTCCGTTCTATGGAATAGATCCAAAATCCTCAGAGTACATTTCATATTATTTTTAGTTGAATTTAAAGTGCGAGGCGATAAGTTGAACCCGATTCTTAAGAATACCTTATTTGAAATGATGAATAAAGAGCCAAGCAAGCGTTTAGATTTAATTGAGGCCAAACGTCGACTTTCATTGCAAAAATATATAACAACAGAGGGTAAGAGTAGTATTACGACGACTCAGCGATACCAGCGTCGAAGAGAAGAATGATTGTGAATGTGAAGCATAAATAAATAATTTAAGTATTAAAAATAGTTTAAAATTTGAAAAGATAAGGAAAAAAATTTAGAAATATGTTAATTTTGTTTTTATTACTTCAAAAACGTCAAGAAGTTTATATTGAGATTTGTGAGTGAGTGACCTAAGTTTTTGTCGGGATATATTTTGTTGATGTTGGGTTTGAAGTTTTTGGGTTAGGAGATACTGTGTATGTTTTGGATCATTTCAATTGCTATGGTGAAGTCGCTGTTTTACTGAAAATGCCTGTTCGTGAAAATAATTTGTTATCGTTGACATAAAAAGATTGAGTTATCCTGCTATTAATCAGGGAATTAAAAAAGCGTGTGAAAAATGTAATTGCTGATAATTATTGGCGCATCCAGAAGATAATCAACATAGACTGCTGCTATCTTCTTCGTTTCATGTTCATTTCTTAGTCATTGATAATAAAGTTTATAGTAGAAACAGGATATTAGAAAAATAATAATTGTTAAAAGGCAGTTTGTAATAAAAATGATTTTTGAGGTGATGATACATTTAGAAAAAAGATATAGTTTCTTTAAAAATTGAGCTTTAATATTACTGAAAAATATTGTTAAAAGAAAAGTCCTCTTTTGATTACGAAAGCGATAATTTAGAACCACTGAGCTTGTTCTTTGATTTATTAGGCTGAATCAAAGTGATTAATCTTTAAAACTCGGGAGAATCAGCTAAATTGTAAAAATAACAAAGTTATAATTGTTACAAAGTAATGAAGAAAAGTTAATAAAAAACACTACCACTTTTCCGTTCCTTAAACCCTTAAAAAGGGCTTATTAAAAGTCCTAAGGCAACTAAAAATGAAAATAGTTAAACTTCTGCTTATAATTTATCAAATCAGAAGTATTACTGTAAAATCAGTTTCAACTCAACTATATCATCTCCCAAGTTTAAAAAATAAATCCTCAAAAAACCATATCTTTCATAAAATTAAAGGAACTAATCAAATAGCAATAATTCTATGTTGAATAAATTTGCAACCTCCCCTGTTTACCACTCAACAGTTTCAATTGCCAATCGATGCGAATAGGAAACAAATCTCAAAAAACATTAATTAGGTTCTTTTATAGGATCGATAAAATCGCTCAGAAAGACAGATTCAACTCACTATAGTGTTGAAAATTCTTGCTCTGAGACTGAAGATAGAAAAAATAAATATCGAACTCTTAAGCTTTTGGGGAAAGGACGATTCGGCTAAGTATTTCTGGCTATGTACTTTTCATTTTACTTAGGCATAAAGAGACGGGATTTATTGGTGCACTCAAAATAATTTAGAAATCCTAAATAATGAATCATGATTTATAATATCGTGAAAAGACAATCGAGCAGTTAATAAGTGAGATTAAACTTCAAAGTTACTTATGTCATCCAAATTTAATCCAGCTCTATGACTTTTTCCATGATGATTGGAACATTTATATGTTCATGTAGTTAGGCACTGACGGCCATCTTTTGAATTTACTGGAAAGGAAAGAAAAGTTTCAAGAATAGACTGTTTCTATCCTTACAAGAGAGATTGTTTCTGGGGTTAATTACATGCATGAAAAGATGGTCATTCATCGGGATATAAAACTTGAAAATATTGTTTTAACTTGTGTATGCTTTTGTTTATTTAGGGAATGGCCAAAATATGCGATTTTGGATGGGCTACTTATGAACCGAAAAATCTAAGATCAACTATATGTGGAACTCCTCTTTATCTTCCTCCTGAAATTTTAAAAGGAAAAAAGTATAATAGCAAAATTGATATATGGGCAATAGGAACCTTAGCACATGAAATTGCAGTTGGAGACAGTCCTTTTGGAATAAAAAAGAGATAAGATTTATCAAAGATAGTAACAAAAGATTTCGAAATGACAAAAGGCTCTCCATAATTGAAAAGTTTTATCAGTTTTATTCTTCGAAAAGATCCTGAGAAACGACCAGATGCGGAGATTCTGTTGAAACACCCGTTTATTACAAAATATAAGCACATTGAGACATCAGAAGAAATTTGTTTATTAATTTCATCTTGATGTTTAATGATTTTCTATCATTTTCCGAACCTATTTCATTCTTGATTATAAAAAAGCGTGATAATTAGTTAGATTTAGTATAGCACGGGCCATAATTCCTCTTTTGATGCAGAGATTCTGTTGAAGCACGATGCTTATAACAAAATATAAATATATTTTGACATCATAAGAAATTTTTTAATTAATTTCATCTTGATGTTTAATGATATTCTTTCAGTTTTCCGAAGATTTGACTAATAAATAAAATATAAACAAATGATATAAAAAGGATTCAGATTAGATACTCTTTAACGTCTTCCTAATCTTACATTATTATTGAAATAACATTTTTGAAAATCTATTTTTGTTATGGATCTGTTTTGATTATTTAAGATAGTGAAATTGACAAAGCTATTCTTACGATTGTCACCTTGTCTTTTGCAATTTCTTATATTAGATCTAACAACATTTATTTGAATTGTTTCACTTTATATAAATTTCGAACCATCCAAGCAAAAGTTTAACGTTGGGAATATTTTTAGCTTAAAGCGTATCCTTTAAGTGATTCAAGAGCCATTTATTGATAGAAAGGTAGTTGTTTCATGTTATCGATTACATGAAACATCATCTTTGCAGCTTAAAATCTGACTTCATAGACATTATCGTTGCAAAGTTTTAGAGAAATTGGGTAAATGTATTTGAAGACTGTTTCAGTTTAGTATATTTTTGAGAGAATGTTAAGTTGATGAGCTATTTAATATCTTATTCTCCATTTTTTTGGATCTTTTTGGAGTTATAAAAAGATATCAATTAAATTTTACCTCGTTGTTTGCTCAAAAAGTTAAACAAATTCAGAAATATGCGAAATTGTACTCAATTTAAGTGCATCCGAACTGTCTCTAAGGATAATGTCTAATGCTTTGAACATATGTTATTTTGATAATTCGGGGCCTAATATCCTGCTAACCTAGTGAAGGCTCGAAGCAATTGGCATTCTAACTTCCTAAATTGAATGAATTTTTACATCACTTTTATGAAATAGTAGTCTCATAAACAATTTTTTCATTATTGCCCATTTGGTCGGTCCTAAAGTTAGCATAACTCCTGGAAAATAAAAAGCAACTTTGCTTGCAATTTCTACCTCTTTGCTAAGAAGTTAGTTAACTTAGCTATCCATCAAATGAATATACATATTGACAAGTTTATCGGGGGCATTTTGCGAGTTATAATTAGCTAAAAATTAAGGTATCGCTTTGTAGGCTGCTACTTTCACCATTTTGCTTCCATCTTTTGTTAGAGTTAGTAGAGCATGAGCCAATAATTCCTTTTTTGAATCTGTGAGCACAACTAGTTGAGGCATGATTTAGATACATGC
>ERZ724520.1324-NODE-1324-length-12696-cov-11.201725_pt1 | contig 12696 bp, 14 predicted proteins | sample MGYA00376053_ERZ724520 | MGnify/ENA primary metagenome ERZ724520 (study PRJEB28724, sample SAMN07190886) | activated sludge metagenome | isolation source: activated sludge of sewage treatment plant in Hong Hong | place: USA: Christiansburg, Virginia | collected... | reverse complement strand
AAATAATTTTTAACATTATAATTTTTACAATAAAAAAAAAAAATGGATTTTATTTTTTTTTCTGTTTTTTTAGTTAATATATTTAATGTGTAACCAAAACTTTTTCTTGTTTTTTTAAAGAATTTAATTTTTTTTGTTTTTTTACCTAAAAGTTGACCATTACTATTTATAATAAATTTTTTTTTATAAAAATACAAAAAATAATTTAGTTTTTTATGTATAAATATTGAGAAAAATGGAATTTTAAATTTATTATTGTTATTTAATTTTTTATTTATTTGAGAGTATAAGTCTAAAAATACTTCATAATTATTGTATATCATATTTGTTAATTTCATTTATTATAAGTTTAAAAGCAAAAAACTTAAAGCTATTTCTAGTCCACCTAAAATTACGATTATAAAACTAAAACCTAAAATTCAATTTAAATTTAATATTATACTATTAAAAATAAATAAAAAAAAAATGACCATTATTATAAATTCTGATGTTAGTAGTGTTGTCATTAGGTTGTTTGAATATATATTAAATGATAACGTTGTTAAAAAAAATAATGTTAAAAAAAATTTTAATCAAAATAACAATTTATTAATTAAAGGTAATACTTTGTTAGTCATTTTAAATAGTAATCATGTTTTAGTGATTCTACGTAATATTGTTTTTTTATAATATTTTTTTGTTTTTTTGTTTTGTATTTAAATCTTTTAGGTACTGCCACTTATATTTTTATATCATTTATAATATTGTTATAATTATTATAATTAATTGTAGAATTATAATTATAATTTGATAATAGTTTTCTAGTATCAACTAAATTTAAAAAAAAAACTTTATTGGTTTCCTTTAATTCCCTTTCAACTCATGTATGAGAGTGGTGAATTCCAGATAATGATTGTAAATAATTTTTAAATTGTATTTCACACAATATTTTTAAATCATAAAAGAAACTTTGGTATGATACATAATAAAATTTTTTATTTTTATCTTGATTAATAGTTGCATCAACACAGTAAAATAGTGTGTTTAATGTATTATATTTATTTATTAAAAAAAAATAAAAAAAGTTTGTCAAATTTATAAAAAATATATTGTTTGTATAATAATACTTAAAGTTAATGTTATTTGTATTTAACATTGAAAATTCTAATCATCATATATTATTAAAAGTATTAGTTTTTTTATTCATTTAAAAAAAATATATTAAAAAAATTAAAATTATTATTATTAATGTTAAAAAGTTTAATAACACATATTCTTTCTTTTGAGTTTCATAAAACTCATCGTCCTCAATATTTTCAGGAACACCATAGATCATTGTAAAAAATATTTTTGAAAATAATATTATTCCAATAAAATTTACAAAAAAAATTGTTAATATTAATAAAATTCTACTTGTTTCTATCATTAATGATATTAAAAATCATTCTATTATAAATTTTGCTGTTAATGGAAATCCTGAAAATAATAATATTAAAAATCATATATGTTTAGTTAATTTTGGTAAAATTATATGGAGTCCTCTAATTTTTTGAAACTCTCTGGTCTTATATCTTCTCTGCATAATGTCTATTACAAAAAACATATAACTTGACATAATACCGTGCAGTACAACAAATAATACAAATGTATGTGTTAGAAATATTTGTTTAAATATTAGAAATACCATCATAAAACTCATTTCTTGAATTGTAGCTCAAGCAATTAGTTTTTTTATATCTATTTGTCTTCCAAGACCTATAGTTCCAACTAATAAACTATATAAACTTCAAAGTAATAATATTGTATGGTGGTTTTTTGATCTAAAAATTCCTATTAACATAAATAAACAGTATAAAGCTGATTTTACTAAAAATCCGCTAAGAAATATAGAAAATGCTGTAGGTGATTCTACGTGTACTTTTAGTAATCAAAAGTGTAGAGGTGCTAATGGTATTTTTATACCAAAACCAATTAAAAATCCCATAAACAACAATCTCATTTCTTTTTCAGTATAATACTGTCTTGTTAGGAAAATATAATTTAACGTGTTATACGTATAATATATGTATGCTAAATTACATAATATCATAAATGATCCAAATAGTGTTCAATAAAATAATATTTCAGTAGATTTATCTATTTTTTTTGAATAACCTAGTTTATATGCAAAGTATATTGTTGGGAGAAAAATAAACTCAAAACATATAAACATTACTAATAAATTATTAGTACTTACCATTATAGTAACAAAAAAAATAAAAAAAAAAAAAATACTTATATTATTAAAGTTTTTAAAAAGATTTTTGAATCCTAGTAATTCTAAGCAAATAATACCTGTAATATAACATAGTATTAGAATTCCATCACTAAATGAGGAAGAAAATATAACAAAATGTTCTAAGTAACTTAAATTATTATTAAATGAAAAAAACTCTCATCTCATATCTGCCATATGAAATGTAAAAACACTTTCTAATTTTAGTGCTATATAAAATTTTATAATTAATAGACCAAGATTGACAGATATTAAGAAAATATTAAAGTGTCTAACTATTTTTTCAACATAAGCATTGTTTTTAAAAAAAATATTTACTAAAACATTAAATATAACTAAAAATAATGTTATTAGTAGGGCTGAGTTAAATACTGCTGTTGATAATTTTATAAAAGCAGTGATAGATTCGTTTGTAATTTTAAAGGATATATTATTATTTTGTAAATTTAAAAATTCTCTGAGTAGTTTAAAAATTTTATCATTAATAAATTCTATATAAGTCAATTATTTTTTTATAGTTTTGATAATGTTGTTTAAAAAAAATGTACTTAGAAAAATATAGTATACTCATCAATTATAACTAAGTAAAAATACAAAATTGTAAAAAACACTAAAAACAGCAAAAATTATTAATATATTAAAATATAGTGAAAAATAAAAAGTTACTCTGACATTTTGTCTATTACGTGAGTATCTACTTTTATTAAAAATTCGTACTTTTCTACTAAAAAGTAATATTAAACTATTTATTAAATTCATTTACAACTTTTAAAAAAAATCATTTTTTTAAAAACATATTTTCCATGCTGGATTTACCGTTAACATTGGATAGGATAAAGTGAATAAAATTTAATTTAGAGTTTAAAAAATATAATAAATTATTTTTTTTTATTGTATAGTACAAATCTCTAACTATATTATATCTAATTTTATTTTTTTTATTTTTTTTATTTTTTTTATTTTTTAAAAAAAAGTTTAAATTATAAAAAAAAATTGTTTTCATTGTTTTTAACATTTATTATATTAAAATAATTAAAATTATTTGTGCTATTAAATTAAATGTAATAAAATATAATATAAAATAATTATAAATTGAGTAGTTAAATTTAAAAATTTTTAATTTTAAAAAATTTTTAATTTTAAAAAATAATTGAATATAATTTAATTGTTTAAGTGAAAATATTGTTATTTGTTTTAAAAAAATTAAATTTAAAAAAAAATTATAAGATGGTCTATTTTGTATTTTATCAAAAAAATTTACAAATAATTTCATTTATGTTAAAAAACACATTTATATGCGATTCTAAATTTTTTTATTTTTAAATCTTTACTTGTTGGACCATATAGTTCTCTCCCACGAGCATTCATTCTTTTTTTTAATAAAACAAGTGCATTATCAAAAAATTTATAGTACTTACCTTTTCTAGTGTATAGATTATGTGAGGTTCTTATAACAAGAGCTCTACTTTTTTTTTTCTTTACTTTATTTAAAGATGTTTTAGTATTTCTAACGACTACCTTTAAAAATCTTCCTATTTTTGCTTGTTTTCTAACACTACACTTTCTTATTTGAATTACTTTTACCATTAATATCCCACTTGAATCACTTGGTACAGAGAATGAATTTTTTTGAAACATTTAATTATTTTTAAAAAATCTAATTTTACTATTGTAGTTTGCTTGGTGTATTATATTTTGTTTTCTTAGTAAAAAAATATTTTTTTTTAAATTATTTTTCTCAATTACATTTTTTTTTAAATTGTAATATAATAGTATAAAGAAAATACTATACAGTGTAATAATAAATAATGTAATAATTGTTAATATTATTTGTTTTTCAAAATAACAATTATAAATATAATAAAAATCATTTATATTAATAGAATAATATGAGTAGTAGTTTTTATAAGTAATAATGTTTGTTTGATAAAAACCGTAATTAAAAATTAATATTATAATGATATAAAAATAACTTTTCTGTTTTATATTTTCTTTATTATGTGTGTACAATTGGGAAAACATTGTGATAAAGATTAAAATTAAACTTAATTCACTTATTAAAAACATTAACACTATACCATCTAAACTGTAGTAAAAACCAATAAAACTTAATAAAAATAGTAAAACTAGCATTAAAAAAAATTTATTTCTTATTTTAGATGATAATAAAAATTTATTTATTAAAAAAATAAATAAAATAAATAAAGTTAAATAAAACATATTGAATAAATTAATAAAATTTTTTAAAATCATTTAATTTCATCCATTAAAAAACAATAATACAAACGTTACTGAAAAACAATACAAATGAAAATATTCACCTAAATAAAATAAAGCAAAGAAAAAACCACCTAATTCTGTTGTGTGTCCAGCAATTAATTCTGATTCAGCTTCACCTAAATCAAACGGTATTCTTCCAGTTTCAAGTAAAAATGTAATTATAATTAGTGGCATGATAGGTAGGCATAAAAAAAAACCGTTTAAAAAAAAAGATTGAAAATTAACAATTTGATAAAATGAGAAAGATTCAAAAAATACTATTAAAAATATAAAAATAAAATTAAGGAAAATCTCTAAGTTAAAACTTATTAATATAATTCTATTAGATGCTAATATTGAGTATTTATTTTTACTACTTCAACCAACTAAAAATAATAAAAATGTAAATAATACAGATAAAACTGACATAAATAGTACGTTGTACTCTATTTCAAAAAGACTTAAATTAGGCCCTCATATTAGGTTAATTCAAAATAAATAACACATAATTAAAACTAATGCTGGAAATACTAAAAATAAAAATTTATTTAATTTTGTTATAACATAAATATGTTTTAATAATAATTTTAAAGCATCAGCTATAAATTGTAATCTTCCTTTATAACCAATATAGTTTGGACCAACTCTTCGTTGAACTAATGATAAAACCTTTCTTTCTATTAATGTAATAATTGCTATAATTATTGTTAAAATTAAAAATAAAATTATATTAAATATAAATATCATATTTTAGTGATTATAGTTTATTTTTTTAGAAATAAATTTTCTAATTTTCTTTTTATATAAAGAAATTTTTTTTTTATAATTTAAATTTTTATTAATTTTTTTTAAAATTAAATAACTATTATTATTATAAAATCTAGGTACTAAATTGTGTGTATAGGTTGTTAATTTTTTTTCAAAAGTTGATTCGAGTAAAGTTGCGTAAAAACAAAAAACACCGATCATTGTTGTAAAATGTCCAACAGTAGATAATGATTGTCAACCTAAATACATAAGTGGAAAATCATGTAATCTTCTTGGTAAACCAGAAAATGCTACTCAAAACATTGGAATAAATGTTGTTCATTGACCAACTGTATAGTAAATAATGTGAGATATACTTAAAAGTTTAGAGTATTTTGTTTGTAGTAATGAGAAGTAGTAATAGTAAAAACCAACAAATATTCCCATAACAACAGCTCCAGATAACATTAAGTGGAAATGAGCAACAACATATAAACTGTCGTGCATTGATATATTTAAACTAACATGTGATAATCACATACCAGTAAAACCAGCAACTAAAAAAAAAAAAATAAATGATGTTATACTATATAAAATTAAATTATTTTTTATCATTCCATTTAATAGTGTATATGTTCAATTAACAACTTTAATTGTAGCTGGTAATGAAATCATAATAGTTATTGTACTATATAAGGATCTGCTTCTATGATCTAATCCAATTAAATACATATGATGACCTCATACTAAGAAACCCATGTAATTCATAATATAAATTGCTCATATTAAGTGGTGTTTAGATGCAATTCTTCTTGTAGAAGAACTTGGTAGCACTGAATTAATTATACCAAATGCAGGTATAATTAATACGTAAACTTCAGGGTGTCCAAAAAATCAAAATAAATGTTGAAAGAAAATAGGATCACCTCCATAAGAAAAATCAAAAAATGATGTTTTTCAATGTCTATCAGTTAGTAACATCAACATTGCTGAACCTAACACAGGTGTTATAACAGATAATGCTCGTAACATTAATAAATTAGTAATTGTTATAAATGGTAATAATATTCTTCTATTTCGTAATCCAGGCATTGATAATGTTCTTCTAGTAATTAAAAGATTAACTAAACTAATTGTGGTACTAATACCGGCATAATAAACACCTAAAATTAACATATCCTGTATACCAAAACCAGTATATTCCACATTTGATGAAAATGGAGTAATAAATGTTCAACCAGCAACTGTTTGATTTTGACCAATACATTTTACTAAAAATCTTTTTTGTCTTTTAAATTTTACAGCATTTTTAGTTAAAGATCATAAAGTATCACTTGAATTATAAAAATCTTTTCAAAAAACTAATTTATAACTATAATAATTTTCGTCAAAAACATTTAAATTATATTTTCCAGTTTTATATAATTTTAATTGTCTTATTTTTTCAGATCTAATTTGACTATATGTAAACATATCATAAAAATTTTTTTTAATTTTTTCTACAACTTCTTTCACTAAAATTTCCATTCTTGTATAATCATAATTAGAAAAATTTTTTTTTATATTGGCAATAATTTCATCATATTTATATTGTTGTAAAAAATGATCAACTTTTGTTAATCCGGAAAAATAAGATGTTTTTAGTTCTGTGACTCAGTATTCTAGTCTCATAGAACCCATTTTAGCAATTAATAAAAAACCACAAGGTTGTATTCAAAAACCCATATTATTTAATCTAGGATAAGCTACATCTTTACTTCCAACATGATATGGCAAAAAATAATTAGCAAAACCACCAAAAAAAATTGGTACAACAACAAAAAAAATCATAATTAAAGCGTGGGCAGTAATAACTTGTAGGTATTTTAATGAATCACCATTAAAAAATGGACTACCTGGGTAAGCCATTTCAAGTCTAATACATGTAGCTAAATATGATCCTAATATTGCAGAGATTAATGTATATATAAAGTATGATAGACCTAGTTTTTTGTGGTTGATTGTATACAACCATTTTTTTGTTATTAATTTTTTTGCTATTACTATATTTATAAGAAGAATTTCAAATTCTTCTTTATAGTGTTCTTGTAAATTTTTTATAAATTCTAAAAATTTTTTTCATATTTTATCTTTGCTTGTTAAAGTCAATTATTTATTAAATAAATTTTCATAAATTTAATTCATTACAATAAAGTATTTTATTTGATAAAATTAAAAAATTTTCTAAATTATTTGTAAAATTATTTAATGACAATATTGACATAAAAACATTAACAATTTCATTAATAAACATAATAAAAAATTTTTCATCGTATTGTATATGAAATCAATAATAAGTTAGTTCTAAAAATTTTTTAGAAAAAAATTTAAATCATTGTATTAAGCACATTAAATTTAATACATATAATATTAATAAATTTTGAGTATTATAACCTAACATTGTGTAGCTAATTTTATTTACTTCTATACTTTTTATTAAAAAAAAAAATCAACTTATAAATATAAAAATAAAATGTCAATATTTTGCTACTAAACATAACACAAAATATTGTTGTTTAACTCTTAAATTATTTTGTTCTATTTCTAAAGCCCACACTTGTTTTGTTTCCTCAAATATTCAATTTTTGTCAGCAAATAAATTGATAATATAAGCAAACTGATATGTTTCAATAAATAACGTATAAAATACTATTAAAGATATTAACATTAAAAGTACTATACTTTGTGAAAATACCATATAATTTAAATTTAAAATTAAAATAAAACTAAGAAAAATAGCTAAACTTAATAATATCATATTTTTATATGAAGATTTTAATTGTATTAATAATTCTTGATTTAAATTAGAATAATCAAACATATATAAAGGTTCTTGACTACTATTTAAATAATAATAAAAAAATAATAAAAATAAAAAACCTTCTATTAATCAAAAAACCATTCCTGTTCTTTTTCAAAATCTTTGTATAGAAGATGTAAATTTACCATATCTATATTTGTTTAAAAATGAGTTAAAATTACTCATTAATAGATAAAATATTATAAGTAAAATATATCATAAAGCTACTTGTTTAGTGAAGTTTATTTGTATATAAAATATTGAAACAAAAAAGTATAATACACTAATAATTAAAGCAATTAAAAGTCATTTTAAATTAAAAACAATAATATTGATTAAAATTAAAATTTTTTGTAAAATAGTATTTATTAAGTTTTTATATATTTTTGTGAATAGGGATAGTGTTTGTTTGTTTAAAATAAGCTTTGAAAAAATTGTATCAATTTGTTTTGAGTCTTTAACTAAAATATAGTTATAGGTATTCATAATTGTTAACATATTTATGTATAAATCCATTTTTATTAAATTACAAAATAATAAGTTAAATTTTGAGGTAGTATAAAATTTACTTATAATAGAATTAAAATTAAAGATATCTCAAAACATGTTATAATTTAAACTATAAGTTTTAATTTTTTTAAAAAAAAATATAGATGACAAGTGATTTTTAAAATAATTTTGTATTTTTAATAAATTTTTTAAATTCATTTAATTAATGTTTTATAAATATTTTTATTACTATTTAATTTAATAAATAAAATATTAATGTTTTTTATATTAATTAATTTGTTTGAGTAATGCAAGTAAATTAATGCGGTAAATTTTATTAAAATTATTGTTAAGTCTATCAACGAGAAAAACAGGACTTGAACCTATAACAACAGTTTTGAAGACTGTAGTTTTACCATTAAACTATTTTCTCTTGCATAATTTAAGTAAATTTTTGTGTATATAAAATTTCTATGTAATCAGTATGAGGTTATATCTCCAATAAAACTATTTTCAGTAAAATTAGTTGTATTTTTATAATTAAAAAGTGTTATAATTTTTATCATTATTTCGATATAAGTATTTAATAATAGATTTAAATTATATAGGATTACTAATATATACAAAAAGTTTTTCATAATTAAATTATATTACATTATTAAAGAAACTAAATAAAAATTTAAATAGTTTGTGATTTTATGTGTAAAAAGAAGAAAAATAGATCATCCATAAACATTTATTATAATGCTTTGTTTATCATGAAAAAAATAATTTGCTCTTCAACTATTTAAAATTAATACTATAATAACAGCTGTAAATAATATATAATATATAGATACTAAATAATTTTTTAAATAAAAATATTTTCCTAAAAAATTGAATTGATTTACAATAACTTCAGAAGAGTAGTAATAAAACATGTGGGTTTTTAATAAAAAATATTTCATAATAATATAAGTAATGATGGAGAATGAATATATTATAAAAAAAGCAAAAACTTTAATATAAGAAAATTGTGAAAATAAATATTTTGCAGGTATAACATTATTTTGAATATAAAGTATAATTGTATGTAAATTACCTTTTCTAAAATCAAAGCAACTATAGTAGATAAGCTTAAAAACATATACTATACTACAAAGTAATCCAATAATACAAAAACCGTAAGGTATTAAATTATAATTAGTTGTTGTTAGTATTGTTAAAAATGTTTGTTTATATAAATAACCAAAAGTAAATGGTAGACCACCAAGATTAATTGATGAAATTATTAGTGTTATAATGTTAAATACTTGATTTTTATTCATACCCATATACCGCATATCTTGTGTATTATTATATTTTATTATTGAACCGGCACAAAAAAATGTGGATGCTTTAAAAAGTCCATGTAGATATAAATAAATAATTGTTATTATAAAATTATTTAAGCTAATAGATGCAACAATAAATCCACAATGACTAATAGTTGAATAAGCTAGAAGTTTTTTCATATCTGTTTGTGAAGCAGCAACTAAACCCCCATAACAAGCTGTTATACTTCCTAGATAAAATAGTGCTTCTGATAAATTTGTTAATTGAATTAAAAGTTGAAATTTCAATAATAAATAAATTCCCGCAGAAACTAACGTTGCTGAGTGGATTAGTGACGATGCCGGTACAGGTGCTTCCATTGAATCTGGTAATCATAAGTGTCCAATAATTTGCGCAGATTTAATACTACTACACAGTATTAGACATACAGCACTAAATTTTAATAAAAATGTATTATTCGATGTATTCATAGATATTAAATTTAATAATGTGTCTATATTATTTACTTTATACACATTTCATAAAACACAAAAAGAAATTAATAAAAAAACATCACTTACTTTATTAAAGGTAAATGCTTTAAAACTACAACTTAAAGTTGTAATTTTAAATTTTCAAAAATTGATTAATAAAAATGATGTTAAACCAATTAGTTCTCATCCAATAATTAACGTAAAAAAATTATTACCAATAACTAAAAAGATCATAGAAAATATAAATCAATTTATTAATAAAACAAAATTTTCACCTCTTTCTTCAAATTTAAAATAATTAAATATATATATATTAGTTGCAAATCCAATTATACTGACTAGAAATAAAAATAAAAAATTTAGTGAATTTATTTTAAAATTTAATTCATAACTTAAACCTACTCAATTATGTGAGTTAAGTTTTATTGATGCATTTTCTGTTCCATAATTCACTATATACCTTGATCAAAAAAAACAACAAGAAGATAATAATATAAAATTTGTAAAAATTAACATTAACTGTACACCTTTATAGGTAAGGTTTTTTCTAGCTACAGTAATGGTTAGTAGTAAAATTGCAAAAAAAAAAATAATTTGTAATAGATTTATTAAATTCATTTATTTTTTATATGAAAAAAATTTTTCATATTTATTTAAAAATTTTGTAGAATAAAGAAAAAAAAATAATCAAGCTGAAATACCAATATAAATAGTAATTTGTACTAATAATAAAAATAATAAATGTAAAGTGTAGTAAAAATACAATATGATAAACATAATAAAATTAATAATTAATAAATTATTATTTGATGATGATAAAAAATAATTATTAATTTCTTTTATTTCAAATATAAAAAAAATATTACTAGTTGTAGAAAATACTCACTCTAATAATTCAAAAATTGCGGAGAAAATAAATAAAAATCTAATATTTTGAATTACAAATCTAATAAAAACGGTTGTAGTTGAGATAATATCAAACAATACTTCTTTTACAATATTTCCACCAGATGCAGAACCTTTAATGTAAGCAAAAAATGATATACCAAAATCTAAAAATAAATTTACCGGAATTGATAATACTAAAATAGCTACTAGAATTAAACTAGCAATTGTTCATATTAATATTTTTGTTTGAATAATTATAAAAAAAATAGAAATAAAAACAAAAGAACATAAAGTTAGCACAAATAAAATTACAAAAAAAAAATAATCATCAACAGGTCCAATTTCCTTTTCATTTTCATTTAATATGAAAAATTTAGCTAAAGAACTTGAGTAAACAAGTTGTTTGATATAGTTTTCAAATGTAGTTATAAAAAAAATTGTGTAAATTATAACTAAAAACAAAGTAATTTTAAAAAATTTATTTAAAAAATAAATCACGTATGTAAATGTTGTTGTAGAATTAATAATACTGTTTAATGTTAATGATGTATATGTTGAGTTTTCTATAAATAACTGATTATTTAAAATATTTTGTAAATATATAGAATACAATTCAATGTTTGTTGTTATATTAAAAATAGATGAGTTAGACATTAAATTTAAATTAAAAATTGTATTATTTGAATTTAAAAATATTTCAACAAATTTTAAAATTTCTAAATTATCAAAGTAGGTCAATTAGTATTACGCAAACATTAAATTTAATACAGCTTGAAAATCTGGGAAAAAAATCATACTTGATAAACTTAAATAAACTAAGCAAACTATTAAATATACTATTTTATAATTTGGTTTTTCTTTAGGTTCTCTAAAAATTATTTCATTTTCATTAGCATTTTTTACTAATAAACTTTGCACGTAAAACATCATGTGTATAAATAAAATTAAATATGCAGTTGTACAAATAGAGAAGGGAGCCCCAGCAAAAATTTCAACAATATAATTAAATTTTATAAAAAATAACACAAATGGTGGTAAACCTGTAAGATTTAATATTAGTGCTAAATACAATCACTTTAGTCTTGAAAAACGCATAATGTGGGAATGAATAGATCCTAGAGTTGCTAAGGTTATTTTACTAGTTACAGACACTTTAATTACATAATATAAGCTTAATAATTGTAATACATAAATAATAATATAAAATGTTACTCAAGCAGTGCTAACGTTATTGCTGTTTGTTTCAATCAACTAGTCCGGGCCTCTAAATCCCAACAATCATACAACTACACCTGAATAGGGCAAAGGTATACATTGTGTAAATAGTAATATTTTTTTGTATATATAAAATTATAATAGTATATAAAGTAATATTTACATATATAAAATTATAATAATATATAAAGTAATATTTTTGTATATATAAAATTATA
>ERZ724520.1323-NODE-1323-length-12702-cov-3.493240_pt1 | contig 12702 bp, 19 predicted proteins | sample MGYA00376053_ERZ724520 | MGnify/ENA primary metagenome ERZ724520 (study PRJEB28724, sample SAMN07190886) | activated sludge metagenome | isolation source: activated sludge of sewage treatment plant in Hong Hong | place: USA: Christiansburg, Virginia | collected... | reverse complement strand
AGGAACTCAGAGCAAACATTCACGTGGTGGGTGGAGGGTCTAAAGTAGCAGGATTGGCACAACGTCTCAAACGAGATTTGGTTCGCGAGAGTCCAGTTGATTCGAAGATAGAAGTGAGAATAGGATAGGGAGGATATGCTGGAGCATATCTGGGCATGCAATACATCGCCAAATACTAAAAAGAGTCACTAGATGGATTCAGCTTCAAAAGATAAGAATACTTATCTAAAGCAGGCAATACCTTTGCAGCAAACCCCTGGTCGAACCCCAAACCATCCAACATGTGATAATCCAACATTTATAAACGAGTTTATTTTGATACGCATTAGTTAATCATTTCAGTGGCCTTTTGTTTTACCATATTTGTCTCTGAATTTCCTATCGTTCCTCTGCAACACCTCCAAACGTTATTTCTACTGTTGACTTCTTGCCAAATTGTCCAGTTTCCTATAAATCAAATCTTATCGATAGTTTGAGTTAGAATTGAGGGGAAACTCGTAGTGAATCATTTCATAAGGCATCCACTTAATATCGTAATAAACCTTACCGTCAATCATCAGTTTCTCAATCCAACGCCCTTCAATCTTCCCCAAAGTCTACTCAATCTCTTTTTTACTCGGTCCTTTCATATCCTTCCCAGACTCACGACCAAAGAAACTACGAACGTACCCTTCACTCACCTTATAAATCTATCCATCCATCTGATCAGTAAACTTCCACTTCTTACTTGAAAACATACCAGCCTCATCCTAAAAATTAACAAAACAGCACAATCTGTTTTTTGGATCAATCACAAACATCTTTCCCTTAATCCTGTACTTCCTATCACCCACAGCCAAACCAGACACCTCTCCTGGTGCAGTTTGAAATAGTATCTTGTCCCCATTATCAAATTAAATAGTATAAAATCCTTAATTAACACCCTAGCCCGAGTTCAAATGAACATACACCTTGGCCTCAATGTTAGCGTATATCTTATACCCTCTTCCATAAAGTAAAATTGAAGTAATAGGCGGGTGATGACTGATTTGTTAAGCATAAACAGGACATCCATCAATAACTCCCTGGTAGGTCTCACCTAAGATAGGGTTAAACACTTTGTCAATATCAAAGTAGAAGATCGAGTTCGTCAGCCCAAAAGCAATGCAATGCTTAAATCTTTCAACCGTATCATTAGTACACAAGGCTTTCTTCTCAATCAAGTCAGGAGCCAAACCTAGTGATTCACACAGTCTCTGTAAATTGGAATCAACATTGAATATCTAAACGGGCAGAGAAATGTTAAGGATACCTTTGCCTGAGAACAAATTTTTCTTTAAGGTCGACATTATGAATTTAATAACATTATTCTGAGCGGCAATCTTAGTCTGATTCACCAACAGCATCCCACCATCCTTATCAATCACAAAGTCATCTTTCAGCATTATATTCTCATAAGTTATCTTTTTCCTACGCTCTGGCACACTAATCGGCCCCTTGGGATGTTTCACTTGAAGATACTTTTGAGGCAAAATAGCAAAACCCTCCTACGAAAGCTTGACCTCCTCATTGTTATACTCCTTTAATTCAATTAACTTCAGTTTATTTTGCTTCTACTCAGGACTAATCTCAGCTGTCACCACTTCCTCGTGAATCGAGTAAAAGCTTTCCTCATCATCCGATTGAGCATCATAACCGACATCATCGAGAGGTTCAACTCCCATCCCAAAAATAGATGAAGAAATCGAAGCCATAGAACTGTTATTCAAATTAACAACCTGACTCTAGATCTACCAATCGTAATCATACACATTTTTTGTTTATTTCTTGAAATTGTTTACGAATCCCTACAAATGTACCCACTCTTTCAAATAGGCCAAAGTCAAATCTTTCCTTTGCTATTGAGTCAGCATTCCTCCATAATCAACGCATAATTACATCACAATTTTGACCCCATCGCTAAAAGGATCCAACCTGCAGACTGAGTAATGAATGTTTCCTCTATGTATCGATTGGAAAGGGATAAAATGAGTATTTTCAATACTCCTCTCAATCAAGTAATGACTGTTGCCCTTCTTAAACAAATACTTAATAAACACAAAATCTCTTTCACGGTACCACTCACTGTAGGCCTTCTGCTTTCGGTATATAATATACGCATTCTACGAAGAAATCGCCCATTTGATCTGACTCTAGTTAATGCTACTATTCCATAACTTTTCATTCTGCACCTCACAAATCTGAGTAAGCAATTTCCGACTCTAACAGTTAACTATCAACTCCAGCTTGTACGAGTTATGCTTTTGCGAGTAATAAATAAACATTTTCTTCTGCTCATTCTTGTACTTTATCACAAAATCCGTAAACGCATCCAAGTTATCAATGTTAAACTGAGGCAGCAGTAAATGCAACTGATTTTTATGAAGCTTCCCTAACTTTGCTTTAGATTTCACTGTATTCTGGTCCTCCTCCTTCTTCCTGTCCAGATACTAGTATATCTCCTCGTTTATGCTGTTGGGGTTGTTATCCATAAGTTACTCAATCACCGACTTATTATTCAAAAAATTCTCCTTTGCCTACTTAAACGGCACCTCGTTCTTATTCTCAATCACCTGCATCTTTATCTCACTCACTGTCTCCTCTCTCACCTCCTCTGCCTTCTGCTTCACCTTCATCGTATCCTTCTGCAGCGTTATCGGCTTCTGCTCTACAGTCTTAGCATCTCTCCTGTTAATCCTCTGCAAAAACAACTTAAAATTCTTCCTCCCCATCTCTACCAGAGCTTTCGCCCTCCCCTCCGTAAACTCCGCAATCTCCAACCTTATCGTAATCGGCTCCTGTTGAGTAATTGATTAAAACAAGTAAATCCTTGGCTCCTTCCTGCTCTGTCTGAGGATGTACGTGGTCAGATCGATCTGATAGTTCTTACAGTCCAACAAATTCTTACGCAAAATTATCCTGCACGCCTCCTTCGTTTTTATCCCCTTTACTATCTTCACCAACACCTCCTCCCCCTACACATCCACCTCCATCACCCTCAAACTCGTCTACCGTCCCGCCTCTGCCAAGTAGTTCACCCCCACCTCATAGTACTCCACCTTCTCCCACTACCCACAAGCCACAAACCCCCGCTCAAACTCCGCCGACACCTTCACATTCCTGCGTCCCGCCCCGCAAATAGAGAAGGAAAAAAGGTTGAAATTTTAAAAATCTTTCTTGATGATCTGCTCCATAAAAGTCAGATGTTCAGCCAACTCTCCAGAAATGACACCATTCTCGTTCTGTCGCCGAAAAGTCAACTGCGTAAACTTGTCCTTTAACTACTCCCTAGTTAGCATATCGAAACACCAGATTATCTGATTATACTTAAACTTATCCCACTAATGCATAAACATCAACCCATCCAAACTACAATCGTCCCTCTTTATCACATTTACAAAATGCATACGAAAAAGCCTAGACCCTTGCTTCCCTCAATATGATAAATCTAATATTATAATCCAATCAGCCATTACCCCTAAAACACACATTCATGTCCGAGCAAAACAACCAAGAACCTAGCCAATAGTAAACCCTCTACTTCGGCAACACCTTCAACGTACCCCCATCACCACATAGCTGCACCCCCTCGACTCCCTCACCTTCCTCCAAACCACCCACGCACACCTCGAGTAGTTCACTTACGGCTTCAAATAACGAATCTAATGCGAAATCGATTACTCCAAATCACTTCTTAAAGTCAGTAAGATCCTCGCCAAACACATCGACTCCTCCAAACCTTCCCCCATCTCCTACGTCTCCTCCTCTTTCAAAGTCGAAAACTAACTCAGAGCCCGCCACGCCCTTGAACTGGCTGACTACCTTCATTCATAAATAGAGATCCCCTGCCAGCAACTCTTGCAATAGATGAGCTAAGTTCTTAAACAGATGGAGAAGGATATCCGTCGATATTACAAATAGGGCTAAGTGGTCGAGTAAAACTACCAAAAATACCTAAAAAGGTACTTCCGCAGCAGACAGGACTGGTAGGAACGTATGATCGCCAAAACCATCCTTCCCTACATCCCCGGTGTCTCAGCCAACCAAATCGAAAAAGCAAACATCAAACTAAAGTAAGAAAAAGAAGAAAACCAATAACTATAAAACAAATACATCAACTCACTCGACAACTTCAACAAATTCGCCACTAAATACAACGAGTACATTACACGATATACAGGAACATCAGCGCAGTAGTAGCCCAAATCGAAAGGGAAGCAACGGCTCAACTCAGCCTATAAACCAACAGCATTCGCAAACTCATTGTCTCAGAAGTCAATATGTTCAAAAACATCGAATACGACCTGCTCAATATCAGCCGACAGATGGAGTCACTCCGCCCACTACAACAAATCAAACTCTATCTCTAATAATTTGGGTAAATCTACACAAACCCCATAATTTCCATCTACGCTGAAGGTCCAATCGCCTAAAACAACGAAACCTGTATCGATTTCAAATACCCACTCAGTCGCTCCCTCCTCTAACGCACCCTTCTACGCATCGAACACCACCATTTCACCTGGATGCTCGACAACAAACACAACTCCACCCTCAAATACGCCATCCAGCAGGCTTGGATCCGGTTCGAGGGAGGATAAGCAGAAGATTTCATGCCTGACCTTGAAGACTGCATCCTTAAAAACAAAGTAGTCAAAGAAATGCCAGTCGATCGCTAAGATAAAAAAGCCTTGTACTTAAATAACGAGGAGGCATTCTCTATTTCCTTCTCCATCATCACCACACTCGCCAGCTTTATTCGTCCTGTCCCTCTCACGCCCAACAAGGAAATGGAAACCATAGGATTACTCAAAAGCTACCTCGCCCTCCACCATTTCTATCGATTCTTCGCTGCCATCTCACTCTCCTAACTCTTAGAAAAAAGGTAAAACAGGATCCACAACGAAATTGAATAACAAAGGATACTGATGATTCTTCGTTTAATCATCGAAGAAGTACACCATTCTTTACTAAGTGCATCTCCGCTAAAGATATATTTGTCATTCGCCAAATCATCACCATTATGTTCTCTAATGTCGCAGGAAAACACGACACCCCTCTCTTCATGAAATCAGAACTTATTGAAAGCGATATCTGGCACAATAACGACTTTTGGGAATCCATCTTCTTCTAAGGCACTTTCGAAGAAATATCTCTCCTCCCCACAGTGGTTAAGACAGAACTCAAATAAATCTATCTCATGCGCCAGAAAAACATCACCTTTAGCACTCTTGCCACCTACTGTCACTACATGGTCATGGTTGGTAACTTTCAATCTATTCAGGCTGCGAAATCACACAAGTAAGGGCCATAGCAGCCCGCTTTTGCCACATTTACGGGCTCTATGATTAGCATTAAAGAGATCTATCTAAAATGATCAAATCCTCAGCACAGAAGTACGAACAGAGTTGGCATGAACTGTCATAAAAATAAAAGCAGCACATGCCAACTCCCTCAGAACCAAAGAATCAAAAAACTTAACCTTAATAGAAATAATAATAGAAAATAAAATGGAACGAATAGCTATGTTCCGATTAGAAAGTGAACGAATAAACAAATTCAAATTCTAACAACTCGAAATAAAACTAATAAATAGTATCAGAACACGTTGAAATTAAGGAAGAAACTGTTTAAAGCAAGGAGGAGCCAGAAATTAAATAAAAATAGCCACTAGAACCGTAAACATAAAAAGTACAATCTCAACCGATCAAAGATGAAACATCTCCGTAGCTCAAATGATTTATTGAACAATTTATCTTCCCAAAAGACTAATACAGTGATTATAGAATAAGAATTATACTTTATAATCGTCGATTCACAACATTCTATAAACAACACTCATCATGAATCTTACCACATAAATTATTGCAGAAACAACTCCTGACCTAGTCAAAAGCCTACATTGCTCTTTCGATCATTAATTTAAAATCCTTTCTTCCTAACGCACCCTCAACTAATCCAAAGTCCCGACGAATGCACTATCGATTATACATCAACTAATCGAAGCCTATTTGACTTAGTAAAACGAATAGAATCCACCCTATTGCGTAATGACATACAATATAAATTTCAATTAGTTAGATCTTAAAACAATCGTACAACTTTGCGGAAAAGTATGGAAAATGGCTATTTCTGAGTACAATCCTAAAATCGGAACATTTAAATAAATAAAAATAAAGTAAAACAACTAATCCTATTTATAAGCATCAACACACACCAATTTCACTTACTACATATAACTCTGCTCAAAAAATTAGCATTCCATATTCAGATGCTACTTTTTGCCCACCATCGCCAAAGGATCCCACAACGACAACTATCACTCCCTCCACTAAAGTTTTAAACTCATCCGCGCTATCAAAGACTATGTGTCTCTTGACATATATGCTTAGGAAACCTTCATTTTTGATGACACAATATGCGCCAACCTCAGCGAATTCTTGTATCTGAATTAAGTTAAAAATATTAAGATTCTACTCAACCTCGATGGAAGTGACCTTGACAAAAGAGTTTAGCAACAAGTTGGAGAAATAAGGCTACCTTAACCCTGGCTAGAAAAACCAGAATATAGATGTAAAAAGAAATAAATATACTGTCTGCACAGAGACGACAGATTCCTAGTTAGGAAAGTAAAAAAAATGAAAACAGAAATAGTTAACACCATAAATTCACTTGAACAACTCATGGGGTTAGAGCTATAGAAATCTGATAATGTCTCAATAGATACTCTTAAAAAAATAAAAGCAGTCGGAATCAATGATAAAGTTGCACTCATTAAATAATTGACCAATCATAGCCTAAACTTAGACAAGAGATTGAAAGAACTATAAACTCTCAAGCATGAGAGTCAACTAAAAAAAAATGAACTGCAGAAAAACCAAATTAAAGAATTAATGAACCTAAAAAAAGAAGTACTTACCCTGCAAGCCGAAGAACCAACCCCTAAATATACAGGTACCCAGCGCTTCATCTATACAAGGAACAAACAATCCACTATCCAAAATAAACTTATGAAAACCATATTTACACGAGCCAATAAACAGGAAGAGGAGGATTTTGTTGATGAAAGCTGGAAAATATGCGAAAATAACATAAGAGTATCCAATGAAAACTCAAGTAACAGACGGCAAGACAAATAAAAATAAAACAAAAATTAGTTCAAGTGTGCCGAAAAAAGAGTAGCCAATGTAATAAAATAAGGAAATAAACTCAACCAACAACTCGATATCCATAAAGTAAGAGAATAATATCAAAATTAAATACTTTCAATTGACTTTTAAATGTAAAAAAAACTCCTATAAAAACAGACCAAATATCAAAAAGCATCTTATGCACTCAAAAGATTAATAGAGCAAACATAAGATATGCATTTCGATCGCCAATGATACCTTTATTACATAAATAATGATTCAACCCACTTAATCATTCCTTTTAAATCTAAGCATCATGTTTTTTTTAACCTTCTTCTTTCTTTACCTTCTTCTTTGATTTGCTCTCACTCTCCTCCTCGCTACCCAACTCGTCCTCATCCGATTCGCTCTCCCCGCTTGATGACTCCTCCTCAGCCTCAAAGTCCTCATCTTCACTCTCATCCTCATCCGCCTATGCCATAATCTTCACTTTTTCCTATTCCATTATCACTTTCACCTGCCTAGCCCTAAAATACTAAACTAAACTGTCCAACTCCCCCCTCTCAATCCCCAAAAATTCGACTGATTTCTTTTCCTCCCTCAGCATAATCTTCAAATCGAACTGCTTATTGGCTGCGTTAATTCGATAGAACTCAGCCGCCTGTATATCCTCCACTCTGAAATACAGCACAGGCTTAGGAATGAATATCAAACTCTGTTTCAACAGATACAACCATCCAGGCTGAGCCTTCACACTTCCCTTAATGCACGGCTGCCCCTGCTTCGACTTAAAGTGATTTCCGGGCTGTATCAAATTGATATTAGCAGTCGCATGCAACAAATCCACAAACACCTGGAACTGCGGCCCAGAATACTCCTGCTGCAAATCCTTCAAATGCGGTGCCTTCTCCATCAACTCCGGATTCACCTTGGTCTTTATATCCACCAAAATCTACTTCTTTATCTGAATCACAATATAACGATAAATAGTCTGACCCTGATAAATCGGCTTATCCTTATTCAACTGCAACACAATCGATACCTGAGCCTAGTTAGTCATCGGCAAAATAAATCCTTTTGTTATGTTACGATACTCAATGTTGTAGTTAAATGTCATACCGTGAAATCTGATACTCTTCTGGTAAAAGTCAATAGTGTACTTACCACGAGGCACCGCCAAGTTCACATCCAACAACGTAGCGATAGACTCACCCGCAAACTCACCAATCTTCGCCTTCTCAACAATCTACTTATATATCTTCTCAGCAGTACTCTCCTTTTACTTCTACTCCTCCTACACCTACATCCGCTCATCATTCTCATCCCGCTCCTATTTCGGCTCCTACACATGGAACCTAATCTCGCAAATACAATCATCATTCCCCACCTACTCCACCGCCGTCTCAACAATGATATCGTTCTTGTTTATAGTGGAGTTGTTGATTTGATTATAGTTCATCGACAGAATCGGAAATCCGTTGGGAATCGATGTCAGAGCAAGTGTAGTCGCGTCCGTTAGAATAGTACCATAGTTCAATCCTTTGAATGACATACCGCCTAATTTATCTTATCTAAATTGATATTATTATAACAAGCGCAAAGAGATATAAATACTACAAAAACATACTCTTTTATAAACAGTCACCACACAGGCACCTTGAAATCATATCACAAATGCAAATCAATAACTATTTATTAAACAGTTCTTCAGAATCGGAAAATCAACCACTTGGAATATAATCATTCAAACTTGCTTAAAAGTGTTTTATTTCTTCCCCTTTAAAGTCTTCAGAAAAAGAGTACGGTACGCCTCATCCGTCTGCTCCTTCCGCACTGATTTGAAGTTGTTAGAGTTTATCGTGTTATTAGCATTCGGAATGTTCTCACTTTTCACCTTCAAATGCTGCTCCTTCCCATCCCCATTGTTCTTGTCTATCACAATCGCCGTAAACATACTCTTTATCTCCTACGTTTTCTTCATCATTTCAACCTCCCTTTTATTGTTTTACTACTCCAAAGTTGAACACCTATCTAAAATTTGCTTATTTTTCTATTAAAGCTTTTAGTAATTGTTGTTAGCTATCAAAATAAGTTCCTTGAGATAACTATTCTATAGCCTTAAAGTTTTCACCTCGGCCTCCACCATTTCTCTTTTATTACGCTCGACTTCGTATTTTGCTGAAATTTAGCTCGAGTGCACGACTCTCTCCTCAATGGATTTGCTTTTTTAATCTTCAGTAGTTTTTAAGAAGGTAAACGCACTCAAAAGCTGTTTGTTACGTGTCCTCTCTTTCTACAAATCGCAAACGATCTCCAAGTTTCGCTGTTCTAGACTCTCGGCATACATTTTCATCTATTTAAGCATCTTATGGAGCTGCTTTGTATTGTTTTTGAGCTCCTCGTCATTTGCCTACTGATGCGATAGTTGTTCCGATAGCCTATCGAGGTCCAGCAAAGAAATGGGAGAAGCCGAGTGCAGGTCGTGAAACGGATCTGATTGCATAAAGCAAACCGGAAAGGCCGCGTGTTAGATTGACAGTTCAGAAGACTCCTCTTCAAAGGGATTGAGCATTTAACGGTGATAATTATATTGATATCTCTAATATAAAGAAACTGCGAACTTTTTGTTCCCTACAGCTGTAGAAACTGCAATAGTATATTTTTTTAAAAAAGGTGATGGCCTTACCTGAATATTATTATCTTACTGCCAAATGTTCAAGATCAAATAAAATTTTAAATGTACTTTAGGTTAATATTGTTTACTAATATAAAAAAAATATCATATAAAAATATACTGAATAGACAATTAGTCAGTTTGACAAAATCTAATAAAATTTAGATTTATATTTAACTAATTTAATGAAATTCTATAAAAGGAAATCCTATTTTTTTACATCAGATGGCCTGGAAAAATATGAAGATAGCAATCTAAATCAATTCCTTCAGATCACTAAACGACAATCTTAAAGTCTTAACCTTAACCTCAACCATTTATCTTTTATTGCGCTCAACTTCGTACTTTGCTGAAATTTAGCTCGAGTGCACCACTCTTTCCTCAATGGATTTGCTTTTTTAGACTTCAGTAATTTTTAACCAAATTTATTCCCAAATCAAATCTTAATAGTCATCCAATTTAAATATATTTAAATTATCATTACATGGAGGCAGCCCAATCTCAGCCAGCCAAACAAGTAGCTTACAACAAAAACGAAAAGTCCAGAGACGTCAGGACCACCAACATCCAAGCCGCAAAAGGTATCACACTCCCCATTCAGCCGTCGCCGACTGCATTCGCACAAGTCTTGGACCCAGAGGCATGGATAAAATGATCCGTGACGCACGCGGAGAAACCCTCATCACCAACGACGGCGCCACCATCCTCCAAAAAATAGACGTCGTACACCCCACCGCCAAAATGGTACCTCCCATATCACAAAGTTAGTCGAAATCTCAAAGGCCCAAGATGTTGAAGCCGGTGACGGAACTACTTCCGTGGTCGTACTAGCTGGAGCATTGCTAAAAGCCGCAGAGTCCTTGCTTGATCGAGGAATCCACCCCAACATCATTTCCTAAGGTATATCTTTTTAGATATAGGATTTCAACGAGCCCTAGATAAATCCCTTTAAGTTATTAAGGAGTCACTCACCATCCCCGTTGACATCACCAACAGAGAAACTCTCATCGAATGTGTCAACACTTCCCTCAGCTCAAAAGTAGTCGCTTCCAACTGCGAACTTTTGTCCCCTATGGCTGTTGATGCCATTCTCAAAGTCATAGACCCACAAACTGCAGTCAATGTTGATCTTAAGGATATCAAACTCGTCAAAAAAATGGGAGGAACCATCGATGATACCGAACTCATTGAAGGAATCGTTTTTGACAAATGTAAACCAAGCTCAGCCAACGGAGGACCAACCAAAGTCTAAAATGCTAAAATTGCAGTTGTCCAATTCCAAATTGCTACACCCAAAACAGATCTCGAAAACAGCGTCATCATTAAGGACTACCAAGCAATGGACCGTATTATGAAAGAGGAACGTAAAATCATTGCAGAGATGGTGAAAAAAATTGTCGCTTCAGGAGCCAATGTATTGCTCATCCAAAAGAGCATCCTAAAAGACGCCACAAACGAGCTCTCTCTCCACTTTTTGGCAAAGAAAGGGATCATGGTCGTTCAGGACATCGAAAGAGATGAGATCGACTTCATCTGCAGAAGCATCAACGCAGTTCCAATTGCTCACATCGACCATATGGGTGCTGACAAATTTGGAACCGCCAAGCTTTGCGAACTGAGCAGACTTGCTGACGATACCAAAATCTTCAAAATTACCGGTTTGACTAATGCTAAAACAGTCTCTGTCCTAGTTCGAGGCTCAAATCCCCTCGTCATTGATGAGGCCGAACGATCATTCCACGATGCTCTTTGCGTTCTTAGATCTCTCATCAAAAGTCGAGGACTTATTACTGGAGGAGGATCAGCTGAACTGGAAATTGCCACCAGACTTCAAGAGTCAATGATCAACATGAAAGGATTGGAACCAATTATTTTCAGAGCTTACGCTGAAGCCCTTGAAATCATCCCATATACTCTCTCAGAAAACGCAGGAATGAACCCCATTACTGTTGTCACTGAGTTAAGAAACCGCCACGCAAAAGGAGAAAAGCACAGTGGAATCAGTGTGAAAAAAGGCAGCATCGTTGATATGAAAGAAGAGAGAGTCCTTCAGCCAGCTCTCGTCACTCAAAGTGCAATTACCTTGGCAACTGAAGTAGTAAGAATGATTCTGAAGATTGACGATGTGGTAATGACCGCTCGCTGATTATGATGGTGTTTATGTCTAATCGTTTAAATTTTATATAAATCGAATACTAAAAATTTATTATTTATTCGACAATCACATAAATAACTCAGGATTCAGGGCATCTTTTGTCATTTACATATCCTTCTTTGGACGATTTGATAGCTCATTATAAGCTTTCATCGCATGGCCGTATGTGGGATTATTCACTAGCTTATAACTTCCTAAAATATTAACTTTTTGAACTCTATCACTGAATTGCTGATTTTAAACAGCTGCCCACTGAATTGGTACTTCAAGCTAATCCTTACAGCATTCTCGTAAAGACCTAAAGAAAGTGATGATTGTAGAATCGAATATGATAATGGCCGCTAAAGCAACTGGAAGAGCAAGCATTACGATATCATTAAAGACTCGATCTACGCCATTATTGAATATTTTCCAGCTGAAAGATAATATAGGCGCGCTAGTCTGGAAAACTCCTGTAGATGTATGACTCCAAATAGAGAAAAGTCCATGAAGTAAGATGATGAAAGGAATGCAATTGATCACTGACTAATTAAGACTTTAATCGGCTGCAATTTTAATAGAATACTTGAGAACCATCGATTTCTTAAAGTAAAAAGTCCAGAAAAAACCAATCGCCAAAATTGGTATCATTAAAGGAAGTAGCCCACTATAAAGTACTCCAATCAGCAAGAGTAACATGATGGTTGATGTCTCTGCAGCATATTGGAACTATTGGGTAGTTAAAG
>ERZ724520.1322-NODE-1322-length-12702-cov-4.103661_pt1 | contig 12702 bp, 8 predicted proteins | sample MGYA00376053_ERZ724520 | MGnify/ENA primary metagenome ERZ724520 (study PRJEB28724, sample SAMN07190886) | activated sludge metagenome | isolation source: activated sludge of sewage treatment plant in Hong Hong | place: USA: Christiansburg, Virginia | collected... | reverse complement strand
CAGCCTTCAAGCTGGCAAAGTCGGTAAACCCGCCGGCTTCCACGCTCCTTTTGGCGCTGGCTCGCAGCTCTTCTGCTTCGCGTGTTTGTTCTTCTGTTGGCATGACCTCGAACGCTGTATCGCTTACCTCGGTCATGCCCTCCCCACCAACGAATCGCTCGTAGAGTCCCGAAGCGGAGCGCTCGACGGGGTTTGCAACCGCTGTGTCGGTCACGCGCTCGGCGGCGCATCCTCCGATGGTGACTGAGGCCGCGACGGTGACTGAGGCTGCGACCGCAACAAGACCGAACCTGTGTCGGCGACCTGGTCTCCCGTTCACGTTGGTTTCCTCGATCCGAAGAGTGCGCGACCCAGCGACGATTTGGCCGGGGCAAGCGTGGTGGCAAGTGCCCCGATGAGCGCGACGAACGTCAAAAACGCTCCGATCCTGGTTGCCGACAGTCCACGTGGGGCAATCACGATGTTGCCTCCGGTGGGCCTGACGATGAAGAGTGCCTCACGAAAAATTGCAGCCTCCAGCGTGTCATCGCGTTGAACGTAAAGAGTGCCGAGGACGTCGGCCCCGGTGATCGACACTACGTCGCTTGAGGTTGCGATTGGCAGCGCCAGCACGTCGGACGATCGGAACTTGGACGCGTCGAGCGTGAACTTGTAGTCACCGGCAACCGTAAAGGCGGTGCTGGGCACCTCCGTTGCGCACGTCTGCACCTTGGGAATTGAGATCCGGTCTTTCGCAGCCGCGATGAGCGCAGGATCTCGAAGCGGCGAGCAATCGTCCGCATCGAGCAGGGGTGCCTGGAAGAGACCCTTGTTGAATGTCTCGGAGGCGTGTGAGCGGTCGTTGATCTGGTCGTCGACCAGCCGTGGCCCCAGCTTGAAGCCCACCGGTACGATCGCGATCGTTCGCAGCGAGTGGTAGGCCATGCCACAGCACTCGAGTATCAGCAGTGTCGCCAGCAGGCGGGTCAGGAGCGTCAGGTTTCGTCCAGCCTTCCACCACCTGTCGAGCACGATGGGGATGGCGAGCGCCCCCAACATGGACGCCCAGATGTAGGGGCGGTTGACGTATTGATTGATGCGCATGATGGGGATGGCGTAGGCCAGGTTGGACCGAAGCAGCAGCGGTAAGGCAAGACCGAGCACCGGCAGCGCAATGAGCAGGGGCGATGCAGCTCGTCGCCGGACGAGCACCACGGAGCATCCCAGGGTCAGCAGCAGCAAGGCCGCGGGAACCGCCGCAAACGACGGCTGGAGTTCAGGGCGAATCAACGCGGATCTGAGTGGGTTGACCAGCCAGGAGATTGGAGGCGGCTGCGCAGCGTTGTCGTAGAAGTAGTAGTCGTTGCTGCCAAGTCGGCCGAGGTCGCCGGCTCCGTCCGTCTGAGGCCCAAGAAGCGTGAACGGTACGAGCCCCCAAGCATTGAGTGCGATGCCAAGGCCGATTGCTGCGCCGTGCGTCATGGCGATCCGCCAGGTCGTCCGTATCGATCTGGACAGCGCCATGGCGGCCAGAAAGCCGGTGAGCCAGATCAGACCCATGACGAAGCTGATCGGGTGAGCGGTGAAGAGGAGGCCCGCGACCAGGCCCCCCACCCAGGTATGTCGTGAGGCCGGATGTCCAGTGGCTGCGAGCGCGATGATGGCGGTGACCGCCATGATGCCGGTGACACCGATGAGTTCGTGAAGGGCTCCGCGGCCGAATACCAGGTTGAGCGTTCCGGCCGAGCCCACCGCCAGGAAGCCCGCCACGGATTGGAACCGGGGAGCGACCCCAACCGCGCGGGTGATGATGGTGGCGGTCAAGCCGATGCCGACCATGGCAGCGAGCGCAACAAGCATGTAGACGAGCGAACCGGTGACACCCGGAATCAACGTCAGGGCCCCGAGCGCCACAAACACGGTGCCGCCAGACACCGGGATCACGTTTTGAAGGATTGGTCCCGTCGGGAAGAAGGACGTGATGGTGGACACGCGATGGGTTCGGGCGAGCTCAGACCCGATCGTGTCGAACAGCGAGGTCCAGACCACTGCGTCACCGGTGAGGTAGACGGCCTCACCCCAAGCAAGGGGGCACCACAGCAGGTACGCGGTGAATGAGACGATCGCGAGCGGGCATTGCGTCCAGTCGGTCAGCCACTGTCGAAACGACGTGTAACCGGAGACCGCTCGCTTCCGGCCGCGAGGAGCCGGGCCGGCCTCGTGGGATGCAAGAGCCGCCGGTGCGAAGAGCCCGCCCACCAACACCGCCAATCGCCACAGCGATTGTGGTTCGGTGAGCGAGGCGACGACACTCCAAACGGCGACGGAAGCTCCCAACCCGAGCAACACGTGTTTGGTTTGAGGTTCGAGCAACCTCACGATGCCGAGAACATCACGTGTTAGGTCGCTGCCAACGCAGAGCGAACGACGACCCCGAGATGCGCTGCCGATGTTCGCAGGCTGTACCTGCTGGAAGCTGCCGGGTGCCTGGATATTGTCATGGGGAGGCGCCCGGAGGTCGTTGCTGCTCGAAGCAGCGCCACGTCGATCGACGGGTCGCTCTCGTCGAAGAGACCCACGGGAAAGAGCCTGGCGGCCGAAGCGTCGGCAACCGGTGCGAGCGGGCGCGTCAGGCCTCGAATGGCTGATGACGTCCACCGCTTCCAGCGAGACGAGGAGGTCCAAACGATGTAGCCGGCCCACTGGGGGCGCCGGGCCTTCAGGATGGCCGTGAAGAACTCCTTACTGACCAATGCGTCGTCGTCGAGCGTTGCGATCCAGTCGGCTCCCCAACGTCTTGCGGTTGCAACCCCGTGACGGGTCGCCGCCAGTTGGCCGGCATTGGAGGGGAGAACTTCAACGTCGATGGGGATGGCGCAGGCCGTGGCTGCACGGCGCGCACAGATCGGTGTGCGATCAACGCTGCCGTCATCGACGACAAAGATCCGACCATCGAGGGCGTCATGAAGCGGCGACCCGCACTCGGCCGCCTGTTGAATCGAGTCGGACAGTGCGGTCAACGTGTCCTCGATCCAGGCTTCGCTGTTGAAAGCCGGTACCACTACCCCAAAGCGCACTGAGTGAGGCTAGCCGAACGGATCGCTGGGTGATCTTGAAGTCTGCGGAGTAGAGTCGGAGCGCAACGCAGTGGGACGGTGGAACGCCTGAAGTGGTCTGGCCGGGCCTGGCCTTACGCCGCTCCGAGCCGAAGGGGATTGTATGGCCGTGAGAGTGCAGCGCGGTCTGGGCTCATCGGATCGAGAAGCCGCTGTTGGCCTTGCATCGTCCAATCCGTTTGATCCGCTCCGCAACTATCTCCACTTGGGGCTGGATCGGTCGGCCGACGCAGGCGACCGGTTTCGGTCGGCGCTGGACACCGAAGGTGCCTCGGTGTTGTGCGCGGTTGATGGGGGAGTCCTGCGCGGAGTGGCGGTGGTGGCCCATGACGAACGGTTGTCGCAGCACTTCGGTTTTGGTTGCGCCTCGGTGCGCGCCTTTGCTGTCGACCGCAGCGAGCCTTCCGCAGGGGTGCTCGGCGTACTCGCAGCGGCCATGCGCGACCTCGTTGGCGCATCGGGTGAACGACATCTCAGCGTTCGCGCCGCCGCCGACGATTTCGAGATGTTGACCGCGTTCCAATCACACGGATTCTTGGTGGCCGACACCATGGTGACGCACCTGTTGAGCCCGACAAATCCCCAGACGGCCCTGCCCCGACGGGATATGGGCAAGGTTGAGGTGCTGGTGGCATATGGTGCCGAGATCGAACGGCTCCCCGCGCGTCTAGGAGCGACCATGACCGAGGTGCTGCGGCGTCACTACGTGCTCAGCCGGTTTCATGCCGATCCGTTGTTTGACGACGACCGGGCGGGCGAATGGTACGCGCAATGGTGCGAGCGGGCGTTCAGCGGATCCGCTGCCGACGGCATGATGGTGGCCGTTCACGACGAACAACCCATGGGGTTCATCTCATGGAGCAAGGATCATGCCGCAGAGAAGCAGCACGGGCTGTCCATCTTTGGCAGTGGGCTGGGAGCATCGCTCGGACGTGGAGCGTACGCCGCCATGGTGGAGTTTGCTGCGATCAGTCCCACGTTTGCCCACGCCGAATTCGACGTGCACGTGAGCAACTTTCCTGTGAACCGGGTGCTGGGTCGCCACCCGGCGTCCCGCATCTTGAGGGTGAGTCATGCCCTTCACCTCTCCATCGGGCAGCCGTAGGAGCAGTCGGAGCGCTCGTATGGAACTCGTCTGGCTCAAGTTGTTGCTCATCCCCATCGTCGTTGGGTTGGTTGGAGGCGAGGGCTGGTTGGCGGCCCGACGCCGCAACACCCACGGTGATGTGGCGGGCTGGAGTTCTTCCGATGCTTTGACCTCGACCGGGATCGGGGCGGTGGGCCAGATCAGCGGTGGCCTCTTCCGGTGGGCGATGTTCGGTGTTGCCGCTCTTCTCCAGCCCTTTGCGCTGGTGCACTGGCCCGATCATGGAGTGTGGGCGGGCGTGGCCCAACTGGCGGCGGCCATCCTGGTGTGGGACCTGCTCTTTTACTGCTTTCACCGAGCGGCTCACCGCACCTCGATCGGCTGGGTGTCACACCGGGCCCATCACGAATCGCCCTACTTCAACTATGGGGTGGCCTTGCGCCTCGAATGGTTTCCGGTGCTGACGGTTCCGATCTTTGCAACGCAGGCACTTTTCGGGTTCAGCTTCGGGGTCATGGCGGCAGCCAGCATCGCCAACGGCCTCTACCAGGGACTGCTGCACACGGAGTTGGTTGGCCCGCTGCCCAGGTACGTCGAAGCGGTGTTCAACACGCCCACCCATCACCGTTCCCATCACGACGCAGAGCTGACGCGGGGCGCCAACTTCGGCAGCATCTTCATCGTTTGGGATCGACTCTTCGGTACCTTTGCGACGCTTCGGTCAGCACCGATCACCTACGGCGTGACCGGTGCGGTCCCCCTTCATCAGCCGCTTGGGTTTCTGACGCCATTGGTACGGCCGGCACCACGGCTTACCGGAGTGATCAACGGGGTCGCCGATGCGTTGAGACGAGCGAAGCGTGCGGTTCGTGTTGGCTGATATCGACCCGGTCGCTCTTGCGAAACTGGCCATTGTTCCAATGGCAGTGGTGCTGGTGGTGGGTGAGGCATACGCGCTTCGAACCATCCGTCGCAGGCCGCTGGGGTCGGTGGTCGGGCGGCGCGTGTCCGCCACCGGCTACTCGGCGCAGAATGTGATCGGGTCGGCTGGTATCGGCGTGGCCGCCAAGGTGGTTGGGTTGGCGCTGGCCGTTCCAACCCTGGCGATTGGCGCGATGCTCGCCCCGCTCTCACTGGTCACAGCGCCGTCAGGCGCGGCCGGGGTGGCCTACGCCGTGCTGGTAGCCGACGCGCTGCTGTACATCTTCCACAGGCTCTCCCATCGGACGACACTTGGGTGGGCATCGCATATCACCCATCACGAAACCCCCTACTTTGATTATGGGGTTGCCCTTCGGGTGGAGGTCTTTCCGGTCGTCGGACTGGCGGTCTTTCCGCTGGCGGCACTGTTCGGGGTCGGGCCCGAGATGATTGCGATTGCCTTCTTGATCCATGGTTTGTACATGGGCGTTCTTCACACCGAGGTCATTGACCGCCTGCCTCGATGGTTCGAGTTGGTGTTCAACACCCCATCGCATCATCGGGTTCATCATCTGGCCGATGACCGCCGGGGTCATAACCTGGGGAGCATCCTGATCGTGTGGGACCGTCTCTTCGGCACGTTTCGACCAGAGGCGTCCGGCATCCATCACTACGGCGTTGCGAACCTGCCGGATCGGCGCTGGCCCGGGTTTCTCGGACCGGTCGAGAACTTCTACCGGGTACTGCGGCCGCGTGGCGACTTGAGGGTATCGGCGCAGAACCGACCTGCCACCTGACTCTTCCGATGCACAAACTTCAGGAACGTGCTGAGTGGCGAAAGCCTGCCCAGCAGAAATTCGAGTTGCGGGAATCTTCGCACCGACGTGTAGTAGGTGCGCGACGCAAAGCGCACGGGGCGGGCCCAACGGCTCACCTCGACGTCTGGATGTTCCAGGTCGAGCGAGAGAACCAGCCGGTCGGTCAATGCGTCGTTTCCGGCGGCGTGGGTGGTGGTGTCGTCGAACCCCAGCCACTCGCCGGGCTGCCACGTGCGACGGTCGCCACCCACCTCGATCCACGCTTCAGCAGGCGTGACCAACCCAAGATGAAACCGTCCCACACCGATGGGGTTGCCTTGGTGCTCGGCCAGGGTCACCCCGGGGGCGAGACGCATGTAGGCAGCGGTGATCACCGCAGGGCAGGCCTGCACGAGTTCTGCCAAGACCGGCGCCGACAGCGACGCCGGCCGGTCGTCCGCGCCGAAGTATCGCACGGGAACGATGCTCCAGCCCCCGACGGTCAGGTGTCGATCCGGGTGATCGACCCAACCGCTGTTCAGGGTCGTGACCTCCTCGCGCAGTGCCCTCCATTGCGCGGTGAACGACGCCAGGTGTTGCTCGACAGGCTTGAGGTCGAGATACCCGTTCATCTGGCCGTCACGCCGTTACTGCCCACGAGGCTTTTGGGATTCGCCGACAGCGGCTCGCAGGTCCGCGGGGTTCAGGGCAGCGCTGTCCACTTTGATGGCCCGGTAACTGAAGTCGCTGTTTGGCGTGGTGACCCGGAGGAGCAGTTCTCCAGATTTGTCGAATTCGGAGACGGCGGTCTTCGATGCGCCCCAGCCGACAACACCGGCGCCGTCGGGCTGCACCCGGTAGCTGCCCATTGCCGGAGATGCCGTGGCGTCCGGACTGTTGATTGACGACACCAGCTTGGCTGACGACGAGTTGAGATCGAGATCGAATTTCAGTGCTCGGGCAGGGCCACCGACGACGTCGGAACGATTGTCGAACACGGTGAGTTGGCCCTCGGGGGTGAGCCGGGCATCGTGTTGCAGGATAAATCCGTTCAGCGGATCGTCGCTCAACTTGATGTCGGCGGTGGCCGGGTTGGTTGGTGGCGCCCCTCCAAGCTTCCACAAGACGTCGCCGTCGTCGTCGGCACCCGGATCGCGCCGGATCGCGAAGACTGCGTCGAGGTGCCTGGTGCTGACGATGACATCTCCGGTGTCAGGCACGATTTCGAGAGAGTTCAGATGCACCAGATCGACGACCGACCGTCCGTCATCGAACTCGTCGACAATGTCGGTGCCGTGGGTTTGAGCCGTGGTTTCGGCGAGACCGATGTGGTCCTTGGAATCCCACTCCCACACCACCTTGCCGGCCGCGGTCACCTCTTGGATGACAGCGTCGGCCACGGTCGCATCCTGTGCGAACCCGTCACCCAACTTCGACACGTCGACCCCCGCCCGTTCCCGGTAGCTGCCGATGAGCGCGTTCCCGTTGTCGAGGATCAGCAACTCATGGTGATCGGTCGGTGTTCCAACCGTTGCCCAATCCCTCACCTTGGTGCCGGTGAGTGAGTATTCGGAGAACGCACCATCAGGATCGGTGCCGTAGGAAAATCCGAGGGCCGGCGCCCACGACAGGTTCCCATTGGGCTCGATGTCGACATCGATCGTGGGTGTTTCCGTGCGGCGGTACCAGATTGGGGCACCGAAGGTGTCGAGGATGACGGCGTAGCCAACAGGGGGCTCCGAATCGAAATGAATCGACGGGCTGAACAGGTAGTAGCCCGGAGACGGGTTGCCAGGACGATCGACCACAAGTTTGGGAAAGTCCGGCGGCAGGCACCGGATCCAATACCGATGCCGCCCTTCGCCCTTCTGAACGATGATCTCAATCAGCTCGTCGGGTGTCACCTGCACGTCGCCCGACTTGGCACCAACCACGCTGACCGTCGCACCCGGGGTGGCCGTGGCGTTGAGGTGGAACTTGTTGGGGCCATCCTTGCACGCCATGGCGTAGTCGGTCGCCTGAGCGTTGAACGCAGGTTGAAGGCTTCCGCCGTCCACCTGGAGTGATTGAAGGCGGGCATCGGTTGGGATGTCCGGTACTGTCGTCGTGGCCGGTGTGGTGCGGTCCTCCGCTCCACCACCACAGGCCGCAGAAATGATCGTCACGGCGGCGCCGATTGCCACCGCGAGCAGCGCTCGGGAGGGCCGGGCCTTGTTTCGGGGCGCGTGGTGCAAGTGTGGGCAATCTGCGATGGAGTTGTGGACGTCGGCCACCCACAATCTAGGCGAACCAGTGAACGATCAGAACTTGTGTCAGTCGGTGCCGTCGAGGGTCACCAGCAGGTCGCCGGTGTCCACCCGGTCGCCGGCGACGAAGTGCACCTCTGCCACGGTGGCGTCGCCAAAGGCGGTGATGCGGTGCTCCATCTTCATCGCTTCGACCACCATCAGCAGTTCGCCGTCGCTCACCTGCTGTCCGGCCTCGACGTGCACGGCCAGCACCGTGCCCGGCAGGGGCGAGACCGGCCCGGCGCCGATCGCCTCGATGTCGTGATCGACGAAACGGGCCGGCACGGTGAACGTGGCTGAACCAAATGGCCCGGAGGCATTGATGATGTCGCCGTCAAGCCTCACGTGGATCACCTGTCGCCGGCCGTCCACCTCCAGCACCGTTCGGCTTGGCTCTCGTCGGATCAGTCGCACGCTCACCCGGCGCCGTTCGTCGGCCGGCAGCGCGCCGTCCTCGTCGGGTTCGGGCAGAGGTCCGACCAGCAGGTCGGCCCGGTCGCCGGTCAGCACATACTCCAGGTCACAGGGAGCGTCCCCGTCGAACAGCGCCACCCGTTGGCCCTGAGTGCGCAGGTTGCGAAACCCGGACGGGGCAAATCCGGTAGCGAGGTTGGCCGCCCGGTCGCGCTGCTCCAGGGCGAACGTGGCTGCGATGAGGAGGGCGAGGCGATCGTCGCTCGACGGTCCGGGTGCCTCGGTGACCTCGGGGTGACCGTCGAGGTAGGAGGTGGGGGTTCTGGCAGCCAGAAAGTCGGGTTCGCCCAGGACGGCCACCAGCGTGTCGACGTTCGTGCGTACCCCGGTTATGTTCGAACGGCGGAGGGCTCGGGCGAGTTGCCGGGCCGCTTCGCTGCGGGTGGGTGCATGGGCGATCACCTTGGCCAACAGCGAGTCGTAGTCGGCGGACACCTCGGTGCCTGCTCGAATGCCGGTGTCGGTGCGCACCATGGGCGTCGACGAGCGGACCTCGATTGAGGGGCCGTCGATGGAAAAGCCGTCGACCAGGCCGGTGGATGGCAACCATCCGGCGGCGGGATCCTCGGCGACCACGCGCACCTCGATGGCGTGGCCGTCACACCTGACGTCATCCTGGGTGATGCTGAGCGGCTCGCCGGTGGCCACACGCAACTGCCACTCCACCAGGTCCAGCCCGGTGACCGCCTCGGTCACCGGGTGCTCCACCTGGAGCCGGGTATTGACCTCCAGAAACGTGATCGTTGGATCATCGGTCTCGTGTGCAGCGTCACCGACGAGGAACTCAACCGTGCCCGCACCCCGGTAGCCCACGTGCCGGGCCAGGGCGAGCGCCCCCTCACACACGGCAGCGCGGGTGGCACCGTCGATGCCGGCGGACGGTGACTCCTCGATCACCTTCTGGTTGCGACGCTGGATGGAGCACTCCCGCTCGCCCAGGTGCACCACGTTGCCGTGGGCGTCACCCAGGATCTGCACCTCGATGTGGCGGCCGTGCTCGATGTACGGTTCGATGAACACCGTGCCGTCGCCAAAGGCCGACTTGGCCTCCCGGGAGGCGGCCTCGATTGCATCGGCCAATTCGGATTCGTTGCGCACGACGCGCATGCCGCGCCCGCCGCCGCCGGCAGCGGCCTTCACCAGCGCCGGCATGGCGACATCGCCCGGTACCTTGCCAGGTGACGCTTCGATGATGGCGGTAGTGGGAACGCCGGCTTCGACGGCGGCCCGCTTGGCGGCCACCTTGTCGCCCAGCAGAGTGATCTGTTCGGGCGTGGGGCCCACCCAGGTCAGCCCGGCGGCCTCGACCTGGCGGGCAAAGTCGGCGTTCTCGGCCAGAAATCCATAGCCGGGGTGGACGGCATCGCAGCCGGTGTCGAGCGCCGCCTGAATGATGGCGTCGCCGCGCAGGTACGACTCGGCGGGGCTGGCTCCACCCAGGGCGACGGCCACATCAACGGCGTCGCAATGCATCGCGTCTGCGTCGGGATCGGAATACACACCAACAGTGTCGATGCCCATGGCGGTGGCGGTGTGGGCGATGCGCACGGCGATCTCGCCGCGGTTGGCAATGAGGAGGCGGCCGATCTGTGCGACTGAGGATGGTGGAGCTGTCCTGGAAGGATCCGTAACGGGTGTACTCGACGTGGTACTCATCAGTGCCTCCACACTCCGTATTCGGTGGCGCCGGTGACTTCGGTGGAGTGCACCGCTGCCAAGGCCAGCCCCAGCACGGTGCGGCTGTCGGCCGGATGGATGATGCCGTCGTCCCAAACCCGCCCGGTGGCGTAGAGCGCGGTCGACTCGTTCTCGATCTGGGCTTCGAGGAATGCCTTCCCGGCAGCGATGTCCTCCTCCTTGATCTCGATACCCCTGCCCGCCGCCGAATTGCGGGCGACGATTTCCATCACTCCTGCCAGTTGCTGGGGACCCATCACTGCAATGCGGTGGTTGGGCCACGAGAAGATGAACCGGGGCTCGTAGGCCCGACCGGCCATGCCGTAGTTGCCGGCGCCGTAGGAGGCGCCCACCATCAGATCGATGTGGGGCACCGTCGAGTTGGACACCGCATTGATCAGCTTGGCGCCGTTGACGATGATGCCGCCCTGCTCGGCGGCCGAGCCCACCATGAAGCCGGTGATGTTGTGACAGAAGATGATCGGCGTGTTGGTGCGGTTACACAGTTGGATGAACTGGGCGCCCTTCTTTGCCTCTTCGGAGAACAGGATGCCGTTGTTACCCAACAGCCCGACTGGGAACCCGTGGATCGAACCCCACCCACACAGCAGCTTGTCCCCGTAGCTTGCCTTGTGCTCCTCGAAACGGCTGCCGTCGAGTATGCGGGCAAACACCTCGCGCATCTCGAACGGGATCCGCACGTCGGCGCGGGCGCAGTCGATGAGTCCGGCCGGGTCATAGAGCGGCTCGTCGGCCGGTTCGGTTGGGCCTGGGCCCAAGGGGCTCCAGTTGAGGTGAGCGACGATCGACCGGATGATGCGCAGCGCATCCAATTCGTCGACGGCCAGGTAATCCGAGAGGCCGCTGGTGCGGCTGTGCATCTCGGCGCCGCCCAGCGTTTCCTCGTCGACGTCCTCGTCGATTGCCATCTTCACCAGGGGCGGGCCACCCAGGTAGGCGGTGCCCCGCTCTTTGACGAACACGGTGTAGTCACTCATGCCAGGCGTATAGGCGCCACCGGCGGTGTTGGGGCCGAAGGCGGCGGTGATCGTGGGGATGCCTTCGGCGGAGAGGCGGGTGAGCGAACGGAACTGCCCGCCGCCCCGAATGAAGATGTCGGCCTGACGGGGAAGATCGGCGCCGGCGGACTCGCTGAGCGAAACCATCGGCAGGCGGTTGGCCCGGGCGATCTCGAAGAGCCGTTCCAACTTGATCAGGGTGGTCGGATTGACCGAGCCACCCTTGTAGGTCATATCGGAGCCAAAGATGGCGCACTGGACGCCCTCAATCACGCCGATGCCCGTGGCCACGCCCACCCCGACCGCATCGTCGGTGCCCCACCCGGCCAGCGGGCTCAGTTCAAGGAACGGGGTGGTTGGGTCCAACAGCGCCTCGATGCGTTCGCGTACCAGCAGCTTGCCGCGCTTGCGGTGTCGGTCGACGTAGCGCCGGCCGCTGATCGTGGGCACCGACGCCAACTGCTCGGCCACCTCCTGCCACAATGCCTCCATTGCGGCCCGGTTGGCGAGTGCCTCGTCGGAGCGTTGATCGAGGCGGCTCTTCAACTGCGATCCGATGGTCATGGGGTCCCCTCCGCGTCGCCCGTTGCGGCGCAATTGCGTAACGTCGACGAGTCGTTGCCGACGTTGTTCTGCGCAACCGTACCCACTGGGCCCGACCATTTGGGCGGCTCTCAGCCAGAATGCAGCCATGTCTGTTCCGGTTGTTCTCGTCCACGGTTTCGGCACATCGTTCCAGCTCACCTGGGTGGCCAACGGCTGGGTCGACCTGCTGGGTGATGAAGGCCGGGAGGTCATCGGAGTGGACCTGTTGGGCCACGGCACCGCACCGAGGCCCCACGACGAATCGGCGTACGACGACCTTGGCGCCCGAGTGGTCGAGGCACTGCCCGCCGATGGGCAGGTGGACGCCATTGGTTTTTCGTTGGGCGCCAAGACGCTGCTCAAAGTGGTGGCCGCCCATCCCGACCGCTTTCGGTCGCTGATCGTGGCCGGCGTGGGAGCCAACCTGTTTCGATTCGACGACATGTCCGCCGTCGTGCGGGCGGTCCGCACGAGTGAAGACGGCGACATCCCCGCCCTCGGGTACTTCTCAGGTTTGGCGCAGCTACCGGGCAACGACCGGGAGGCACTGGCCGCCTGCATGGCCAATGGCGGGGGCCGCGTGAGTGCGGACGAACTGGCGGCGGTGACCTGCCCGGTGCTGGTGGTGCTGGGCGAATACGACTTCGTCCAATCGGCCGATCAGCTGATCGATGCCCTGGTCGACTCGCGCCTGGTGACGCTGCCCCGCACCGATCACGCCCGCACCCCCAAGTCGTTCGAGTTCATCGACGCCGCCCT
>ERZ724520.1321-NODE-1321-length-12710-cov-8.996681_pt1 | contig 12710 bp, 9 predicted proteins | sample MGYA00376053_ERZ724520 | MGnify/ENA primary metagenome ERZ724520 (study PRJEB28724, sample SAMN07190886) | activated sludge metagenome | isolation source: activated sludge of sewage treatment plant in Hong Hong | place: USA: Christiansburg, Virginia | collected... | reverse complement strand
GAGTCAACAAGAATTATGATCAAGCTCAGTTCATGGCATACCTTGAGAATCCAAGGTTTGAGAGGAGTATTGAGATTACAAAACAAACTCTTCCTTCTTTACTCGTATCTCAAGCTTATGCTCTGGATACATCAAATATTGACTTTACGAAGAGATACCCCTACTCTGCGGGAGATAAACTTTGAATATTTATCGAGAAAAATACTCAGATCCCTCTTCAATCAGGAGTAACAGGTACAGGAAGTAGAGATATCTCTTTGAGTGATACAAGTACTCTTACTATCATAGTAGGATCTTCGTGAGCTGATGGATATGTATCCACAGATATCTCTACTTGATCTCTTCTCTCTCTGAAGGATGGAAGCTTTGATGAGAAGGCACTGTTGGGGATGAATGGTGGTAGTAGTGGGAGTGGATCAGGTTCTGGTGGTGGAGGTGAAAGTCCTTGCTCAAGTAATCCAACTGCAGATTCATACTTTACTGTTGTCAATGGAATAATATATGGATACGATATAAATTGACCGAAGAACGTCAGCATTCCAGCGATAATTGGTGGTCAAAATATAACCGGTATTGGAATCTATGCATTCAATAACAAACAACTCACTTGTGTGGACATTCCAAATGGTGTAACAAATATTGGAATTGGTGCTTTTAGTAGTAATCAAATAGCATCGATAGCAATTCCAAGTAGTGTAACAAGTATTTGAACTCATGCTTTTGAGCAGAATCAACTTACTTCTATAATCATTCCAAGTAGCGTAACAAGTATTGGAATGTATACTTTTAATTCAAATCAACTCACATCCGTAGTAATCCCAAGTAGTGTGGTGAGTATTTGAGAGTGAGCTTTCTGAGGTAATCAACTCACCTCTATAGTAATTCCAAATAGTGTAACAAGTATTGAAATTAGTGCTTTCTATTGAAATAAATTCACATCAGTCGTAATTCCAAGTAGTGTGACAAGTATTGGAGCTGATGCTTTTGGTGGGCAAAATAATTCAGCATGAAATGGAACAGTATATGGACCGTCATCTGGATATATAAAAAGCACATATACAATTAACTCAAGTTGACAATTTGATAAAACAAAGCTGACAAATTATGTTGATACTCCTTAGTTATTTATCTTGTCACTACATGAACAATTAATATTATTAAACATCTTAAGGATTTCATATATTGGTCATGTCTATAGGTATGAAATGATTATAGTGCAAATTTACGAATTCGATCAATAGGTGATAGTACGACTCCTATTCAAATAACAAGAATTAATCCATAAGCTATGCTCACACTCTGAATCGATCCTGGGACTACAACACTCTGATATGCTATTGTTGAAGTTATCGCGGGGAAAATAGTACTCATCGATTATGGCGTAGTCGCTACTCCCCCAAAAATGAATGCCGGGGAGAAGCTACGAGAAATTCGTGATGATCTTGAAAGTATTCTCCAAAAATATCCGACTATTAAGAGAGCTGGTATCGAAAAGCTCTACTTTGGGAGTAACATTACGACTGGTATTGCTGTTGCGGAATGTCGCTGAGTTGTTGTTGAACTTCTCACCAGAAATAACATTACACGCTCTGAATTTACTCCACTTCAAGTGAAAAAATGAATCTGTGGAAATGGAAGAGCTACAAAACAACAAGTGCAATCTGCAATACAATCACTCTTCAAGCTTGCGAGTCCACCAAAACCAGACGACGCTGCCGATGCTATTGCTATAGCATACCTGAGCGCGATACAACAATACTAGATGTCAACACTGATACTTTTGACTTCCATACAACTTTGCCTACAACATATCGGTTTTTATCAAAAATATGACCGATTTTTATTTACAGACATTTTCATGTCTTGCTCTTCTCTCACTCTCGATGGGTATCTATCTTCTTGCAAAAAAGACACGAATACCTTTTACAGTACTTCTTGTTGCATTTGGACTCGTTCTTGGTTGGATCATAAGCCATGAGCCAAGATTCTCATTTCTCTTATCATTTGAGCTTGGGCCAGAAATGCTTTTTTATGTATTCCTGCCAATTCTCCTCTTCGAGAGTGGATATAATATGAGAATAAAAGATCTTATGGCGAATAAATGGTCTATAGGCCTTCTTGCTATTGTATCACTCATTATTTCAGCTCTCATTACGAGTGCTATCATGTATGTAGTTTTAACCTATATTTTTGATATACAGATACCATTTATTATTTATTTTCTCTTTGGCGCCCTCATATCTGCAACCGATCCTGTCGCTGTACTTGCGCTCTTCAAGGAATGTAACGCACCCAAAAGACTCACCCTCATTTTTGAAGGAGAAAGCCTCTTCAACGATGGGACAGCACTTGCATTCTTTCTTGTTATCCTTGGAGTAGTCATGGAAATGAGCGGATATCAAGGATCTCACGGTGCTAATTTACTCGATCACCTCTTTGCGAGTCATCATGGAGGGATATGGATAGTATTCAAAGGAATTCTATCATTCCTCTCTATGCTCTTGCTTGGTGGATTATTTGGTGCAATAATTGGACTTCTTGCTTCCAAATTTGTAAAAAAGATTAAATGAGCACCCCTTGTAGAGATCACTATATCCATACTCCTTGCTCATATCACTTTTCTCCTTGCCGAGGGGATTTCCCATTTTGTTGTACCGCTTTCATGAGTAATTGCTACAACTATTGCAGCTGTTGTTTTTGGGTCTATAGGACGCAAACATTTGTCACCAGAAATTGAATCAACTATGCATAGTATTTGGGATTATATGGCTTTTGTTACCAATGCTATCATTTTCTTGCTCCTCGGTATTATGATTATTAAGCTCTGAGTTCATTGGAATTATCTCATCATTCCTGTAGCTATGTCAATTGTTGCTGTCATGGTAGCAAGAGCGCTAAGTGTATATAGTGTTATTACCCCATTTAATGTACTCAAGATGGAAGAGGAAATTCCAAAAAGCTGGCAACATCTTCTCTCTTGGTGAAGCCTTCGTGGGGCTCTTGCTATCATTATGGCGCTTCTTATTCCTGCTGATCTGAGCTTCCCCGGTTGGCAATTTCCACTCAGTGTTCAAGAGTTTATTCTTGGACTCACCGTTGGTTGTGTTGTCTTCACCCTCTTTATCAAAGCACTCACAATAACACCACTTATGAAGAAACTTCATATCAAGTAGTGAAAGAGAAAAAGGCAATCAACTTGCCTTTTTCTCTTTGCAATCTATAATTCCAACACTTTGTACTCATTCGTATCTTTTTTTCTATGAAATCACTCACCGGAAGGCTTATTTTTATTGGAGTTGTCTCAGTTGTATCACTCTTTTTTGTCATTCCATGGTCACATTTTGGGATCACGCTTCCTGAAGGCATACCTCATGGGGAATATAAACTTGGACTCGATCTCAATGGATGAGTAGAGCTTGATTATCGTATAGACATGGAGGAGAAGCTCAAGCAAGATCCAAAACTCAACACAAATGAAGTATCGGATGGTCTCAAGAAAATCATTGAGAAGCGTGTGAATAGTCTCGGAACCACTGAGCCAACTATTACCAGCGCGCAATATGGTTGAGAGAGTCATATTATTGTGCAAATTCCAACCGTAGCACAAGATAGCAATGTCTCGGAAGCTGAACAAAAAAAGAAAAATGATGAGTATATCAGACAAGCTAAAGAAACCATTGGGAAAGTAGTAACTCTCGAGTTCAAAGAAAAAAAGACTACCATTACTGATCAAGACCGAATAGAGCGAAAGGCAATCGCACAAGAAATCAGAGAAAAAGCACTTTCAGGAGCTTCTTTCAAGGATCTTGGTGATAAATATTCAACAACCCATGAAAATATCATCTTTGAGAATGGAACAGGAACTCTCGAAGATTTGCCAGAATATGTACGCTATAATGGCATTGAATTACTCAGTGGATCCAGTCTGAGTAATGTTGTAACAACAAAACTTCAGAAAACTGTTTCTCTCTCTGGTAATACTGCACCGACTGGATACAGCGTTATCAAATGGAATAACATCGTATCTACAAAAATTGATAATAAAGATACAAAAGTCTATGACTACAGTGTCATCTGGGTGAATGAAGAGCCAAGCCAATGGCAAGTAGCAAAGACCGCAAGTGGTGCTATCCTCAATGACCAGTACCTCCAGAATGCACAGATGGTTTTCAACCAACAATCTCAACCAGAGATACAACTTATTTTCAATGATGAAGGTAAGAAAATATTTAGCGATCTTACTGAGCGTCTTCTCGGACAACAACTTGCCATATTTGTATGAGGACAACTTATCACAGCGCCGACTATTCAAGCACGAATAACTGATGGCTCTGCTGTGATCACTGGATCATACACTATAGAAGAAGCGCGTAGAACAGCTCAGGATATCAAGACGGGTATTGTTCCAGCACCGATCTACCTCTCAAGTGAACGAACGATAGATGCTAAGATTGGACGAGATGCACTCCACGTGATCATTGTAGCTGGGGCAATTGGTCTTGCTGCAATCATTGTCTTTCTCGTCATGATATACCGTGTGTCAGGACTCATTGCTGGTATTGCACTGGTTATCTATGCTCTCATACTGGTCGCGATCGTCAAGTCATTCGGAATTGTTCTCACGCTCGCCTCCATCGCAGGTATGATCCTCTCTATTGGACTTGCTATCGATGCAAATATTCTGATATTTGAGAGAATGAAAGAAGCTCTTCGCGAAAAGCACAATCTCATCGAGGCAACTATTCTTGGATTTGAGAAATCATGGAGTGCTATATGGGATTCTCATGTAACTTCACTTACATCTGCAGTTATTCTCTTCGTATTTGGCGTAAACTTGATCAAATGATTCGGTCTTATGCTCGGTATTGGTATCGTACTCTCACTCTTCACAGCAATGTGGATATCGAGAATACTCCTACTCGCATCGACAAAATATTTTGTAAAGCAAGAAACATTATTTCTTGGCAAAATCCAAAAATAAGAATAAAATCCCATCAATAATTATTGATGGGATTTTATGAAAGTTGGATTTTTCGATTCAGGCTCTGGTGCACATCATGTAGAACAGAGTTTTTTAATATCGAATCCGGGCATCGAGACTTTGGTCTATGCTGATTATAAAAACTGCCCCTATGGGGATCGTGAACATGAAGAAATTGTCGATCTCACAACACAATGAGTAAATCATCTCTTTCAAGAATGATGTGACGTCGTGATACTCGCCTGCAACACTGCTAGCGTCCACGCGTTGAGGCATCTGCAAAATACACTACCAAGACATCAAAGAATTCTTGGAGTTACCTATCCAGCCTGTGAGGCAATACGAGATGGAAATTTTCAGAATGTAGTAGTATTTTCAACCGATGCCACCAGAAAATCATGAGTATATACAACCTATATTCATCTCATTGCTGGTAATCATATATCAGTCACCAATATATCCATTCCATGACTCGTTCAAGCAATCGAGGAGAATAATATTCTCAAACAAAAAGACCTTATTCAAGCAAGCTTTTCTCACATACCTGATGACACTCAAATTGATGCTATTATTCTTGGGTGTACGCACTACCCTATTATTGCTGACATATTTCAAGAAGTGCAAAATACTTTCAAATATTTGAAAAATGCGACCCTTATCGATCCTGGCTTAGAAGCTGGGAAGCGTTTTATTTCTTGGCAGAAGCATCATTATCACAAGGATTGTTAAGTTGAGAATTAAGATAGAAGGCCTTGATAATTTCTTCCCACTTTTTTCACTTGCGGATATTGCCGTATTGATCAAATATGTGTTGGGTCTTTGGTATAAGAGTTGTATGAGTATTCTGGAGAGAATCATTTTTTGTTCCAAAGACTGGCATTTTTTTCAAATTTGCACTTTGGCGAATAGAGTTGCCGTTTGCACGCATTTCATCGAGTCGATATTCATATTCATTCGCATTTAAAAGGATACCCTCTTCATTGTCATCTCCATATGTATAGGCAGACAAATATCATGTACAGAGAAGATACTTGAGAAAATCTTGTACTTCCATTCATGAAGATGTGATTCCGTCCTTATGAAGTGCATTCGACTGGCATATATCGTAAAAATCTTGTACTGAGAATATTCGATTCTGACGACTCAAAAGTGTCATAAATTTTTTTGCGTTATAGCATGCTCAAGATGCAGGTCATCGAAGGTCACTCTTCATAGATCTTGTCATCAATTGTATTTCAGTGCGCACTTGAGAGTGGCCACTTTCTCGTGATCCATCCATAATCACAGGATTACCAGTAATACTTGCATCATTGTATTCACTATCAGTCTTGCCAGTACGATCTCGTAGAGAACGAGCCTTCAGCTCAAGATGTGGAAATATCATATTAAGCTTTTGAACAAGCTCATTGTGTATAGGAGGATTTGATGGTGTTCCCTTGAATTTATACATTAGGGAGTTCTTTTCGATAAATCATGTCAGAGCAAACACGAGTTGATTGTATGCTTGTTGAGCGAGATCATGTGAATCTTTGAGGAGAATAAGTCAACCATCAAACATATCACCAATACCGTAATAACCATCAATAACACATCTCATACCAGAAAGATCTCTCAGAGAGTCGACATAGTTATACTTTGGGTCGCCAAGCATCTTCACTAAAACTGAAGCAAGATCTTTGATGCGTGAACTGATTTCAAAATGTATATCAATTTGAAATTGACTCGATCACTCACCAACTTTCGTATGAAAAATAAATTTATTCACATTATTATCGTGTTGTTCAAAGGATGACTGATGATGAATATCATGAAATTCCTTCAAATAATCAACTAAATATGTTCTGTGTTTGACAGCGATATCCTGCTGATGACGAATAAGAGGAATATCAATCCATGCAATCGTATTCTTTATAAGGTTCGCACGAATCATATCAGCACTTGAAAGCAACACATCACGAGTATTCTTACGTTTGCCTATTGGGGTTGCACTATGAATCCATTCTGCATATTCTTTGATACTATTAAATCGCCTATTCTTTGGAAAAGAAGGAAACACGGCTGATATATTAACTCACATAATTGATTCAAACTCTTGAAAAAAATCATTTTGAAACTCTCTAAAATATGCTTCGGTTTTTTCTTTAGATTCTGGGGCTTGTTTACGAAAAGCAGCACTCAAGATCGATACAAGATCTTTTTGCTCAAGAGCTAATAAGCTATATACATCCATTTCTACAATACTCTGATAATGGAGATTTTCGAGAAATTCATACAATTCACGGTATGCTAGAGTATTTGTCTCCTTATGTTTTCCATAAACGATCATTTTGACGGCCCTCATTGGATCATCGAGGAGCGGGCGATGATAATAGGTATGGAGGGTACTATAATGTTCGTCAATTTCGAGCTCATCGTACGATGAGATGAGATAAGGTGTAGTGATAGCTGATATTGCTGATTCAGTGTGAATCGTATCTCAGAGTCACAGATAATCACGATAAAAAAGATCAAATGATGATGAGAGCGACTTTGCTTGCTTGCGTGATCCTACTAATGAAAAAAGATCATAGTTAGAATGAAGTGAAAAAATGGATTTCAATTCTTGATTTATATCTAATGCTGGTCATTTTCTATTTTGCTTAGAATATTTTGTAAGCTTTGATAATGCTTGTAAAATATGATCTACATTGATAAGTTGATCTTTGTTATCAATAGAATATTCTCTGTCTTCTTTCTTTTGTTTATCTTCAGCTATATTGGCATAAAAAAAATGTCGAATATAGAGAAAAGTATAGAGCTCAATGTAGCGTGGATTAATGGATTCTTTATATGGCTGAAGAGATGACTCCAGTCGATGAAGCTCATTAAAAAATGTCTTTCTACTCAAGCCACTTTCATCATCAAAATTTTCAAATTTTTCTTTGTAACAATGGATAGGAATTACCCTCATTGATTCACGAACACTCTCAATAAATTCCTCATTTGCTTGTTCGATATGAAAAAATGACTCTTCTAAAGCATGATAATTATCTTCATCTTTTGCCTTCTGAGCTTTTTGCTCCCATTGTTGCCTTTGTTTTGCATACCCGAGAAATTTTACAATAAAATCTTGTGCAAATTGCTGGTTTTTCTCTAGAATAAAAAAGAGTTTTTTATCCTTAATGAAATCAAGAAAAAGAGCATTATGATACGACTCATGATCAATATAGAATTGTGAGAGCATGTCCATTGTTCGCTTATTCACTTCAGGAGGAAGAGTAAATGGCTCTATAATTGCATGAGTCCGACCAAAGATACGATCCATAACACCTTTTGCGCCCTTTTGGAGAGATGTTAACATTGATGGCTTATCTCATGATTGAGAAGGTTTATTTATTCACATATAGTACGCTTATGATTCTTATTTATTGAAAATGACGAGTTGGTGCTTGACTCGAGAAACTCATGACTCATCTTGGGCTCCCTTACCAGATCTGTGATGACAGTGATCGACCTTCCAGCTATGATACCTATGATATTATTATACCAGCACCATGAATCCCTTGCACTCATGAAGTCTACTCGACTGGAAAAGTTGTGAGTGAACTCGATTTTTGTAGCCGATACTTTCCAAAAGACACGTATATTATAACCATAAGTGGCACAGATGGCAAATCTACTGTTACTTGGATGATATATAATCTCATAAAAAACATCAAAAATCCAGAAAAAGTCCATATTTCTGGGAATTTTGAGTACCCACTCTCTGATACCCTCACTCAGATTCTCAAGCTCCCTCCAGATGAGAGAGAGGATCATATCATCGTAGTAGAAGTTTCGAGTTTTATGGCGTATAGTCTCATGGAATTCTCTCCAGATATGACGATCATCACCAATCTTGAGAGTGATCATCTCAATTGGCATCGCAATCTTGCAGAATATTTTCTCTCAAAAGCCAATCTCATCACACGAGCAAAAGATAGTTCGTTCATCACCAATCAAGTACACACAAAGCTTCAGGAAATAGGATACCATTTTCCTGAAAATATCTCTCTCTACGGATTAGGGGTACAAGAGCACTATCCTACTATCAGCATCGATACAGAACGCTCGATCGATATACGTGAGACTCACTTTCTCGGTGTGCATAATGCTGTCAATATCGACTGAGCGCTCCATATCATCAAGAGATTCATACAAAATGGAGAAAATAGAGAGAAGATTGTCGCCAAACTCACATCTCTCCCCTGACTCCCCCATCGACTTGAAGTAATCTCCAATGCACATGATCGTATCTGGATCGATGACTCCAAATCCACCTCCTGTCAGAGTCTCAGAGCAGCACTCTCTGGCTACCTAGGCAACAAGGTTATCCTCATCGCGGGTGGTAGTGACAAATGAGATCCATTTGATGAGCTTGAGGTATCACTCCGAGATAGCGTGGAATATGTAATACTGATCGGAACAACCAAAGAAATTCTCGCAAACAAGTGTCAGATAGCAGGAGTAGAGTATAGCGAATCTACAAGTATGCACGATGCCGTAGAACAAGCATATGTACACTCTCATATATGACAGACAATCCTCCTATCGCCTGGATGTGCGAGCTTCGGGATGTTTCGAGACTATCTCGATCGAGCTGAGCAGTTTCGAGAGGCAGCAGAGCAACTCAACTAGTGTATTTTTAATCAATTAACTCAATATTATTCTTCATTTTACCATTATCGCGCATTTTTTGAGAATTCTCTTTTATAAATTCCATAATTTTTGAAGAAATTAATTCAGAGTCCTGATCAAGGCTTATCGTCAAATCCTTATAACCAACATAAGATGAATTGATATTTTTCTTATATTGAACCATACGTGTAATTCTTATCAGATTGTTTATCTGATCTATATTTATCGAGAAATAGCCATGCTCTGTTAGCTCCCTTAATCCATTTTTTTCAGAAAGTTTGCACCATTTTAATTGTAACTTTTTAAAATCTTTTCTGTAAATTTCATTTCTATCAGAAACTTGTGCATACCATTTTTCATTTTTATTGATCAAAATATTATCTATTGTATCTATAGCTATATATTCACGATCAAATAATCATTGAAAGCGCAGCACTTCAGAATATAAGTCTTTTCATTCAAAATTTTCAATAATTTCACCCTTTATTTGCTGTGGATAATATCTAGGTTCTCACTGAGTGAAGCCACTCAAAAATATTTTAGAGCAATCAAAGTTAGTGCGTAGCTCAAGCGAAACATCTTGATGATAGGGTGCGGAAAGACTATCATAAAAATCCTGATAAAATCAGGCGATTTTCCCAGAGATTGTGAATTCTTGACTTTCAAGATCAATCACTGCTTCAATTTCAACATCAGTATCAAGTTTCCCATGAATATATATTTTCTGACTCTTTCCTAGAAAAAATGGTTCGCTTGGAACAGCAAGCCCTAATCTTTCAAATCCTTTTGGATAGTACTTTTTGTCTTTTTGTATTTCTTTTCATAGAATTTTCTCAAATTCTTGAACAAAGGTTACTGTTTGACTACCTCAAAAATGAATTAACAATGAACATTTTACAATTGGTACACCAGAAAAAACTGGTCCACAAGATGAAAAATGAACTTTAAAGCGGATATTGGAATCAGAAAAACCCTCACAAAAGAGAGACATTTCTGATATCTCATTTATCTCAAATGATGAAATCCTGAAAGAAATACTTCATTCTTCCTTATTCCAAGTCTTTTTACTGTTCAAAAAATTAAAAATTCACATACTAAAAATAGTTATACCGTAAACAGAGAAAGATCAATATCATCATCCTCTTTTTTCTGGGCTTTATCGAGTTTTTCAAGTTCTGCAACCATTTCAAGTTGCTTCCTTCATTCCTCCATAGCTTTTTTTCTTGCGGCAAGCTCAGCCTTCGTGAGGCGACGTGGTGCGAATGAATGTGCGGAAGATTCTGTCATATTAGTCTTTTTTTCATTTAAGAACAACGAAGAATGTTGTCACGATGATATAGAGGTCGAATGCAATACTCCAGCGGTCGATATAGTAGAGATCGAGGGCTATTTCTTGAGAGAGTGAGTTTTGATGTCGACCATGTGTTTGTGCCATACCTGTAAGTCCAGGTGAGACTACGAGCACTCGCTTGTATTCCTCATTATACATCTCGACTTCTCGCGGCTGGTGTGGTCGCGGTCATACGAGTGACATATCACCGATAAGAATATTATAGAGCTGTGGGAGTTCATCAAGTGAAAATTTTTCAATCCACTTTCCCACCCTCATCTTTCTCGGATCATTTTTGATCTTATAGAGTGCATCCTGTCGGCTATCGCTTGATTCTTTGAGTTGCTCCTCATAGGCAAGAGCTTCATCATCTTGTGCATCGATGCCATATCCATCTTTCACACAATATTTCCAGTACATATACCGAAATTTATAGAGCGTGAAGAGCTTTCCATGTTTTCACACACGAATATTCTTGTACACTATTGGACCAGTCGGATCTTCTATCTTGAGAGCGATCCAGATGAGCAGAAAAAGTGGTGATAAGAGTAGGAACGCCGGTAGTACAATCGATATATCCAATAATCTCTTGATCGCAATATCAGCTGGTGACATCTGTGTCGGTGAGAAACTCAGATATACCTCTCACTGGAAATCAACCATTTTTGCACGCTGAATCCGCCTATCAAGATAGCCTGGTATGAGAAGATACTCTGCACCGTAGGTATCCATATGATCTAATATTTTTTGGCAATGCTTTGACGATAGAACACTTGATTCGAGGAGATAAACATTTGGCTTATGTTCACAAATAATCTGTAGGAGCTCCTCCTGTGAATATGTTTCATCGGTATTTTTATACGCTACGAAACTATCACCTTTCATATCAACAGTGACGGTCTGCAAATATGAAAGATCTTCATCTTGCTTTCCAAGTAGTATTCGCACTCCAATCATAGCAACTCAAAGAAAGAGCCAAGTGTAGAGTATGATCAATCGAGGAATCTCCCCACCAACAATAAAATCATGAAAGAGATAGATGAATGAGAGTGTGAGAAACAGCGAGAAAAACCAACCGCTCATTGCTCTTTTGCTTGCCTCTATAGCCGTGATTCTATGAGTTGTATAGGCACCAAATAAAAGCATCACAGCAAGAAAAATCACGAGAGATGCTGCGAGATAGGCAAACAAATGAACTATATTTGGATCTTGTACTGGTAGCTGCAAAAATGGTATATAGTCTCAGCGAAGACGAACTTCATATGCACAATAGAATGCAAGGAGAAAAACACACGTATCAATCAAAGAAAGAGTGAGACTCTCCCTGAGCGGACGATGATGAAGCATAGAAATGATTTACATAAAGATACTCAGGAGCGAAAATTTGCCAAGATGAAAAAAATAGGATACTATGGTCAAAATCCCTATGTTCCCGATCATCCTTATTTTTCTCGCCCTCATTTGTTGCCTTTCTCTGATAAGTCATATCTTTTTTAGAATACGAGAGCGGACTATGGAGCAACTCGATATTCGTTTTCTTTCTGCCTATATTGAAAAGATTGACACTCTTCCTGCGATTATTGAATCTCTTGAAAATGCTTGAGTAAGCCATGAAGATCTTACGGAAATGAGGGTTTTTCATCGGAATGCTATTATTTTCTCCCGGTCTTCAACCTACCTCATACTCAAACAAAATGAAGAAGTAACTCGTACCCTCAAGATTCTCATGCGCATATCACTCCC
>ERZ724520.1320-NODE-1320-length-12714-cov-7.202307_pt1 | contig 12714 bp, 6 predicted proteins | sample MGYA00376053_ERZ724520 | MGnify/ENA primary metagenome ERZ724520 (study PRJEB28724, sample SAMN07190886) | activated sludge metagenome | isolation source: activated sludge of sewage treatment plant in Hong Hong | place: USA: Christiansburg, Virginia | collected... | reverse complement strand
ACACAAAAACTATTTTTAAGATTTTTAGCGGATGCCTTGTATAACATTGCATATTTAGATGATGAATACGGAAACTCTAAAGAAGCGCTCAATAAAAATTTAAGAGCTTTAAAAATATATGAATCCCTAAACCGCAAAAAGGATATGTGTCCAACGCTCAACAGTATTGGCTCTATTTATTCAAGATCAGGTAATATTGATAAGGCACTTGAGTTTTACGAAAAAGCTTTAAAAATTTCAAGAGAAATAGAAGATGACAAAGCCGTTAGCTATTGCTTAAACAACATCGCCTATATTTATGATAGTCAAGGATTTGTTGCTAAAGCCATTGATTATTATTACAAGGCATTAAAAACAAATGAGCAAAATAGGGATAGCATCAGTTTAGCAACGGTATTATCTAATATCGGAATGATTTATAAAACTCAAGGAGATGTTCCAAAGGCATTAGAGAATTTTGAACGTGCCATAACCATACAAAAATTGATTAATGATAAAAGAGGCATGGGCGTGAGCTTAAATAATATTGGTTTAGTTTATAGCATTAGAGGTGACAATGATAAATCCTTGTTCTATAATTTAGAAGCACTTAAAATAAGGCAAGAGATCAATGATGTGAGAGGTATTGCTAGCTCATTGGGTAATATAGGAGCCGTTTATAAAAACATGGGTGATTTGCCAAAAGCATTAGATAATTTAAAACAGTCGCTCGTTATTAGAGAAAAAATAAAAGATCAAAGAGGTATTGCCTTGTGTTTAAATGGAATGGCAAATGTATTGGTTTTACAAGAAAAAGTTAGTGAAGGCTTTAGTTTAGCAAAACGCAGTTTTAAGTTGTCAAATGAAATTAATCAACCCGATTTAATCCAAAAGTCGGCACAAACTTTAAAAAATATTTACGAAAGGCAAGGTAAGTATCAGCAAGCATTAGAAATGTTTGAGGTTTATAATCAAATGCGAGATAGTATTCAAAACTCGGAAAACAAACAAATATCAATTAAAAAACAATTTCAGTACCAATACGAGAAAAAAGCTGCCGCTGATAGCGTAAAACATACAGAAGAACAAAAAGTAAAAAATGCGTTATTAACTGCACAACAAGCCCAGCTAACACAAGAAAAAACTCAACGACTAGCTTTATACGTTGGTTTAGTTTTAGTGATAGCCTTTTTAGTATTTGTGTTTAACCGTTTTAGAGTGATTAAAAAACAAAAAGTAATTATTGAACAGCAAAAAGTACTGGTTGATAATGCTTTTGTGCATCTTGAAGAAAAAAATAATGAAGTCATGGATTCGATACATTATGCCAAACGTATACAGACAGCTTTATTAACGAGTGAAAAATATATTGAGAGAACGTTGAATAGATTATCCAAGTAATTCAGACTGACCGTAGATAGAATGACAACTAAACGAATAGTAGCTATTATAATAATGATAATGACATTTAGTGTGAAACTAAATGCACAGAATAATGCTATTGATTCATTAAAGTTGAAATTAAAAAATACGAAAGAAGACACCACTCGCGTTCAAGTATATCTGGAACTAGGTACCTTAATTTATCAAACAGACGCGCAGAAAGCAATTGATTTTTGGACACAAGCTAGTAAAATTTGCCAGTTGCATTTAGTAAATAGTAAAGCTACAAACTCGGAATTAAAAAACAGATCATTTTATTTAATAGGCCTGGCCACTGCTATGAGCAACAAAGGACAGATTTATGACATGCAAGGAGACAACACTAATGCGCTCTTGTTTGATTTCAAAAGTTTAAAGCTTTGGGAAGGCTTGAAGGATACACTAGGTATGACAACTTGTTTAAATAATATTGGTTTAGTTTATAATAATCAAGGGGATATCCTCAAGGCTTTGGAGTATCATCATAAAAGTTTAAAATTATCAGAAGCAATAAATGACAAATTAGCTATCGCTAACTCATTAAATAACATTGGTGGAATATATTTAAATCAAGGAGATACTCACAAAGCTTTAGAGAGCTTTAATATGAGTTTAAAAATTAACCAAGAAATGAAAGATGATTTGGGAATAGCTAACGCTTTCAATAGTATTGGCGGTGTATATCAGAAATTTGGAGATATCACAAAGACCTTAGAGTACTATCAAAAGAGTTTAAGCATGTATGAACAAATAGGTGATAAGATAGGAACGGCTTATGGTTTAAACAATATTGCCAGTATCTATGATTCTAAAAAGGATTACGTTAAATCTTTAGAATACTATAAAAAAAGTTTAAAAATTCAAGAAGAGATTAATGATCAATACGGAATTGGTTACACTTTACGAAACATTGCACAAACTATGCTCGATAATGGAAATACAGCAGAAGCATCAGCATATGCCTTAAGGTGTATTAACATTGCTAGAGAATTAGGTTATCCATCGCATATAGAATATGCCGCTTTGGTTTTAAAAAATATTTACAAGAAACAAAACAAGTTTAAAGAAGCATTAGAGATGTACGAACTCGAAATACAAATGCGAGATAGTATTAATAATACAGAAACTAAAAAAGCAAGCATAAAAAAACAGTTCCAATATGAATATGAAAAAAAGGCCGCAGCTGATAGTGTAAAGAATGCAGAGGAACAAAAAGTAAAAAATGCCTTATTAACAGCTCAACAAGCGCAATTAAAGCAAGAAAAAACGCAACGACTAGCTTTATATGGTGGTTTAATTTTGGTGATTGCTTTTTCGGGTTTTGTATTTAATCGCTTTAGAGTTACACAAAAACAAAAAGTAGTGATTGAACAGCAAAAAACATTAGTTGATGAAGCCTTTGCTCAATTGGAAGAAAAAAACAAAGAAGTGATGGATTCGATACATTATGCTAAGCGTATCCAAACGGCCTTGATGCCTAACGAAAAGTTTATCGATAGAACGTTGAATAAATTGAATAATTATTGACTCCAATCAGGTGTAATTCTCGCATCGTATTATTTCATATCTTACTTGCAATCAAGCAAATAAATGCAGACCTTTGCCACTGAAAATGAAGAAAAAAGTTGAAATTTTAGCACCAGCCAAAAACTTGGTGCAAGGTATGGCGGCCATTAATGCTGGTGCCGATGCCGTATATATTGGTGCACCACAATTTGGTGCCCGTTCAAACGCTACTAACTCTATTGAAGATATTGAGGAGTTAGTGCAATATGCCCACTTGTTTAAAGCACAAGTATTTGTAGTCGTGAATACCATTTTATATGATCATGAATTGGAAGATTGCAAAAAAATGATTCATGAATTATACGCTATTGGTGTGGATGCCTTAATTGTGCAGGATATGGCCGTAATGGAAATGGATTTACCTCCAATTGTTATTCACGCCAGTACTCAAGCAAATAACCGCGACCCTAAACATGTGAAGTTTCTAGCAGATTCAGGGATGAAACGTGTAGTTTTAGCAAGAGAATTAAACTTAGATCAAATAAAAGACATTGCCAAAGCAACCGATGTGGAGTTGGAATTCTTTGTATCAGGTGCACTTTGTGTATCCTTTAGTGGTAATTGTTATATGAGTATTGCTAATGGCGAACGAAGTGCCAATAGAGGTTCTTGCGCTCAAAATTGCCGTTTACCTTATAATTTAGTAGATGGAACAGGTAAAACCTTAATTGCCAATAGTCACTTATTATCTATTAAAGATTTAGACTTAAGCGACCAATTACCAAACTTAATAGAAGCAGGAGTAACGTCTTTTAAAATTGAAGGTCGTTTAAAAGATATGGTGTATGTCAAAAACAATACTTCCTTTTTGCGTAAGAAACTAGATGCCTTTTTAGAGAATAACGATCAATTTCAAAAAGCATCATCTGGTAGAACCTTCTTTAATTTTGATGCTGAGATGGACAGAAGTTTTAACAGAGGTTATACTGATTACTTTGTTAACAAACGTACTGAGAAAATTGGATCTTGGGACAGTCCAAAATCACAAGGGCAATACATTGGTAAATTGATTGAAACCAAAGCCAATGGTTACATTATTGAAAATTACGAAAAACTAAATAACGGCGATGGTTTGTATTTCTTAAACGAAAACAACGAACCAGATGGCATGCAAATTAACATCATCGTTAATAATATTGTTGTTCCAAATACCTTTAAAAATATTCCAACAGGAACCGTTATTTACAGAAATTCGGATGCAGAGTTTAACCGATTAGTAGAACGTGATGATAGCGCTGTTAGAAAAATTGGTGTTAACTTAACTTTTACGGAAACAAACGATGGCTTTATGTTAGTGGCTATTGACGAAGACAGACACCAAAGCATTTCTTCATTTGAATCGGTTAAAGAATTAGCTAAAAACGAAGAATCTACCACACCAAACATTATCAAAAACTTATCTAAAACAGGTGGTACACCTTTTATTGTGGATGATGTGAAGGTAGAGTTTTCGCAAAACTGGTTTTTACCAATCTCAAAAGTTAACGAAGTAAGAAGGGTAGTGCTAGAACAATTGATCGACATTAGAGTAAAAGAATATCACCGCGAAGAATTTCAAATTCAAAAAACAGATCATCCTTACCCTGTATCTCAATTAGATTTTACCTACAATGTGTCGAACCAAATGGCCAGAGCCTTTTATAAAAGACATGGTGTCACCGAAATTGAAAAAGCATTTGAGTTACAATGGGATCCAGGAAAATCACGCGTAATGGTTACTAAATATTGCGTGAAATATGAATTAGGAAAATGCGCTCGTTTTCAAAGAGACACCATGGGCGAAAAAGTAGTGGAACCTTTAACTTTAACACACGGCGATAACGCTTACAAATTGAAATTTAATTGCAAACCTTGCGAAATGGAAATTTGGGAAAAAGATGCTGAGTTAGAATTTGAAGACGACGATTATTAATGAGTAATCCATTTGCAGATAAGTATAAAACTCTGCCAACCGCCAAACTTATCGAAATAATTGAAAACAGTCATAACTATCAGGCTCTGGCTGTTGATGCTGCTAAACAGGAGTTAACTGGGAGAACTGATGTAGAGATAGCTCAGCAAAAATTTAAAGAAACAACTTCGCAAACTCAACAACAAGAGGAACTAAATCAGAAGAAGCGACAACTAATTCAAGATAAAGCCTCTACAATTTTTGAATACGCAGATCCTTTTACTAATAAAACGCCAGAAAAATCTATCGTTATCCTATGTATTGTTCTTTCAATTCTATTTTTATATAAAGCAGTCACTAGTATTAGTTTTTTAATCTTAATGTTTTCTGATATTCCAGAGGCAGATTATTCAACGTATTGGTTTTTCATTGAGTTCTTTTACTTACCTGTAAGCATCTATTTTTTATGGAGAAAACATAAAATTGGCTGGTATATGTTTTTGATTTGGCTCATTTATCAAATCATGATGGATATTACCTATTTATACATGACATCTCAATTACCAGACGTTGATAGTTCGTTTAGTCAAATCATAGAGCTACCAAGCGCATCATCCTATATTTTTAAATTGTTGATTCATTTGGCTTTTGTATATTTTATGGTGAAACCATCTATCAGAAATCTATTTCAAATTGAAAAAAGAGAAACAACCGAAAATGTTTAATGGTATCTAAGCCGAAAAGAAATATAAAAAAAGATGAGCGCAGTAAAGTAACGCTCAAAAAACTCACCTTTCATAAACTAAGTTGGTTAGAATATATAACTATTGGTCTTTCTATTTTATTTTGGTTTTACCCTCATCCCTATAATGTTATATTTTCCGTTTTATTAGCGATGCCTATAATTGGTCTTATTATTAATGGATTATATGGGCGCCCAAGTATATCGACTTTAGTAGCTATTTCGAAAGGAGAAAAAGGTGAAGACAAATATGACGTAGCAGATTTTATTGATTTTTCCGCATGGGTGATATTGATAAGAGTACTCAAAGATTTTGAGTTTGAAAGCTTTTATAGTATGATTATTCCTGGAACCATTACATTTTTATCAGTGTTAGTTTTACTATTTTTTACTCATAGTAAAATTGAACAAAGCGACAAAAACAAAGCGTGGATTTACTTTTCACTAATTGGTAATTTGTTTATTTATAGTTATGCTGTTACTTATGGCGCTAACTGCGTATATGATAATTCTGAACCAAAAGTTTATTCGGCAAAAGTCGTAGATAAAAGAAAACACCATAGCCGTAAAGCTGGAACTACTTATTATTTAAAAGTAACTCCTTGGGGCCATCACTATGATAAAGAAGAAATTACGGTAACAAGCGATCAATATGAAGAAACACCAATTGGATCATCCGTAAAAATTGACTTGAAAGAAGGGTTATTTAATATTCCTTGGTATTATATTGAATAACTATCCAAACGGGCTATTTTTTAGGTTTTTAGCTGATTTTTTGGGTAAAATTTCAAATTCTTTGTCGTATGTTTGAATATTACAAAGAACGATGAAAGTCCTTATTCTATTTATAACTGTACTCATTTCTTATTCCGTTTTCGCACAGGATTCGACTCAGATTTACAGTTATCTAAAACAAAGTAAGGAAGCACTCAAAAAAAGTGATGTCGCTAATTCATTACAATTTGCTCATCAAGCTTTAACTTTAAGTACTCAAAAACAAAATCCTAAAGGCATAGCAAATGCCAATCATCAATTAGCATTTATTTTCGAAAGTCAAAGTAATTATGATAGCGCTAATCACTATTTAAATCAAAGCCTTGCAATATCAGAAAAATACCAACTCAAAAACGAATTAGCCGCTGCTCATAATCTAATTGGATTAGTGTTATGGCATCAAAGTGAATATAAAGAAGCGTTGCCACATCATGCCATTAGCTTAAGTCTGTTCCAAGAAACGAAAAACCAAAAAGGACTAGCAGACACATATGCTAAAACAGGAAATGTTTTTTATGATTTAAGTGATTTCCCTAAAGCATTAGAAAACTTCTTGCAAGGCCTAAAAACGTATGGTAATATTAAAGATAGTGCTGGCATTGCAGACGTTTGCAATTATATTGGAAAAGTATATAATCGCTTAAACGAAAAAGAATCAGCAAAAAAATATTTATTTAAAGCCTTAAGTCTTCACCAGCGATTACAAAACAATCGAGGTATTGCTACTTCATACAATGGTCTTGGAAACGTGTTTATGGATAATCATGATGTGATTAAAGCATTAAAGTTTTTTGAGAAAAGTAAAGATTTTCATACCCTTGGTGGTGATCAAATTGGGATTTCAGTTGCTCATATTAATATTGGAACTATTTACGATATGATGTCTTCATTATCAGAAGATTCATTAACTATTGTAGCAGCGAATATTAATTACAAATCTAAGGCACCTATCAAACAAAGTATTTTGGATTCAGCAAAACTCTATTTTCAGGGATCCATCATAATCAATAGTAGGGTAGGTAACCAATTTGGATTGGTTTATGGCTATAATGGCATTGGAGATGTATTGGTAAAACAAAGTCGTTATAAAGAAGCTATTCCTCAATTTGAAAAAGCGTATGTCGTTTCAAAAGAACTAAATGCCGTAAGCGAGCAGTATGAATCAGCAAAACGTCTTGCCACTTGTTTTGAAATGATAAACAATAAAGACAGTGCTTATTTTTATTTAAAAACATATACGCATTTAAAAGAAGAAGTCATTGGCGAAGAACGTCAAAGAGAATTGTTTAAAAAGGAAAGTCAATATGAATATGACAAGCAGTTACAAAAACAAAAACTCATTAAAGAAGCGCGCGAAGCAATTGTAGCAGAAAAAGAAAAGCGTCAAACTTTAATCATTGTTAGTATTGTTATTGTACTATTAATTGTGATTTATTTTGCCATTGTATTAAACAAACGATTAAAAACCACGCGTTCGCAAAAGCAATTAATTGAACAACAAAAGTCAAGTTTAGAGCAAAAAAATAAAGAGATTATTGATAGTATTACCTACGCCAAACGCATCCAAGATGCTATGTTAACTTCTAACAATTACATTGAAGCTGAAGTCAAAAAATTAAATGCAGAAAGTTTTATCGTCTTTAAACCAAAAGATATTGTGAGTGGCGATTTTTATTGGTTTTATGTAGATGGAAAAACTTTGTATTACATTACCGCCGATAGCACAGGACACGGTGTACCAGGAGGTTTTATGAGCATGTTAGGCATTAACTTATTAAGTGAAATTGTGATTGAGCGAAAGGTAAAAGACCCTGGAACAATTTTAAATATGTTACGAGAAGAAATTATTCGTTCTTTAAAAACTGACGAAGGTTACTCGATGGATGGCATGGATGCAACGCTTTGTAAAATTGATACGGAGACAGAAATATTGGAATATGCTTCTGCAAATAATTCTTTATATATCATTCGTCAGCAAGAATTGTCGGAATACAAATCTCAAAAAATGCCTGTAGGATATATGGAGAAAGCCATTCCATTTGAAACCTTTACCGTTCAACTTCAAAAAGGAGATATGGTTTATACCTTTACGGACGGTTTTGCGGATCAATTTGGTGGCGAGAAGGGAAAGAAGTTCAAATATAGCCAATTAAAAAACCATCTAGTTAGCATGAGTGATAAGCCTATTAAAGAGCAAAAAAACAGCTTAGACACTACTTTTGAATCTTGGAAAGGAAATTTAGAGCAAGTGGATGATGTATGTATTATCGGCATTCGTATTTAACGAATGGCTGACAATACGATCCGACTCTTGGCGTGATATGTATTATTTGTGTGAGAATTTAATTTATCAAGTATTAACTATCTGATTTTAATATTTTTGTGGTTGTTAATTTATAGCCAACAATCCTATCTTTTTTCGTATTTTTAGTACATAAAATATAATCATGAATAAAATTCTACCTTTTGTTATATCTATTACTTTATCAGGAATATTGACAGCTCAAACGCTCTTACATTGTGGTGCAGATGAAATGCGAATTGCTACCTTAAAACAAAATCCTGAGATTGCTAAAGCAGTAATTAAAAGAGATGCTGAGTTGGAAAATTTCACTCAGAATTTCATTCAGAATGTAAATAACAATTCGTCGGTTGCAAAAACAACCACTGCTACTTATGTTATTCCTGTGGTTTTTCACGTGATTCATAATTACGGTCCTGAAAATATTACCGATGCACAATTAAAAGATGGATTAGATATAGTTAATAAAACGTTTCGTAAACAGCATCCCAACAATAGCAGCATTGTAGCAGCTTTCCAACCAATACACGCCGATTGTGATATTGAATTTAAATTAGCGCAAAAGGATCCTAATGGCAATTGTCATAGTGGCATCAATCGAATCGCTTCTACATTAACATCTAGTGGCGACCATCGTGTGAAAAATTTAATACATTGGCCACCAACTCAATATTTAAATGTGTATGTAGTAGCTAATGCTGCCGGTTTAGCTGGGCACGCTATTTGGCCAAGCGATGCTGACACTATTCCATTATGGGATGGGATAGTTTTATCACACAGCTACGTTGGTACTTTTGGAACCTCTGATTTAACACGCTCAGTTGCATTTGCGCACGAATGTGGACATTATTTAAACTTACAACATATTTGGGGTGGTAATAACGTACCTGGCTTTTATTTTTATCCTTGTGCAGACGTTAATAAAGATTGTAATATCGATGATTTAGTAGCAGATACTCCACCCACCATTGGCTGGCAAAGTTGTAATTTAACTGGAGCCTCTTGCGGTAATGTGGTTGATAATGTTCAAAATGCAATGGATTATAGTTATTGCAATATCATGTTTACTGATGGGCAAAAAGCAAGAATGACCGCCTGTCTAAATTCAACAATTGCTGGGAGAAATAATTTATGGCAAACATCCAATTTAGTGGCAACTGGAATTTATACGACAGCACCATTATGCAAGGCTGACTTTATTAGTAACAAAACCATGGTTTGTCCAAGTGCGAGTTCAGTAACATTTACCAATACATCATATAACGGAACATTTACATCTTTACAATGGACATTTGCAGGAGGCACCCCGTCCTTATCAAGTGTGTCAAATCCAACGGTTAGTTATTCAACCCCAGGCTCTTACCCTGTAACATTAAAAGTAAAAAACGGCACTGATTCGGTAATTACTACCAAACAAAATTATATAAATGTGCAAACAACTACCGGGGCAGCATATCCATTTATCGAGAGCTTTGAAACTGTTACTTCATTAAATGGACTGCAATGGTACACAAATAATTTAGATACTGGTAGCACATGGCAGTTAACTAATTTAGCAGCATCAACAGGAAGTACAAGTGTGATGATAGATAATTTTAATTCTGCCATTAATGGTAAAGATGAATTATATAGCAGAGCTATTAATTTGTCAGGAGCAAGTGGTTTATCAATAAATTTTAAATATGCATTTGCAAGAAAAGACACAAGCAATAAAGACCAATTACAATTGTTTGGCGTAACAGCATGTGGTGGAACAAATATCTCACGTTTTAATGCAATTGGCTCTTTATTAGAAACAGTTCCTGTTCAAGCAACAGCATTCTATCCAACACAAATAACAGATTGGAAATCAGTAAGTGCCACTTTACCAGGAATATTATTAACTACTGGCTTCAGATTGAAATTTATCTTTAGTGCAAACGGCGGCAATAATATTTTTATTGATGATATCAATATTGATATTACTACGGGAACAAAAGATATTTCAGAAATGATTCAAGACGCTAGTATTTTTCCAAATCCAACATCCAATACATGCGCATTAAAATTTAATTTATTACAAGCAAAAACATTAACGATCAATATATTTAATGTCATAGGAGAAAAAGTATATAGTCTTCCAAAAAATGTTTATGAAGAAGGCACTCAGGAAATTAAATTAAACACCCACAATCTTTCTAATGGAATGTATTTTGTCCAAATTAGTGATGGAACAAGAGCAATAAGTAAGCCATTGGTGATTAGTAATTAAGCCATAGTTTAGCTTTATTTTCTGCTATTTCCTTAGTATCTTTAGCCTGTGTCATTTAAACTCATATCCGATTTTCAACCTACTGGTGATCAACCGACTGCTATTAAACAATTAGTTGAGGGCTTAAACTCTGATACAAAACATCAAGTATTGTTAGGTGTTACTGGTTCTGGAAAAACTTTTACTGCGGCTAATGTTATTCAACAAGTCAATAAGCCAACACTTATTTTGAGTCATAATAAAACCTTGGCGGCACAATTGTATAGTGAATTCAAGCAGTTTTTTCCTGAAAATGCCGTTGAGTATTTTGTAAGTTATTACGATTACTATCAGCCAGAAGCTTATTTACCAACTACTGGTACTTATATAGAAAAAGATTTACAAGTAAATGATGAAATTGAGAAGTTGCGTATTAGTGCTTCTTCAGCTTTATTATCAGGTAGGAGAGATGTGATTGTGGTATGTTCTGTTTCTTGTATTTATGGTATTGGAAATCCAACTGATTTTAAAAAGAATATTATTGAGATTGAAGTTGGCAAACTCATTTCTCGTAATAAATTATTGCACCAATTAGTTGGAGCTTTATATTCTAGAACCACAGAAGAATTTAAACGAAGTACATTCAGAGTAAAAGGTGATACCGTAGATGTGAATTTATCGTATGCTGACTATGCTGTACGTATTAGTTTTTTTGGTGATGAAATAGAATCCATTGAAACCTTTGATCCATTGCATGGAACCATCATTGAAAAACATGAGGATTTTAGAATTTACCCAGCAAACATCTTTGTAACTGCCCCAGATACTTTACAAAATGCGATGGTAAATATTCAGGATGACATGGTAAAACATGTGGCCTTTTTAAAATCACAAGGAAAAGATATTGAAGCTAAACGTATTGAGGAGCGCGTAAACTACGATTTAGAAATGATGCGTGAATTGGGATACTGTAGTGGTATCGAAAATTATTCGCGCTACATGGATGGTAGAGCCCCAGGCACAAGACCTTTCTGTTTGTTAGATTATTTTCCAGAAGATTATTTAATGATTATTGATGAAAGTCACGCCACGTTACCTCAAGTAAGAGCTATGTTTGGTGGCGACTTTTCTCGAAAACAAAATTTAGTAGAATATGGGTTTCGTTTACCATCAGCCATGGATAACAGGCCTTTGAAGTTTGAAGAGTTTCAATCAATGCTAAATCAAGTCATTTATGTATCTGCAACACCTGCCGAATATGAATTAGAAAAAGCCGAAGGAATTGTGGTGGAACAATTAATCCGTCCGACAGGCATCTTAGATCCAATCATTGAAGTTCGCCCTAGTGGAAATCAAGTAGATGATTTATTGGATGAAATACATAAAGTAGTTGAAAGAGACGAACGAGTTTTAGTAACCACTCTTACAAAACGAATGGCAGAGGAGTTATCTAAATACTTAACCAAATTGCAAATTCGTTGTCGTTATATTCATAGCGAAGTTGATACCTTGGAGCGTGTTGAGATTTTACGTCAATTACGTGTTGGTATGTTTGATGTATTAATTGGTATTAACTTATTAAGAGAAGGCTTAGATTTACCAGAAGTATCATTAGTGTGTATTTTAGATGCAGACAAAGAAGGTTTTTTAAGAAACGTCCGAAGCTTAGTTCAAACATCGGGTAGGGCAGCTCGTAATATTAACGGACGAGTAATTATGTATGCTGATAAAATAACAGACAGCATGCGTATTACGATTGAAGAAACAGGCAGAAGAAGAAAACGTCAAATAGAATACAACTTCAAAAA
>ERZ724520.1312-NODE-1312-length-12753-cov-7.316585_pt1 | contig 12753 bp, 8 predicted proteins | sample MGYA00376053_ERZ724520 | MGnify/ENA primary metagenome ERZ724520 (study PRJEB28724, sample SAMN07190886) | activated sludge metagenome | isolation source: activated sludge of sewage treatment plant in Hong Hong | place: USA: Christiansburg, Virginia | collected... | reverse complement strand
TTCCGCCGCGCCATGCGCAAGGTGGATGAGGAATACGGCAAGGACTGGTGGTTCAAGGTCTGGGGACCCGACAAGTTGGCCGAGGAAGGCATTGGCCACTCTGACGACTGGATCATCAAAGGCGAGTCCAAGAACGCCAAGGCGGGTGTCAACTGGCATGGCTTTGGCAAGATGGCCACCGGCTTCAATATGCTGGACCCCATCAAGTCCACCATCGTGACGCCCGGCATGGATTTGAACGGCAAGTTTGCCAAGACTGGTATTCCGGCCAGCATCGTGACCAAGTTTTTGGCCGAGCACGGCGTGGTGGTGGAGAAGACCGGTCTGTACAGCTTCTTCATCATGTTCACCATCGGCATCACCAAGGGCCGCTGGAACACGCTGCTGACCGCGCTGCAGCAGTTCAAGGACGACTACGACAAGAACCAGCCGATGTGGCGCATCCTGCCCGAGTTCTGCCAGAAGTACCCCAAGTACGAACAAATGGGCCTGGCCGATCTGTGCCAGCACGTGCACGCGCTGTACGCCAAATACGATATCGCGCGCTTGACCACCGACATGTACCTGAGCGACCTGACACCGGCCATGAAGCCCAGCGACGCCTATGCCCACATCGCGCTGCGCCAGACCGAGCGGGTGGAAATCGACAAGCTGGAAGGTCGCATCACGGTGGGTCTGGTGACACCTTACCCGCCCGGTATTCCGTTGCTGATTCCCGGCGAAGTGTTCAACAAGAAGATTGTGGATTACCTCAAGTTTTCACGTGAGTTCAATGCCAAATGCCCCGGGTTTGAGACCGACATCCATGGGCTGGTGGAAGAGCGGGGTGAGGATGGCGTGGTGCATTACTACGCGGATTGTGTGAAGTAACCCTGTCAACACCCCAAAAAATATAGCGCCCGTGGGGCGCTATATTTTTGATAGCTACCCATGCATATTTCGCGAGGGCTAGCGGCTCATTTGGCTTAAGGATTTTCCAGAACGGCTACGGCCGACTGGCTGACCCCGCAATCCACATAGGTGATCTGCCCGGTCATGCCGGAAGCCAAGTCGCTCAGCAGGAATGCGGCGACATTACCCACCTCGTCAATGGTCACATTGCGGCGGAGCGGTGAGGCGTTGGCCGAAATCGACAGCAACTTGCCAAAATCCTTGATGCCGCTGGCAGCCAGCGTCTTGATGGCACCGGCGCTCAGGCCGTTGACCCGCATGCCGCGTGAACCAATAGCCTCGGCCAGATAACGTACTGACGACTCCAGCGAGGCTTTGGCCAGACCCATGGTGTTGTAGCTGGGGACCACGCGCACGCCACCGAGATAGGTTAGCGTTAGCAAGGACGCCGTGTCGTTCAGGTAGGGCAGGGCGGCCTTGGCCATGCCTGGGAAGCTGTAGGCGCTGATGTCGTGGGCGATGCGGAAATTTTCACGTGTCAGGCCATCCAGAAAATTGCCGGCAATGGCTTCGCGCGGGGCAAAACCAATGCTGTGCACAAAACCGTCAAATTTGGGCCAGTGCACGGCCAAATCGGCAAACAGCTTGTCGATCTGGGCGTCGTCCGCCACGTCACAATCAAAAATCAGCTTAGAGTTGAAGTCGGCCGCGAATTCGGTGATGCGGTCCTTGAATCGCTCACCCACGTAGCTGAACGCCAGTTCAGCACCCTGGTCGTGGCAAGCCTTGGCAATGCCGTACGCAATGGAGCGGGTTGACAACACACCCGTAATCAATAACTTTTTGCCTGCTAAAAATCCCATTTCATCCTCTTATGTAGTGCATGTCTCTGGCCGGAATTGTCGCATGCCCATGCGGCGCAAATGGATTTGCAAGCGCCATACGGGCAGTTCACCGGTCCGCTGTGCGCCCCAATCACCCATATTTCACCAGCCTGGCTTGAATAACCCTTACGAATCAAGGTTCTTAGCACGTTTTTACAGTACAATCCGGGCTCACGACCAAACGGGCGGGTAACTACCGCCCGTTTTTTTTGGGCGATTGTTTTTGAGCGGGCACATTAGAAGTGGCATTGCAGGACATTGTTGAACAAACCGTTAGCGGTCTGGGATATGACTTGGTGGAGATCGAGCGCTCCGCCGGAGGCCTGCTGCGTATCACCATAGATTTGCCTTGGACAGCGCAACCCTCCTCTGGGCCGTCTCAAGGCGGGTTGGCCTCATTGGGAGGCGGCGAGCCGCATAACGCTGGCGCGTGTCGGCCGCAGCCGGAGCAGTTTATCAATGTTGAAGACTGCGAGAAGGTTAATCGCCAGTTGCAGTTTGCGCTGGAAGTGGATGGTATCGAATACAAGCGGCTGGAGATTTCTTCGCCCGGTATCGACCGCCCTTTGCGCCACGCACAGGATTTCGAGCGTTTTGTCGGTCATGTAATCGACATTACGTTGAAGGCACCGATGGGTGCCGCTGCCGGTGGCCAAGTACATGCAAGCCGCAAGAAGTTTCGCGGCACGCTGGAGAAAGTGGTGGCGGCAGATGGCGCAGCGGGTTGGCAAATCGTTTGGAGCGATGCACCACCTGTCAAGCCCGGTCAAAAGGTCAGCAAAAAGCGTATTCCACCGCCTTTGCAGGCCTTGGGTTTTACGTTGGATGAGTTGCGTGAGTCGCGACTTGCGCCCATCGTCAGCTTCAAAGGCCGCGGTGGGCCCGGCGGAACGGATGGCGCAGAGGTCGACACGGAATGAGTGTTGAAGGTGGCAGGTCTTCAAGGGATCTGTATCTTCCATTTTTGAAATTTTGTATAGGTTAAATCGAGTGTTCAGGAGAGTCATGGCATGAATCGCGAACTGTTGATGCTGGTAGAGGCAATCTCACGTGAGAAGAACGTGGAGCGTGATGTGGTGTTGGGCGCTGTAGAAGCAGCCCTGGCCCAAGCGACCAAGAAGCTGTATCCCGGCGACGTGGATATTCGCGTCGCCCTGGACCGCGATAGTGGAAACTACGAAACCTTTCGCCGCTGGCATGTGGTTCCCGATGAAGCGGGTCTGCAATTGCCGGATCAGGAAATCCTGCTGTTTGAAGCCAAGGAGCAGATTCCCGACATCGAGGTGGACGAACACATCGAAGAGTCCGTGCCCTCCGTGCCGATTGGCCGTATCGGCGCCATGGCGGCCAAGCAAGTCATTCTGCAAAAGATCCGTGACGCCGAGCGTGAAATGCTGCTCAACGACTTCATGTCGCGTGGCGAGAAGATTTTTGTTGGTACCGTCAAGCGCATGGACAAGGGTGATCTGATTGTGGAAAGCGGCCGTGTCGAAGGCCGCCTGCGCCGCAGTGAGATGATCCCCAAGGAAAACCTGCGTACCGGCGACCGTGTGCGCGCCATGATCATGGAAGTGGACTTGACCTTGCGTGGCGCACCCATCGTGTTGTCGCGCTCGGCACCCGAATTCATGATCGAGTTGTTCCGCCAGGAAGTACCCGAAATCGAACAAGGCCTGCTGGAAATCAAATCCTGCGCCCGTGATGCAGGTTCTCGCGCCAAGATTGCCGTGTTGTCGCACGACAAGCGCGTTGATCCGATTGGTACCTGCGTCGGCGTGCGTGGCACCCGTGTTAACGGTGTGACCAATGAGTTGGCCGGCGAACGTGTCGACATCGTATTGTGGAGTGAGGATCCTGCCCAGTTTGTGATTGGCGCTTTGGCACCCGCCAACGTGTCCAGCATCGTCGTGGACGAAGAGCGGCACGCCATGGACGTGGTGGTGGACGAAGAAAATCTTGCGATTGCCATTGGCCGTGGCGGCCAGAACGTACGTTTGGCGTCAGAGCTGACCGGTTGGCGCATCAATATTTTGGATGCGGCAGAGTCTGCCCAGAAGCAGGCCAGCGAAACCGACCAGGGTCGCAAGCTGTTCATGGAAAAGCTGGATGTGGACGAAGAAATCGCCGACATCCTGATCGCCGAAGGATTCACCAGCCTGGAAGAGGTGGCCTATGTGCCGCTGCAGGAAATGCTGGAGATTGAAAGTTTCGATGAAGAAACTGTGAACGAACTGCGCACCCGAGCCAAAAACGCTTTGTTGACGATGGAAATCGCCCACGAAGAAAGTGTGGAAGAAGTCTCGCAGGATTTGCGTGACCTGGAAGGCCTGACGCCTGAATTGATCGGCAAGCTGGCCGACGGTGGCGTGCACACGCTCGACGACCTGGCCGATCTGGCCGTCGATGAGCTCACCGATATTACTGGCCAGTCCGAAGACGAAGCCAAGACCCTGATCATGAAGGCGCGCGAACATTGGTTTACCGATGAAGCCGCTTCTCAAGAGTAATGGTTATGTAAATAAAATTTCAGTTTAGGCCAACAACTGCCCCGTGGCAGTTGGGCTGCCGCCAAAGGTTACACAACAAATGTCCAGTACGACCGTCGCCGAGTTTGCAAATGAACTCAAAAAATCCACCGACACGCTGTTAGATCAGCTCAAGTCGGCCGGGGTCGCCAAGTCGGCAGCCTCGGATGTCCTCACCGATGCTGACAAGCACAGCCTGCTGAATTTTTTGCAGACTGCGCACGGCACGGCGAGCCCCGATCGCAAGAAGATCACCTTGGTCAAGAAGCAGACCACAGAGATCAAGCAAGCTGATTCATCGGGCAAGGCACGCACCATTCAGGTTGAGGTTCGCAAGAAGCGCACATTTGTGCGCCGGGATGACGACGTTGTTGTGCCCCCTGAAGCTGCTCCAGAAGAAGTGCATGCTACCGCGCCAGCTGTGCCCTTGATTGACGATGCCGAGTTGACGCGTCGGGAAGAAGAAGCGCGTCGCCAGGCCGAGCTGATCCGCCGTCAGGAAGAAGAGTTGGTGGAGAAGCGACGCCAGCGCGAAGCGGACGAGCAACGTCACCGCGAGGCCGAGGAGCGCGCCGCGAAGTATGCGGCAGCCGAGCAGGAAAAGAAGAGCCAAGTCACAGCAAGCAAGACTGAAGCCAGCGCAGAGGCTGCTGAAGCGGCTGTCGCTCGCGCTGCAGCCCAGGCTGAAGTGCGCGAAAAAGCCGCTGCTGAATCCAAAGCACGTTCCGATGAAGAAGCGGCCCGCGCCGTGGACCTCAATGACCGCCGTCGCAAAGCTGAAGCGGAAGCCGCTGCCATTCGCTCCATGATGTCTGCGCCTAAACGGGTGCTGACCGCCAAGAAGCCTGAAGAAGTCAAGCCTGCTGTAGACGCCAAGGCTGGCATGAAAGGCACGTTGCACAAGCCACCGGCAGGTGCTGTCGTTGCCAAGCCAGCCAAACCTGCAGCCTCCGGTGGTCCTGTCAATGCCCCTGGCGGTTCGGGTAAAGAGGTCAAATCTGCCAAGCTGTCTTCCAGCTGGGCTGGCGATCCTGCCAAGAAGAAAGCCATACCCACACGCGGCGATACCGGTGCGGGTGCCGGGCGTGCAACCAATTGGCGTGCTGGCCCTAGAGGCCGTCGTGGCAGCAATGACCGTGACCGTGATCACCACCAGACCGCCGCAGCGCCGGTCGAAGCGCGCGTGATGGAGGTGCATGTGCCCGAAACCATCACCGTGGCCGAACTGGCACACAAGATGGCTGTCAAGGCGTCCGAGGTCATCAAGCATTTGATGAAGCTGGGCCAGATGGTCACCATCAACCAGCCGCTGGACCAGGACACCGCGATGATCGTGGTGGAAGAAATGGGTCACAAAGCGGTTGTCGCCGCGTTGGACGACGCAGAAGCCTTTACCGATGACGAAGTGCAACAGCAACATGCTGAAGCCTTGCCACGCGCGCCGGTGGTTACCGTCATGGGTCACGTCGACCACGGCAAGACTTCTTTGCTGGACTACATTCGCCGCGCCAAAGTCGCGTCGGGCGAAGCCGGTGGCATTACCCAGCACATTGGTGCCTACCACGTGGAAACACCGCGCGGCATGGTGTCCTTCCTGGACACTCCCGGTCACGAGGCCTTCTCGGCCATGCGTGCCCGTGGCGCCAACGCGACTGACATTGTGATTCTGGTGGTGGCGGCCGACGACGGCGTGATGCCACAGACTAAGGAAGCCATCAAGCACGCCAAGGCGGCCGGGGTTCCCATCGTTGTGGCGATCAACAAGATCGACAAACCCGATGCCAACCCCGAGCGCGTGAAGAACGAGCTCGTGGTGGAAGAGGTGATCCCCGAAGAATTTGGCGGTAGTTCACCCTTCGTTACTGTGTCGGCCAAGACTGGCCAAGGCATTGACGAACTGCTGGAGCAGGTTCTGCTGCAGGCCGAAGTGCTGGAGCTGAAGGCACCCGTCGACGCCATGGCCAAGGGCTTGGTGATTGAGGCCCGCCTGGACAAGGGTCGTGGGCCTGTGGCGACCGTTCTGGTGCAATCCGGCACGCTCAAGACCGGCGATGTGGTGCTGGCTGGCCAGACCTATGGCCGCGTACGCGCCATGTTGGACGAAAACGGCAAGACGATCAAGACGGCTGGTCCTTCGATTCCGGTCGAAATTCAGGGTCTGACCGAAGTGCCACAGGCCGGCGACGAATTCATGATCCTGGCTGATGAGCGCCGGGCTCGTGAAATCGCCACTTACCGCGCGGGCAAGTTCCGCAACACCAAGCTGGCCAAGCAACAAGCCGCCAAGCTGGAAAACATGTTCACGGATATTTCCGCCGGCGAAGTCAAGATGGTTCCCATCATTGTCAAGGCCGACGTACAGGGTTCGCAGGAAGCCCTGGCGCAGTCCCTGCTCAAGCTGTCGACCGACGAAGTCAAGGTGCAAATGGTGTACGCCGCCGTGGGTGCCATCAGCGAGTCCGATGTCAACCTGGCGATAGCTGCCAAGGCTGTCATTATTGGCTTCAACACCCGTGCCGACGCCGGTGCACGCAAGCTGGCAGAGAACAATGGCGTGGATATCCGGTACTACGACATCATTTACGATGCTGTGGACGACCTCAAACTGGCTATGTCGGGCATGCTGACGCCTGACAAACGCGAGGAAATTCTGGGAACCGCCGAGATTCGTACCGTGTTCGTGGCGTCCAAGATCGGCACCGTGGCAGGTTGTATGGTCACTTCCGGCCTTGTTAACCGCACTGCACGTTTCCGCCTGTTGCGCAACAACATGGTGGTATACACCGGCGAACTGGACTCGCTCAAACGGGTCAAGGACGATGTGCGCGAAGTCAAGGAAGGCTTTGAGTGCGGTATCAAGCTCAAGAACTACAACGACATCTCGGTGGGTGATCAACTGGAGTTCTTCGAAATCCGCGAAATCGCCCGGACGCTGTAATCGACAAACAAAACGATGGCGCGCAAGAAGTCTTCCACACCCCACCGCGGTTTCCGCGTGGCCGATCAGATCCAGAGGGATCTGACCGAGTTGATCGCACGCGAGTTGAAAGACCCGCGTGTCGGCATGGTGACGATACAGGCCGTGGAAGTAACGCCCGATTACGCGCACGCCAAGGTGTTTTTCAGCATGCTGACGGGTGACCCGGTGGCCTGTGCAGAAGGTTTGAACCAGGCGGCAGGCTTTTTGCGCGCTGGCTTGTTCAAGCGCCTGCACATCCATACCGTACCCACCTTGCACTTCCACTTTGACCGCACCACGGAGCGTGCAGCCGATATGAATGCGCTGATCGCGCAGGCCGTGGCCTCGCGTTCCAAGAACGAGGAATGACGTGAGCAGCACGGAGGGTTTCGCCACCGGGCCGCCCCAAGGCGAAACGCGGCCCCCTCGGGGGGCAGCGACCCGCGCAGAGGCGGAGCGTGGGGGCAAGATTAAACGGCGCCCTGTGCATGGGGTGCTGTTGCTGGACAAACCATTGGGTTGGTCGAGTAATGACGCGTTGCAGAAAGTGAAATGGTTGTTGCGGGCCGAGAAGGCAGGCCACACTGGCACGCTGGATCCGCTGGCGACGGGTGTATTGCCGTTGTGTTTTGGTGCTGCCACCAAGTTCAGCCAGCTGCAGCTTGATGCCGACAAGGAATATGCCGCGACGGCGTTGCTGGGAACCAAGACCAGCACCGGCGATGCGGAAGGCGAAGTGATTGCGGTGCGGCCGGTCCAGGTGACGGAGAGTGATATTGAGCGGGTGGTGGCCCTGTTTACCGGGCCCATCCGCCAGACGCCGCCCATGCATAGCGCCTTGAAGAAGGATGGCAAGGCCTTGTACGAGTATGCACGTGCAGGCATTGAGGTGGAGCGGGAGGCCCGTGCAGTCACAATCCATAAGCTGGAAGTGGCCCTAGCCCCCGTGCGTGCTGCGCAACTAGCTATCGAAATGATAGTGATATGCAGCAAGGGAACCTATATCCGCACGCTGGGTGAAGACATTGGCGAGGCCTTGGGATGTGGTGCGCACCTGACGCGGCTGCGCAGGACCGCGACGGGCAACTTTTCGGTGTCGCAATGCGTGACCCTGGAGGCTCTGGAGGCGATGACGGAAGAAGAGCGGCAGGCTTGCCTGTTGCCGGTGGATGCGGTGTTGGAGCACCACACCGCTGTCATGCTGGATGGGGAAAATGCAGGGCGCTTTTTGAGCGGCGTGCGTCGTCGTGGAAGCTGGCCGGATGCGGATAGGGTGGCTGTGTATGGCACACAGCCGCGCGCTTTGCTGGGCACAGCCCATACCAAGGCGGGGGAATTGATACCGGGGCGCTTGCTGAGCCCGCTTGAGATTGCACAATCTCAGACCCAGCAAGCATGGAACCAGGAACCAGCCTGAACGCCCCTGGCGTCTGGCACAACAGATTCAAGAGAAAGTGAACCATGACTACTAAACAAATACGCAATATTGCGATCATCGCCCACGTCGACCATGGCAAGACCACCATGGTGGATCAGCTGTTGCGCCAGTCAGGCACCTTTGCCAGCCACGAAAAAGTGGTTGACACCGTGATGGACAACAACGCCATTGAAAAAGAGCGTGGCATTACGATTCTGGCCAAAAACTGTGCCGTGACCTGGGAAGGTACACATATCAACATCGTCGACACTCCCGGACACGCTGACTTCGGCGGTGAAGTGGAGCGCGCCCTGTCTATGGTGGACGGCGTGGTGTTGCTGATCGATGCGCAAGAGGGCCCCATGCCCCAGACGCGTTTTGTGACCAAGAAGGCGCTGGCCCTTGGCTTGAAACCCATCCTGGTGGTGAACAAGGTGGACAAGCCAGGCGCGCGCCCTGATTTCGTGGTCAATGCCGCTTTCGACCTGTTCGACAAGCTCGGTGCCACCGATGAGCAACTGGACTTCCCGGTGGTCTACGCCTCGGGCATCAACGGCTGGTCGTCGATGGAAGAGGGCGGACAGGGCGAGCAGTGGGGCCCCGACATGTCGGCCCTGTTCAACACCATTCTCAAACACGTGCCGCACCAGGAAGGCGATCCCAAGGCGCCACTGCAGTTGCAGATCTCTGCGCTGGACTTTTCAACCTTTGTCGGTCGTATTGGTGTGGGCCGCATCAGCCAAGGCACGATTCGCCCCATGATGGACGTTGTCGTGATGGAGGGCCCGGACGGTAAACCTGTCAAAGGCCGCATCAATCAGGTTTTGACCTTCGAAGGCCTGGAGCGGATGCAGACCACAGAAGCCGGCCCCGGTGAAATCGTGTTGATCAACGGTTTGACGGAAATTGGCATTGGCGTGACCATTACCGACCCTCTCAATCCCATGCCTTTGCCGATGCTGAAGGTCGATGAGCCAACCCTGACGATGAATTTTTGCGTCAACACCAGCCCGCTGGCCGGACGCGAAGGCAAGTACGTGACCAGCCGCCAGATCTGGGACCGCCTGCAAAAGGAACTGCAACACAACGTGGCCTTGCGCGTCAAGGAAACGGACGAAGAAGGCATTTTCGAAGTGATGGGTCGTGGCGAACTGCACCTGACTATTCTGCTGGAAAACATGCGCCGCGAAGGCTTCGAAATGGCCGTCAGCAAGCCACGTGTGGTGATGAAAGAAGTCAACGGCGAAAAATACGAGCCCATTGAAATGGTGACCGCCGACATCGAAGAGCAGCACCAGGGTGGCGTGATGCAGGCTTTGGGTGAACGCAAGGGTGACCTCGTCAACATGGAGCCCGATGGCCGTGGCCGTGTGCGCCTGGAATACCGCATTCCGGCGCGAGGCTTGATCGGCTTCACCAACGAATTCATGAACTTGACCCGTGGCTCGGGCCTGATCTCCAATATTTTCGACAGTTATGAGCCGCACAAGGGTGAAATTGGTGGTCGCAAAAACGGCGTGCTGATTTCCATGGACGCCGGTGAAATTTTCACCTACGCCCTGGGCAAGCTGGACGACCGCGGTCGCATGTTTGTCCGAGCCAATGATCCCGTGTACGAAGGCATGATTGTGGGTATCCACAGCCGCGACAACGACCTGGTGGTCAATGCGACGCGTACCAAGCAGTTGACCAACTTCCGCGTATCCGGCAAGGAAGACGTGATCAAGATCACGCCTCCGATTGAGCTGACGCTGGAATACGGCGTTGAGTTCATTGAGGATGACGAACTGGTCGAAATCACGCCCAAGTCGGTGCGCCTGCGCAAGCGCCACCTGACAGAGAGCGAACGCAAGCGCGCTGGAAGGTCTTAAGCTCCCCCCCGAAGCGGCCTTTGGCCGCCTTCCCCTTAGGGGGCGTTACCAGCGGCCCGGCAAAGCCGGTTCAGCGGTAACCCTGATTAGAGGCACGCGCTTCGTGAAGTCTCGCTGTTTTTGGCCATGAAACTCACTCATAACCGCGCGGTTTTTCTGATGGTCGTGGTGGCCTTTATGTGGTCTACCGCAGGCGTGGTCACGCGCCACCTGGATGGCGCGCGCAGTTTTGAAGTGACCTTCTGGCGGGCGCTGTTCACGGTGGTCGCCATGCTGGTCATTCTGCCGCTGATGCGGGGGCGTGCTGTCTTCGCCAATATCCGCCACGCGGGTAGGGCGTTCTGGATTTCGGGTGTGTGCTGGAGCGTGATGTTCACCGCCTACATGGTGGCGCTGACGCTGACCAGTGTGGCCAATGTGCTGATTACCATGTCCCTGGGCCCCCTGATGACGGCCTTGATTGCCCGCATCTTTATCGGCCACCGCATTGCGCTACGAACTTGGGTGGCCATCGTCGTGGCCGGATTCGGCATTGGTTATATGTATGCCCCACAGATCGCTGGAGGCCAGCTTCTGGGCACCCTGGTGGCCCTGTGCGTGCCTATTGCCGGCGCCACCAACTGGACCGTAACCCAAAACGCCCATGCGCAGGGGCACGATGTTGATCTGGTGCCCGCTGTTTTCGTGGGCGCCGTGATCAGTGCTCTGGTTACGCTACCAATGGCCTACCCGTTTCAAGCGACCGCACATGATCTGAGTCTGCTGGCCTATCTGGGCCTCTTTCAACTCGCCATTCCCTGCGTGCTGTCGGTGTTATGCGCCCGCGTGCTCAAGGCACCAGAATTGTCCCTGCTGGCCTTGCTGGAAGTGTTGTTCGGCATTCTGCTGGTCTGGCTGGGCGCCGGTGAAGCGCCTGGTACCACGGTATTGGTAGGTGGAATATTGGTAATGAGCGCCCTGGTGGCCAACGAGCTACTGGGCTGGAAACAAAGGAATGAAGCATCATGAATCACGACATCGCAGAAGTGCACACGACGGTTGTCGGCGGCATAGGTCTCATCACGCTGAACCGGCCCAAGGCACTTAACGCCCTGTCCTTGCCCATGGTGCAGGCGCTATTGGTGACCTTGCAGGCTTGGCGCGACGATTCTGCGGTGTTTGCCGTCGCCATTCGCGGCAGCAACAAGATCGGCCGACCGGGCAGCCCCGAGGCCTTGTTTGGCGGTTTCTGCGCCGGTGGGGACATTCGCTTCTTCCACCAGGCCGCGCTGGCGGGCGATCCGGCACTGGATGATTTTTTCACCCAGGAATACACCCTCAACCACCTGATCCACAACTACCCCAAGCCCTACATCGCTTTCATGGACGGCATTGTTATGGGGGGTGGCATGGGCCTTTGCCAAGGCCCTGCCTTGGCAGCCCCCCCTGCGGGGAGTATGGGAAGTGCTCTTGGCCAGCCATCCGCACGCCAAGGCGGCGTAGTTCGAATTGTCACAGAACGCACCAAGATGGCCATGCCCGAGACCGGCATTGGCCTGTTTCCCGATGTCGGTGGCGGCTACTTCCTCAGCCGCTGCCCCGGCCACGTGGGCGAATACCTGGCCCTGACCGGGGACACCATTGGCGGGGATCAGGCCGTGGCCTGGGGTCTGGCCGATGTGTGTGTGCCTTCTGATGCCTTGCCCGCGCTGTGGGCGGACCTGCAGACGCAGGGTTCGGCGGAAAGTCTGCAGCACTGGATTGCTATCAATATAGTAGCTAAAAATGCTTATTCCACGGGGGCTAAAGACGAGTTAGACGTAAAGAATTTCGCTGCGTTTGGTCTGGGGAGTGTGTCATCCATTGTTGCCGCCCTGGAAGCGTCGGGCACCAAACCCGCACGTGCCATGGCTGCCACTTTACGCCACCGCAGCCCGCTGATGCTGCACGTGGTGCTTGAGCAAGTCCGCCATGCCCGCAGCATGACGCTGGCCGATGACCTGCGCATGGAGCGTGACCTGGTGCAGCATTGCTTCTATACAGCCCACTTGGACCGTTCAGGTGTTAACAGCGAGACGGTGGAAGGGATTCGTGCATTGGCGATAGACAAGGACCACAAACCTGTGTGGAACCCAGCGCGCATCGCAGATGTGACACCGGACATGGTGGCACCGTTCTTTGTCAGCCCGTGGCCAGCGGGGACCCATCCACTCAAAGATTTGGTCTA
>ERZ724520.1309-NODE-1309-length-12777-cov-18.804669_pt1 | contig 12777 bp, 13 predicted proteins | sample MGYA00376053_ERZ724520 | MGnify/ENA primary metagenome ERZ724520 (study PRJEB28724, sample SAMN07190886) | activated sludge metagenome | isolation source: activated sludge of sewage treatment plant in Hong Hong | place: USA: Christiansburg, Virginia | collected... | reverse complement strand
CAATCTTCAAAATACACTTCGCCACCAACAGTTGGTACACCAAAGCAGTTGCCATAATGACCAATGCCATGCACCACACCTTTTAATAGATGTTGTGTTTTCTTTTCTTTTAAATTACCAAAACGAAGACTGTTTAAAGAAGCAATTGGTCTTGCACCCATCGTAAAAATATCTCTTTGAATTCCACCAACACCAGTAGCAGCACCTTGAAAAGGTTCTAATGCACTTGGGTGGTTGTGACTTTCAATTTTAAATACCACACCAAAGCCATTGCCCATATCCATTAAACCTGCATTTTCTTCACCAGCAGCAACCAACATTCTTCCACCATCTCTTGGCAAAGTTTTCAACCATTTAATGGAGTTTTTATAGCTACAATGTTCACTCCACATGGCACTAAAAGTACATAGCTCAGTAAAGTTTGGAGTACGACCTAATTTTTGTTTAATTAGTTCAAATTCTTCGGCAGTTAAACGTAATTGTTCGGCTGTTTTAACAGTAATTTCCATTGTATAAAATGTATATTTGGGTAACAAGTTGCACCGCAATGATTGAACTTCAGTTGCAAGTTTATACTGAGCCTAGTCGAAGGGCACACTTGTACGATTGATTATAAATGAACAGTAAAAAAAGTTAATCTACTTGTCGCAAATGTAAGTAACCCAAAGATGGCTGCAATGCTAAGTTTTCCCAACTATTTACACATCATTTTGCATCAATAAAATAGCATCTTCTTTTTTAAACTTCAATTTTAAAAATATCAGTTTAAAACGAAGCCTTTACATACTTATTTTTACCATTACTTTTACCAAAAACAAACTAGTTGTTACCATCTGTTGCAATTGTAATATTGAATTATAATGGAAGAAATTTCTTGGAACAATTTCTTCCATCTGTTATGGCATCTACTTATGTCAATTGTACTGTTGTTGTTGCAGACAATGCTTCAACAGACAATAGTGTTGAGTTTGTACAAGACAATTTTCCTACAATTCAGTTATTGTTAAATCTGAATAACGATGGTTTTGCTGGTGGATATAATTGGGCTTTAAAAAGAGTAGAAGCCGATTATTGTGTTTTACTAAATTCTGATGTTGAAGTAACAGCCAATTGGATTGAACCCGTAATTGAGTTAATGGAATTGAACAAAGACATTGCAGCTTGTCAGCCAAAAATTTTATCCTGGAATAACAAAGCACAGTTTGAATATGCAGGTGCAAGCGGAGGTTTTATAGATGCTTTGGGTTATCCTTTTAGTAGAGGTAGAGTTTTTGATGTTTGTGAAAACGATGAGCAACAATACAATACAGCAGCATCTATATTTTGGGCAACAGGTGCAGCCATGTTTGTTCGTACTAAAGTGTTTCACCAACTCAATGGTTTTGATGCTTCGTTTTTTGCCCACATGGAAGAAATAGATTTATGCTGGAGAATGCAATTGGCTGGTTATTCAATTCATGTACAACCTGCATCTACAGTGTATCACGTTGGTGGAGGAACATTGCCAAAAGGGTATCGTAAAACCTTTTTGAATTATAGAAACAATTTAATCATGCTCTCTAAAAATTTACCTTGTGCTGAACGATTGTATATTTTACCAATGCGTTTTTTATTAGACTGGGTATCGGCTTGTAAAGATTTGTTTGCAGGTAATACAACTACTTTTAGAGCAGTATTTAATGCTCATATTGCAACCATTAAATGGTGGTTTGTTGGCAAAAAAAATACACAAGCCAAACAATCTTTTTGGCAAATGAAGGGGGTATTTAGTGGTTCAATTATTTGGGAATATTTTATAAAGAAGAAAACTAAGTTTTCAGAAATAAAAGATTTGTTTATTTAAAAATATACATCTTCAATTAAAAATATTTCAGTTGCAGTTTGTTGTTTTAGTGTAATGGCAATAACATCGAATTGAATTTTTTTCCATTGTGGGTTTGCCTCTAAATATGCAGATGCAGCTCTTTTTAAAGCATTCATTTTTGCTGTGGTAATGCTTTCTTCTGGCAATCCAAATTTTGTATTGGTTCTGGTTTTTACTTCAACAAAATGTAAACAATTGTTTTGGGTAGCAATAATATCTACCTCAGTTTGTTTATATCTCCAGTTATTGTGCAATATTGTATAGTTTTTATGCACCAACCAATTGGTTGCAATGGCTTCTCCAATGTTTCCTTTATTTTTATTGCTTAAATTCAAATTATTTTGTTTTAATATGTTTCAATCTAAAGCCATATTTAAAATTAAAGGTGTTGTACAACATTATGCTTGGGGTGGCAATAATTTTATTCCACAATTCATTCATTTCGATAATTCAGAAAATAAGCCTTGTGCAGAATATTGGTTAGGAGCTCATCCATCGGCACCTGCTCAAATTACAACCTTACCAACACCTTTTTTATTAAATGAATTTATACAACAAAATCCAATTGAAGTTTTGGGCGAAAGTGTATACAATACTTTTAAAGAACTGCCTTATTTGTTTAAAATACTCGATGTAAAGGATATGTTGAGTATTCAAGTGCATCCTTCAAAAACTGAAGCAGAGAAAGGCTTTGAGGCTGAAGAAACTGCAGGAATTGCCATCAATGCAATTAACAGAAACTACAAAGACAAAAACCACAAGCCTGAGGTAATGATTGCACTCAGCGATTTTTGGTTATTGCATGGATTTAAATCAGCCAATAATATTGAAACAACACTTCAAGATGTTCCTGAACTAAACTTATTATTGCCCCTATTTAAAAAGGATGGATATAAAAATGTATATGAATTTATTATGCAAATGCCACAAGAACAAGTTGATGTAATCTTGTTGCCTTTGGTAAAGAGAGCATTGAGAGAAAAAAGAGACAATGCATTAAATAGACAAATGCCAGGTTGGTGGGTTTCCAAATTATTTGAAAATGGATTTGATGAGAAAAATATTGATAGAGGAATTTTTTCTCTTTATTTATTCAACATTGTTCATTTAGAAAAAGGAGAAGCTGTTTTTCAAGGTGCGGGTGTACCTCATGCTTATTTAGAAGGTCAGAATATTGAATTAATGGCCAATAGCGACAATGTTTTACGTGGAGGTTTAACACCTAAACACATTGATGTTACTGAACTAATGAAACATACTTTGTTTGAACCAGTTGAACCAAAAGTGGTACGAACAAAACAAATTGGCAACGAAAAAATTTATCCTTGCCCTGTGGCCGATTTTGGAATTAGTGTAATAGAATTAAATGCAGGTGAACACTATTCTGCATTAACTACTTCTTTAGAAATTTTATTAATTGCAGAAGGAGCTTTAATTGTAAAAGAACATGAAAACATGGTGTTTAAAAAAGGAGAAGCCATTGCAGTAATTGCTCAACAAGAATATCAATTAGTGGCTAGTGGAAAAACTACAATTTATAAAGCTTTTGTACCTGCAATGCACTAATTTTTTTTAACTTATTCACACCAACTAAAAAAAGCCATTTGCCACTAAGGCAATTACGCTTATTTTTGCCAAAATTATTATAATAATGAAATTGAATCGTCGTACTATAGCGTTTGCAGTAATTTTAATAGCAGCAACTACATTAATAAAATTTATTTGTGCTCCAATATTTGGATTAAGTGGCTTTAGTTCAATTATAGCCATTGCATTATTTGCAGGCATGAGTGCCAAACAAAAAAAATCATCGTTCATGTTGCCATTGGTTGCATTGTTAATTAGTGATGTTATTATTGAAGGATTGTATCAATTAAACTTGTTTAGTTTTCATGGTATTTATAAATATCAGTTACTAAATTATGCAATTTTATTGCTTGTAACATTAATAGGTTGGGCAATAAAAGGCAAGAATATTGCTTCTATTGCCATTGCTTCTTTTGCAGCACCAACTATGTTCTTTTTGTTTTCAAACTTTAGTGTTTGGTTTTTTAGTACAACGATGTACACAAAAGATTTTAGTGGATTAATGATGTGTTACGAAGCAGGTTTACCTTTTTATCGCAATGCATTAATTTCAACTTTCTTATTTGTTCCTGCAATTATGTTTGCATACAATTATATTGTAGAATCAAAAAAACAAATTGCTTTAAGTTAATCTCAATCAAATTATTGATATTGCTAAAAGGTCTAGTACAACATTGTATTAGACCTTTTTATTTAACTTGAGTTTTATGTGGTTTGAAATTAATCGTCTAATAAACGAGCTAAATTAATTAATTCATTTTGTTTGTAAATATTGCTGTCCAACGTAAAACATTTGCTAGTTTCTTCTAACAACATTTGTATAGTACGTTTATGAGAAATTGGTTTAAAGTAGCTTGGAGTAGAGGTTACAGCAATTCGTTTAAAATAATTGTCCATTTCTGTATGGCCATAAGCTTGTCCTGTAATTGCATCTACATAAAACAATATTTTTTCTTGAGGATGACCAATGTAACTGCTTGGGTCGTGATCCCTTTCATAAAAAGCAATCATCATTTGTTTGGGAATATTAATAATTTTTGCATTGATATCTAACAACTCACAAACTACTTGATAAATAATGGCATTGGTAATGGCATTTCCTTTTTTTGTTTCTAACACTTTATGAATATAAAATTCATCGGGATAGCCATAATTTACTTCACTACCTTTTAAATTGTAGTAATTAAAAATAATACTAGTAAGAACATTGGCATGTTCAAGTGGCGTTAAATAGTTGTTCAATTCTAACCAAACATTTCGTCTTATTTTTTCAATATCTTGTAATACAGGTGTAGTTTGTAATTCGGGATATTGAAATTTAGCAACCAACAAAGCTCCAAACAATAAATCGTTATAAGCACTGTCTCTCCACTCTTTTAAATCATTGGTTAAATCGGTAAAATGCAATCTATGAATTAATTGTTCAATTCTACCTTGAATACTTTCGTTGAAAGTATTCTCCCAAAGGTCTTCTAAGTTGGGAATAATGCCTCTGCCAAAATCGATGATTCTATTAGAAACTGTTGAGTACACTTCTTCATCTGGATCATCGATTAACGTGAAAAGTGCATTAATTTCTTTGGTCTCCACCATAGGGTTTAAGTTTTTGTTATGGAAGACAGTTCTACAACATTTTGTTGTTTGAATATTGATCAACCAATTACACAATTCAAACTACGTTAAAATTTTGTGAAGCATCTAGTATAAGTTATTCAACACATGTGGAAATGTATGTTCAATGCCTTTTGTGGAGACTTTTTGTTAAAAAACAATTGAAAATAGAAACTGAATGAAATGATGACACAAATCATACATATTTTTAAATTTATACGGCTATATTGCAGCGTTAAATAAAACCCCTTTCATGTCATCGTCAGTTTTACCAAAATTTCCGGTAGTAAAAGAAAGTTTACATGCCGAATTAAGAAGAAGAGTTCAACAATATTTCGACGAAAATGGTATATCTGCAACTGGTAATATTAGCTTATTTAGCAAGGCTATTATATTGGTTACAGCATTCGTTGTTGTATATGTTCATTTAATATTTTTTACACCACATTGGTATATTGCCATTCCTGAATGTATTGTTTTAGGAGGTTTAATTGCTGCAATTGGTTTTAATATTATGCACGATGGCAGCCATGGTAGTTTTAGTAAACATAAATGGAAAAATAAATTGGCTGCTGCATCTTTAAGTATGATGGGTGCCAATCATTTTTTGTGGAATATGAAGCACAACATGATTCATCACAGTTTTACCAATGTAGATGGTGTTGATGATGATATTGAAGTTGGCGTACTTATGAGAATGGCCCCCACACAAAAAAAATTATTCCTACATCGTTTTCAACATTTTTATTTTTGGTTTTTGTACATGTTATTGTATGTGTTTTGGATATTTTTTACAGACTATAAAAAGTATTTCTCTCAACGCATTGGCGATATTCCTTTAAAGAAAATGGAATTAAAAGATCATATTGAATTTTGGGTAACCAAAGTTTATCATGGTATTGTATTTATTGCCTTACCAATATTCATGGTAGGTTGGGTAAATTGGTTGGTGGGTTTTGCAGTGGCAACTATGTTTTCTGGTTTTGTGTTAAGCATTGTTTTTCAATTGGCACATACTGTAGAGCATACAGAATTTCCTGTTGCAGATATTGAAAGCCATAAATTACCCGACGAATTTGCTGCTCATCAAATTAAAACAACTGCAAACTTTGCTACCAAAAATAAATTGGTAAGTTGGTTGGTGGGTGGTTTGAATTTTCAAATTGAGCACCATTTATTTCCGAAAATTTCCCATGTACATTATCCTGCAATTAGCAGTATTGTAAAATCTGTTTGTCAAGAATATCAACTACACTACATTGAATATCCAACAGTAAGAAGAGCAGTTGTTGCACATGTTCGTTTTTTAAAGCAAATGGGAACAACGCCTTAAAATAAAAGTTTAAATTATTAATTGAAAACTCCAACATAAGTTTGGAGTTTTTTTATTTCTTTGTAGCATGACGAAAAAGATTGTAATAGCTGCATTAGCAACTGTTGTAATGATAGTTGTAATGCGTTGGATGGGAATTGGTTTAATAAGCAATGTAAGTCCTTTGGGAATTGTTAGTTTTGAATTGGCACCTAATTTTAGTACAGCTAAAGAAATTGTAAATACCGTTGGGCAAAAACCTTTGCAATGGAATGTGGGTATAGATTTTTTATTCATATTGGCCTACACATTTTTCTTTTTCTTTTGTTGCAAAGCGTTGATGAACAGTTTTAGATCATCTGGTTTAAGAACGCTTGGATTTATTTTTTTAGAGTTGAGTGTATTGATAGGGGTATTGGATTTTATTGAAAACGTTGCCATGTTAATTACATTAGGTGGATATGGCACCGACGTAAGTGTAAGTGTTAGCAAATGGGCTGCTATACTTAAGTTTAGCCTTCTTGCATTGGTAGTAGTTTACATCCTAGTTGCATCGATATTGGTGTACTTAATTTCAAAGAAAAAAGTGTAATGTTTATTCCTAAAAAAAATATTATTGCCGGACGCAACCCAGTTGTTGAAGCTTTAAAAAACAAACAAACAATCGATAAAATTCTGTTATCGAAAAATGCTAGTGGCGATGTTGTACATGAAATTAGAGCATTGGCTAAAGACCAAAATGTGCCTATTCAATATGTACCTGTTCAAAAAATAAATAGCTTAACCAATGTGCAACATCAAGGTATAATTGCCTTTAAAAGTGCAGTACGTTATCAAGATTTACAACAAGTAATAGATTTTGTAACTGGCAATGGTGAAGTGCCATTGTTTATTATTTTAGATGGTGTAACCGATGTTAGAAATATTGGTGCCATTGCACGTACAGCTGTTTGTTGTGGTGCACAAGCAATTATAATTCCCGATAAAGGTGTTGGTGCTTTAAATGAAGATGCTGTAAAAACAAGTGCTGGTGCTTTAGAACAAATTAATATTTGCCGGGTAAACAGTTTAATGAAAACTGTAGATGAATTGCATTTGAATGGCATTAAAGTGTATGCAAGTGAAATGACAGCTACTAAAAAGTTATTTGAACTAGAATTGAAAGAACCCTCTGCAATAATAATGGGAAGTGAAGACAAAGGCGTTTTTCCTGGATTGATGAAAATTTGTGATGAAAAATTTACAATTCCAATGGTAAACAATTTTGAAAGTTTGAATGTAAGCGTTGCTGCAGGAATGATTTTATATGAAACCATGAAGCAGAGAGTGGGTTAGGAGTTGTAAGTTTTGAGCTGATCATTATAATTAATAAGTATGTCTTTTATTCAATCATCAATCACCAATCACTATTCACCACTTACTACTCATTTAGTTGAATGTCCTCGTGATGCTATGCAAGGTTGGAAGCATTTCATTAAGACGGAAGATAAAATTCGATACATCAATTCATTATTGAAAGTTGGTTTTCATACCATAGATTTTGGAAGTTTTGTTTCGCCGAAAGCAATTCCTCAAATGGCTGATACGAAGGAAGTATTGAATGGTTTAAGGTTGAATGTTGAAGGTTCAAAGTTACTTGCTATTGTAGCTAACCAACGTGGTGCATCAGAGGCGGTATTGTTTAATGAAATTACTTATTTGGGTTTTCCTTTTTCTATTTCCCCAACATTTCAGCAACGCAATACAAACAGTACCATTGAAGAAAGTTTAGTTAGGGTTGATGAAATACAAGAACTGTGTATAAAGCACAACAAACAAATGGTGGTGTATTTAAGTATGGGTTTTGGAAATCCTTATGGCGATGAATACAATGAAAATATTTTATTGCATTGGGCCGCAGAAATGGTAAAAAGAGGTATCCAAATTATTTCATTGTCTGATACAGTTGGTGTTGCAACACCACAGCAAATTTCAGTAGCATTAGAAACATTAATTCCAAAATATCCAACAACAGAAATTGGTGTTCATTTACATTCTACAGTAAACAATTTTAAAGAAAAATTGGCCACAGCTGTAGCTGCAGGTTGTACACGTTTTGATGGTGCATTAAAAGGTATTGGTGGTTGCCCAATGGCTCAAGACGATTTGGTTGGTAATATGAATACAGAATTAATGATTCCTTATTTAGAAGAAAAGGGGTTATTAAATGGATTGAATAAAGAAGCCTTAGCAGAAAGCTTACAAATTGCTAGCGAAATATTTGTATAGAAAACTTCAATTTTACAAACGCATTTTTGTTGATTAAAGTTATAGGGTTGCAGGGTGTGACACATACAGTGTTGATTGAAGTACATACAGCTAGTTACATAATTATTTCTACATGTTGTTTTTCTACATCTTTGCAATCTCTCAATACAAAAAAGTATGGTTAAATTTCATTATGAGTTTGATATAAAAGCACTTCCTGAATCCATTGCTCATGTGCATAAATTGTTTTTGGTAGGAAGTTGTTTTACTGAAAATATTGGCGATAAATTAAAGAAGCACAAGTTTAAAGTACTTGAAAATCCGAATGGAATTTTGTTTAATCCTGTGAGTGTTGCAGAGGCTGTAATTAATGTTGTGGAAAATAAACAATACACAATTGATGATTTATTTAACTACAACGAAGGTTGGCATAGTTGGCAACATCATAGCAGATTTAGTGGTGTTACAGCCGAAGATGCATTGCAAAAAATTAACACTGCAACACAAGCAGCACATGATTATATAAAAACTGCAGATTGTATTTTAATTACGTTGGGCAGTGCTTGGATTTATACTTTAACAGAGAAAGCATTGAATGCAAATGTGGGTACTGTTGCTGCCAATAACCACAAAGCTCCTGCAGATTGGTTTGAAAGAAAGTTAATGGATGTTGGACAAGTGATTACAGTTTTAGGAACTATGTTGGATAGGTTGGGAGCATTGAACCCACACATACAAGTAATATTTACCATAAGCCCTGTGAGGCATTTAAGAGAAGGTGTAATTGATAACAATAGGAGTAAAGCTGTTTTAATTACTGCTGTACATTATATGATTGAGCAGTTAAAAAAACTCTATTATTTTCCTGCGTATGAATTGGTAATTGATGATTTAAGAGATTACAGATTTTATGCAGAAGACTTGGTTCATCCCAATTATTATGCAACACAATATGTATGGGAAAAGTTTGTACAAGCTTGTATGAATGATGATACAAAAAAGTTGATGGAAGAAATTGCAAGTATTAATTTAGCCTTTAACCATAAGCCTTTCAATGCTTCATCTACCATGCATCAAAAATTTTTAGCCAACAATTATACCAAAGTAAAACAGTTGCAAGAGCAGTATAGTTATTTAGATTTTTCGAAAGAATTGGCTTATTTTTCTCAATAAAATTGCAATGTTTTTTTGCGTAAATATCAATAAAGAACTTCTCTAAAATAGAATATGTGGAAACGTAGAATTATTTATTTTTTATTGTTTGTTTTTTGTACTTGGTTGGCATTGGCAACAAGACTCCATAAGGAATATTTTCATCCATTAATTGTAACGTATGGAGGTGATATTATTTGGGCTGGTATGTTTTTGTTTTTGCTAAGAATATTTTTTACTAAAACAACATTGTGGAAGTTGGTACTGTTTAATTATTTATTGGGCGTTGCCGATGAATGTTCTCAATTAATTACAGCACCTTGGTTTGTTGCAATAAGGCAAACTAAATTGGGTAAATTGATGTTGGGCGTTGGTTTTGTATGGAGCGATTTAATATGTTATGCTATTGGAACTTTATTGGCTTGGGTGATTGTGTTTTTTGTAGAGCATTACATTTTTGTAAGCTCAAATTATAAATCAGAAATTTTAAATTCGTAATTAATTCCTTTATTTGCGTTATGTCTGTTATAATACATCACACTTCTTGTCCATGTTGCAATAGCGAAAAAATAAACGAGGTTTTAGTTGCCAAAGATTATACTGTATCTAAAGAAGATTTTAGTATTTGGGAATGTGTAAACTGTACTGTAAGGTTTACACAAAACATTCCTGACGCAGCTTCAATTGGTCCTTATTATCAATCTTCTGCGTATGTTTCTCATACAGATACAAAAGAAGGGTTGGTGAATCAACTTTATCACATTGTTAGAAATTTTACACTTAAAACAAAAAGAGATTTATTACAACAACAAACGGGATTACAGCAAGGCCATTTATTAGATATTGGTGCTGGTACTGGTGCATTTGCACAAACTATGAAAGAAGCTGGCTGGCAAATTACAGGTTTAGAACCTGACGCAAGTGCAAGAACAATAGCAAAACAAAAATTTGGATTGCTATTGCAAATGCCCAACAAATTGTACACTTTACCCCAAGCACAATTTGATGCAATAACCATGTGGCATGTGTTAGAACATGTGCATGATTTACACAGTTATTTAGAACAGTTTAATGTTGTTTTAAAACCCCAAGGAAAAATATTTATTGCAGTACCCAATTATACTAGTGGCGATGCTAGTTCTTATAAAAAGCATTGGGCTGCTTATGATGTACCACGACATTTATATCATTTCTCACCCAAAAGTATTGATATATTGGCTGCATCAAAAGGGTTTACTGTAAAAGCTTATAAACCTATGTGGTTTGATAGTTTTTATGTAAGCATGCTAAGTGAACAATGCAAAAATGGTAGCGGAAATTTGGTGATGGCTTTTTTAAATGGACTATTATCCAATCTTCAAGCATTGTTCAATGTAAAAAAATGTAGCTCTGTAATTTATGTGTTGAGTAAAAAATAATTACCACATTTTTATATCTAGCTAATTAATTAAACTTTACTTCAAATATTTTAGGATAATATTTTCCTGTTATAAAAAAGCGTTTGCCAACACTATCATACGCAATACCATTTAAGCCTTTATCAACTGGTTGATTCAATATTTCAGGAGCATATTTTGGCAATAAATCGTCTAAATTAATTTCAGCAACAACGTTGCCTGTATTCAAATCAATTTTAACTATTTTAAAAGTAGTCCAAATATTGGCATATAAAAAACCATCTACATATTCCAATTCATTGATGCTAGACAGTAGGCCATAATTGTTACTAACTGCAATTGTTTTAGTTACAGCAAAAGTTTCTGGATCTCTAAAATAAATATTGTTGGTTCCATTGCTGTTAATCAATTGTTTGCCATCATTAGTCATGCCCCAACCTTCACCTTCATAAGTAAATTCTTTTAATTTAGAAAAACTGTTGGCATCGTATACAAAACATTTATTTTCTCTATAAGTAAGTTGATAAATTTTATTATTCAACATGGTAATTCCTTCGCCAAAATATTCCTTCGATAAATTAATTTTTTGAATATCTTTTCCTGTAGCTAAATCTATTTTAGCCAATTTACTTACACCTTTATAATCAGTATCGCCAGTACCTTCATACAAAAAGCCATTTCTAAATTCTAAACCTTCGGTAAAAGAATTTACGTCGTGTGGGTGTGTTGCAATTAGTGTATAGCTTAATTGTTTGGGTTCATTAGTGTTGGTTGGTGTAGGGTTATTTCCATTTTGTTGGTTATTGCAACTCACAATTATTGTAGCAAAACAAACTGTGTACATCCATTTTTTCATAGCTTCAAAGATGCTAAAAACAAACAACAATTGCTATTTGTTGGTGTAAAAAAATTGTTAGTATTCAATTTCAAATTTTTTGACAGTAACTGTAGTAAAATTGTTGAGTTTTTTTGTTGTGTTCAATGATCAATTAATTATGGTTTAGCATAAGGCAAACGTTGTATAAGTTGTGTTGTATAATACGCATCAACACCCAAACTACAAATGCTGTTATTTTTTTCTGCAGCAATAAAACCATCGGTTTCAATCAATTGATCGTTTAGTAAAACGTCTGTAATGGAACCAATTACTAAAAAAGTTCCATTTAGTTTTATTTCAACAATTTCTTTTAGTTTCAAGGCATATTTTATGTGACTTTCTTTTACAAAAGGAGCTTTAATATTGGGGATAAACTGAGGCGTTAAACCAACAGCATCAAACTCACTTACAGCATCTAAATATTTTGCACTTGTTTGATGTGCTTGTTCTATAAAATTTGTTTGAATATGGTTGATGGTGTACACTCCAGTTGCTTCAATATTGGCAATGGTATGTGGTGAAGCAGCTTTTGGACGATTTTGAAAAGCAATTAATGCTGGGTCGGCTCCTAAGTGAATGATGTTACTAAATACTGCCAAGTTGGTTTGTTCATTTTTGTTGATTGTTCCAATTAAACTAGCACTTTTAAAACCACTTAAACTATTGATAAAATTTCCACGATAAAATCGTTCCCAACTTTGTATTTCAGATAAATTAATATGCTTCATAA
>ERZ724520.1297-NODE-1297-length-12819-cov-4.366656_pt1 | contig 12819 bp, 15 predicted proteins | sample MGYA00376053_ERZ724520 | MGnify/ENA primary metagenome ERZ724520 (study PRJEB28724, sample SAMN07190886) | activated sludge metagenome | isolation source: activated sludge of sewage treatment plant in Hong Hong | place: USA: Christiansburg, Virginia | collected... | reverse complement strand
CCCAACAGTTCGCTTTCTCGATTCAAGAGCACCTACCCTGGTTTCTTTTAGAAGTGGATTTACTCGTTCCAGATAGCTGGCATTTTTGAGGAGTTGGGGAGTTACATATCGGAGAAGGGGGAGGAGTAGAGTTGCCGGTAGGACATAATAAACAAGATCAAGTTGGTGCGGGTGTTGATCAGCAACAAGGAAGAAATATGCAAGAACATAAAAATTGAGGAGTTAACAGAACTTATCGTCATGTTTGCTACTCTGATCAGTCGGCAGGCGCATCCACTCGTGTACATTGAGTCGGTTTAACTGTTCTGTCTGTTTCTGAACACTTTTCCGGAGGTGCGTAAGGAGGCATCACTGGACTTCATGCTGGACGCGAGTGTGTTGCAGGACCGGGCGTTGGTGACTGCGATTCTGGGGTATATCGGCGGGGAAGAGAAGGGAAGCAAAAAATAGGAAGTATCGATGCTGAACACTCTGATCACCAAGCTGCCGGAGTACCAATAGAATTTGGGGTTGCGAATGGTGAACGACATTCTGAAACTGTACGTGGGCAGGCACGAGAAGCAACTGGACTAGAATTTGCTGAGGATGATGGAGGAACTGTTTGCGCTGCCTGAGGGAAGATGTTCGTACCTGGTGAACGTGGTGCGGTTCTTGCTGTTGCTGAAACACCAGTGCGAGCAGGAACGGGATAATAACGAGTCGGTGGATGTGCTGCCGCGGATGAAGGTGATCAAGGGGTCGCTGGAGTTGTTGGGGCAGGAGGGACGGGTGAGGAAGGAGAAGGAGGAGGGACTGTGCTTGTCTGAACTGCTGTTCATTGAGGAAGTGATTGCCAAAATTGGCCGGAAAGAGGTGGAGAAGAACAGAGAGGGCAATATTTTAGCCAGGAACATCTTCCACCAACTCATTGAGGACTACGACAGCAACGACGACCGCATTTTCTTTGCGGAGAGACTGGATTTCTACGATTTGATTGTGTCTTAGGGGAAGGAGCTGAAGCCGAAGGAGGAGGCATTACTGATCGATTTGATAATGGAGAATAAACAGAAGGGAAATGCCACTGAGTTGATCAAGAAATTGTTGAGGGAGAATAGAAAATTGAGCGAGATATCTGAGAAGGTGATCGGGTTGTTGTCTAAGTAGAAGGAGAAGATTCACTCGCATCACATAAACAAGTTTATCCACATCAACAACCGCTACCCCAAAGATAGAATCGAAGAGTTCCTGCTGGAGAACATCGGGTGTGAGAGGAACATCGCGGCTGTGAAGATCAACCAGCAGTACCTGGTGAAAGATTTGGTGAGGAAATTGGACAAAATACCAAAGAATGTCTGTGAGTAGTTGTTGCTCAAACCGATACGGCCCGAAGATAGGGAGAAACTCACCGATTCTATCAGCGATATCTTCGATAAACTGCTGTACCTGCCCATCAAGAAGTTTGAGAATGTGAACCTGAAGGCAGTGGAGGAGATACACGAGGAGAACGAGGACTGGAACACGGAGTCGGAGGGAGAGGAGGAAGAGACCAAGGAGGAGAAGAAGAAGGGTAAGGATGGTGAGTCAGAGAAGATGGCTTCTGAGAAGGGGTCGAAGAGCTAGTACAAGTCAAACTAGTCGGAACTGGACGAGGAGGGAGTCGATCTATAGGTGGCGGACTAGCCTGACATTTAGCACTCTGATGCGTCTGAGGAGTCGTCGATGGACAACGAGTACGAAAAACCGCAGTTTTTGTAGATTTTTACGGACGAGGGGCGGCGGAAGTAACTAGATCTTTACGCGGCAATTATGGTGGTACGGTAGGAGTTAGACGTGAGGATTGACAGTCAGTACAATTTGTTGGTGGGCGGGTCTAAGTTGCTGTAGGAGAAGGAGGTGTTATAGAAAGTGGTGAGGTTAGTGTAGTTGCTGAACCATATGGAGTTGTAGGTCGCCAATTAAATAGTGGTTAAATTTCCAGAGGAGTTGTATGAGGTGTTGAGGACCTATGGTTTGAAGGCGGAAATTACGCAAGAGATGAACTTGAAGCAGGCTAAGAGGAAGGAGATTGTGAAGAAACCACCCAAGTGGATGGTGCAGCTCTTCAGCGACCGCTCCGAGAGCGATGACTCCAATATAGTGGAGAACAATGAGGAGGACGATAGTTGGAATTCGGACGAGGACGATGTGGATGAGGATGATTCTGAGTAGTAGGGAATGAGACACGACTACAATTCTGATTCTGACGAGGAGATGCCAATGTAGCGATAGGTGCGTTAGGGGAAGTCCAAGAAGAAGAAAAACAAATTTGCAGAGGACGAGTTATAGTAGTTGCCGAGTTTGTTGCCGAGTCACAGCAAGGTGTAGGGCGAGATAAGCGGAGCAGAACTGAGATCAGAGTAGATCCTAAAGATTTTGGAGATTTCGATTTACTGGTTGCTGCACTTACCCGAGTCGCAAATCAAATCGAAGCATGTCACTTCTTTCTATATGGAGGTGCTATAGTCAAATTTGGGGCAGGTATTCTTTGAATCCTTCATGACTGTCATTCGTTTTGAGGAGACCAAGAACAATCTGGAGTGGTTCGTGCGCGGGTTGGGGGAAGTGGAGGGGAAGGGCTAGGTCGGTTTAAAGGAAATTTCGATGGAAAATGCGATAAACAACATTTTGTATTTTATTAAAGAGTATGAAAACTAAAATCAGAAGAAAGCAGAGTGTGGCAATATCCTGTTCAAAGAGAGCGGACAGTTGCTTCCGATTGCAAGGGAAATGATCACTAAGTTCGATCTGCCCATCCAGAATAACTGTCTCACTCTGCTCATGATCTACATTGAGACCAACAAGGCCAAAATACGCAATAAGATATCAGAATTGGATTATGAGCTTGTTGGAACAGAACTGGCGGAGAACAAAAGTGAGTACAGACTGAAGTATTCGGAGATGGTGAGGATTATCGAGAAAATTTGCAAACACGGAAGCAATAATAAGATTTGGGATGTGATATAGGAGAAAATGGGGTTGCGTCTGAAGTCTATCAGCAAGTTGTTCAGTTGCATAAAGGGATACGGTTCGCATCTGTACAAGAAATTGTCAGAGACGGGGGAGAAGATAGTGAAGACGATCAAGGGAGCGGAGAAGGAGTACCACATACACTATGAATAACATTAGAAGTTGCATAATTTGGAAAACACTTACCATATTCTGAGTAAGTTGGTGTTGTCGTGCAAGGAGGAGATAAAACAGTTTTATTACATCAATAAATCAAACATCAAGAAGCTGATGGAGGAGGATGGAATTGAGATTTACTAATAGATGGAGGAAGTGCCAAAAGTGCCATCCAAGATGCTGCAGAATAAGGAGAAGATATTCAAGAGTCGCTAGCTAATGCGTCTGGTGGAGGCGATGATGTACTTCATCAAGATGCTGAAGGACCAGTTCTACGGCAAGGTGGAGGACAAAATGTTTTCTAAATTGATTCACTACCCGAAGTTGATCATCGAGGCAGTCTGGTACTACATTTTCATTTTTGCCAAGCACCAGGACTACAAGTGGACTACCCCCAAAGAGGTGGAGTCCTTCTTCCAGCAGCATCCATTTATCGGTTCTTACTCCTTCGCCAATCTCCAGGAAACATTCAACCTTATAGTCTACTTCCTCAATTTATAGTCTTTTTGTACTCCCAAATTCAAACAGTTCTTCCTCCCCGTTCTTATGAAAAATCCATCTCTAGCCAAAGAAATCACTCTCATGTTCAAAGTGCCCAAATCTGGGGAGGATGATGGTTTGAATCCTCAAAACATTCTGGTCACTCGAAAATGTTCGTTTGATATGGCTTTCTATCAGGTGAATGGAGACTCCCTGCAAGTGTAGTTCTTTGGGTAGGAGGGGAGCGATCACGGCGGACTGGTGCGGGAACTGATGATAGGATGGAAAGGTCGAGGAGTGGGCGAGTAGGCCTTTTTCATTGGTAAAATATTGGGAATATCCTTCAATCAGGGAGTGCCATATGGTGGTGCCTTGGATATCGGTATGTTCGTTGCAATAACTAACTATCCCATCACAATTGAATTTTTCGAGGAAGTAGATCCTTAGATGTATCGAAGTTTGAAGTACATTCGCGATAACGATCCCGAGCCGTTGGGACTACGGTTTGTAGTGGAGCATAACATTAACGGAAAACTAGCGGAGTACGAACTGATCGAGGGAGGGGCTGGGATTGATCTGGTTGAGGCCAATAAGCAGAAATACCTTGAGACCTACATGGCGAAATACTACTTTTTGGGGAGGGAGAGGGAACTAAAGGAACTAAAACACGGTTTCAATACTGTGGTGTACCCACCCTATGCTGAAATATTCACACCTTTTGAAATGTTGAAACAGATCCGTGGGTAGTAGATTGTTGACGGTATGTGTGTGTTAAAGTAGTGAAATTGCTGATTGGTAAGGCGAAGTACGAGGGTTATTCTGCAGATTCGCAGATAATTAGATGGTTTTGGAGTATCGTTGAATCTTTTGACCAGGAGAAAATGAATACTTTCATTCAATTTGTAACGGGTTCTCCGAAGATAACTGTGTTTAACAGTAATTTTTCGATTACTATCGAGAAGGTGTATGAAATTTAGAATTTGCCAGTGGCTCATACTTGGTATTTCTTTGTTTATTTAGTTTTAATACGATTGATTTGCCGGAGTACTCGACTAAGGAGATTTTGGAGAAGAAGCTGTTGACTGCTATTTTTGAGGGGAATAACAGTTTCGGTATACTTTGATTATATGTCACTAAACTTACAGAATTATGATAATAATCTATCAGCAATGATTAAATATCAAATGAAGGGGGAGATTGTGTTTTATCGTAAATACTTCCTCCAACTATTGTTTTGATGGGAACGAATCGGGAATTAAGCGTAATCCTCGGAGGGCAATTAATCGAAATACCCACTTATGCATATGAAGATGACCTGTATTTTGCTCTTTTAAAACACTTAACTTCAGTTACCAACAGAATTATGAATGTGCAACAAAAGATAGCTTTAAAGGGTGTTAAAAAAATGTTGTGGTGTTCAACATAAATATTGAATGTTCAAAGAAAAAATAGAATTGAAAGCAAAGTTGATATCTTTGCTTTTAAGCAAATATAGATTAATTAAGCTAATGAGGGTATATTTGATATAGATTAATGATAGTATGAGTTAATCAGTCAAATGTTGAGGTTCGATTTTATGTCCATCGCTCAATTGGATCCTTTTATTTACTTATTTTCTAGATAACATCTTTATGCGTCATGTATTAAGTCTGAAACGAAGAATACTCTAGCTTATTCTGTTCAATAATACTTTTCAGCGGAGAGATCATTTTAGTTTACTCAAGCTACTTCCAATCAAAACCAACTGAAGTAAAAAAACGATGGCTCTTAACTTCCTTCCATCCCTTGGCTCCGAGTCGTTCCTTTGGTTCAAATTTCAAAAGCTTGTTTATAAAATCTTTAAGATCATTACTCATTTCTTTGTTTCGCCAGTTTCTTTTCTTTTACGCAGCAGAAATCGTATTTTTAAGTTAGCTTTCATTCATTATTTCAGCTGTGGTGAAAGGAGGGCAAAAATTAGACATTTCATAGCTGTAAACACCAAGCGCCCAAAGATCAACTTATTTCCCATAATTTTTGAAAAGCACCATTTATGGGGGATAGTAGAGTTCGGTTCCTACGAGCGCGTTCGGTAGCTCCTTGCCTTTCAGTTGCGTGGCTAATCCAAAATCAGCGAGTTTGACATAACCATTTTAGAAAATTAGCAGGTTTTCAGGTTTCAAGTCACGATAGAGGATATTCTGTGCATGCAAAAATTCCAAACCTAGAATAACGCACCCGAGAATGAAACGTAGTGTTTACTCTCCTGATTTTTTAAATAAGGTTAGACGAGAGTTAGGACGAAGAGAGCTATTAGAATCTTGGTGTATGAGGGAGTATGTATCTCCGCCTGAGGCCCATTCCATGACGATGTATAAAAAGCGGGTATCCCTGAAGCAGCTATAGAGTTTGATGATGAAGGGACAGGTGCATTAGAGAAGTATCTTTTTTTCTAGCAGTATGCTATCGACGAGGTTACTGGCGATAATAAGTTATTTCTAAATCATTTTGATGACGTATTTTTTCCCGATGTTTTTCTTTTTGTTTGATTTGAGTTCACCTAAAAATACCTTAGCAAACCCTCCCGCCCCTAAAAGGTGTGAGTAAGTAAAATCATCAGCTTTAATTTTTTTGTGGATTTTCGAAGGTGAGGGGGATTTAATTTAGATAACATTGTTCTTGGAATTGGAGGGGGATTTCTTCAGCTTGGGCGGCGTGGCTGAGATATTTGTTCCGATGAGGGGTGAGGTATTTTTGTTCAAACTATCCTTTTAAACAGGAAATTATTAAGAGTCGTATGTTTGATTAGGAAGCTCGATATGAGAGACGATATTAGTGGACTCACGGTCTCCTGGGGATGTTTTTTTTGTTCTTATTTTACGACTTGTTGATATCTATTTTTCGGATTCGCAGCAGAGGGAAGGTATTGTGCCCATATGTTGTATTTTAATTGATTGCATAATATTGTCGGATTAAAATAGTTACGGTGATTGTGAGAGAGGATCGTGGAGGTGTATTAGTGTTCGTGAAGATTCTACTCGACAAATTTTTAAGTTTGTAGGTTTTGAGAGGGGAGGGATTGATCTTTCGATATTGTGCTTAATCAATTGTAATGATTGGTGTTTCTTGACAATATCCAGAGTTGTTTTATTTTTAATACTTGACTCTAGTAATTAAGACGAACTCATATTTTTTGTCCTTTTTAACAAAACAACTTCTATTTTGTTGCAAATCATTGTTTTGACTGAGCATTTTCGTTCTTATTTGTTGATTATAAACCCAAAGCTTTTTTCGGTAATTTTTTTATTTTTTTTATTCTTTTTTTCTATTTACTATAGCAGAGGCTTAAAATGTATAACATTTTGCCAGGTTTTGCTTGTGTAGGCATGAGTCTCTCAACAAAAGATGAGATTAATAATTTTTATGAATAATGATGATAATGATTTTTTCCACATTTTGTTATTCTGGGACTTGAGATTAAGGATTCATAGGAATTGCCCTTATTGTGGTTAATAAATGGTCCAAAAATGTAAAGAAAGGCATTTATCAATTGGAAATTTCAAAAACGAAAATATACGGATTTTTTAGAATTGACATATGGACAGTGGTTTATGGATATTTTGAGTGAAATTAAAGTTCGTGGGGGGGAGTAAAGAGAATGATTCATTCAGAATGTAATTTTGAACTTGATTATATTAATTAGATGAGCTTGTAAATGAATTACATAAACTCTTAAGAACTACGATTGTTGGTAAGCAACTTTTACTAATTTGACCAGCTAAGAGAAAGTTTCAAAGTCTTTGAAGAAAAATATAAGAATTCTTTTAATTTTGAGATGCCTTTTTCGATTCAAGAAAGGGTAAGCAAAATCAACAAGCGTTAGGCTTCCAAAAACCCTCAGGATACCCTAAAAACTTCTGATGACAGGGCATAGTGCTTTGTATTTGGGGAGTTCAAGGTTTTTACCTGGGTTCTCGCTGTTTATTGCTTTCAAAAAAGCACTACCCTCTAACAACTTGTATTTTTAAACTTATCAAGGACCTCAAAGATTATCGAGCCATCCAAGCCATCTTCCATAAAAAATCTCTACTTTTTGTTCAATATGAAATTTTCTGCTTGATTTACGAAAAAAAGAAATATAGTCTTTAATGGAGTCAGTAGGAAATTGATATATTCACTCAAATCGTTGCGTAAGGGTTTTTTAATTTAGAGCTAAGGAAAAGCAAAGTGAATGGAGACTTATATCTTTTTAACTCTTTCAGGCGTCTGAGGGGAAATTTTACCGGCCATTCCAGCAATGCCGCTAGAAATGGTGTAACCATTTGGACCCAAATGTTCGCAGAGGAGAATGGACTCAAGAAGAAGACATTGCACTACTGTTGGCTGTGGACTGTTTTGGGTGTAAATGGGCAGATATATCCCGCGATCTCGGAGGAGTTCGTACTGAACATATGATCAAGAATCGATACAAATCGATTATTAACAAATGGAAAAAAAAATATCATAAGGCAAGTCCAAAGAAGATTGTTGGGCATATCCTCAAACAAATGAAGAGAAGGCTTAAGAATGAAGACTACTCAGAAGTTGCATCGGAGGAACTGAGTATATGCACTAAAGAGAGCAAGATGAAAAAGGAAAAAGACACTTCTACTACTTTGGAATTCAGAGAATCTTCACAAAGTTTACCTGTTAATGATTTACCTCAAAAGGACGAGGCTTGCCAAGTTGAGGAAGAATCTCTTAAAATTATCCCTTAGGCTGATGGACATTCAAAAGAGGCTGTGGTTGAGCCTTTGGAGGAATAGGTGAAGATCGTGATGGAAAATCAGGAAGAGATGGAAGATGAAAGCGAATTTGACTTAGGGTTAGGTGAAAACTACAATATGTTCGGCTATGGGCAAAACATGGAGCAGGATGAATAATAGGAACGGGAAGCATGTTACAAGAGAAACCAAATGCTGGAGGAAGACCCTGATTTTTTCCATAAGTTGCAAAAGGAGCAAAAACTGACATCTGATGGAACATAGGAAGATGAGGAAGAGGTTGCCGAGGCTGGTGAGAAAACGATTAACTTGTTTGAGGGTTCTTTACCAAGTTCTATTGGTTATACTGAGAGGGACATATACGTGAGACAGAACAAATTGGAGATTTTGGAGGTGGCGGACTTTGATTTTAACTTTGGGCTGCCGATGTTTGGAGGTGAGATGAAAGAGATTTCTGATATTGATAAGAGTAGGTATTCGGAGAGTAGCAATGAGTTATGGGACTGGTGATCATCCTTCGATAAATATATCTTAACCTTTGATATGTTAATAAAATGAGCTTATAACTATTATAATGAGTCTGTTAGATCAACTCGCTAGTTATCGATGCACTGCTGATGAGTTTTCTTCTCAATTGCTGTTCCTTGAGGAGCAGTCCACTTCTTCTTTTTAATAACTCGGATTGAAGTCGAAATTTGCTGAGTTGCATTTAGAAGATATGGGAGAGATTTGTTCAGGAGAGTGGAAAAAAGCCGAGAAAAGGGAGGGAGAGTAAAAGCGGGTAGTATGCGAGTGGAAAGACAAGATCGAAGGGATCGGATATCAATAAATATATGCCAAAATGAGTAGATTTGTTGATTTGTTTGAGGCGAAAATCAGGAAATTAAAGTATGAATTTATTATTTGTTTGTAGAGGACGTCTAATAATGTTCAAAAACAATTGCAAACTGCCCAAGTATGCTTATCTTAGAAATGCAATGGAAATAATATATAATCTGCAACATAATGCATCTAGGAAATAGCCAATTCGGCGGCATCGATTCAGATTAGAAAAGCATTTAAGAAAAAAGTTTCATTTGAAACACGACTTATTTTTGCAAAAAGAATATTTGATTTTCTGTGTGATCTGTAGAAAAATCGGGATGGCTTCATTAAAAAATATACTTTTGAAGCATTAGAGAAATTTATGTCAAAAACATTTGAGCCGAAAGTGATCATAAAGTTAGCTCAGTCAGTTAATTTAACAAAAAAATTAAAAGCAACCAAAATCAAGACATTTTTAAATTAGTAACCTTACTAAAGATAGCTGGTCGGAAGTGAGTCGAGCATCCGCCTAAATAATCCGAGTTATCCTCAGTATCGATAAGAATAAAGCTTCGACTATTGTAATTTATAAATTATATTAGACGATAATGTAGCTCTTTTCTTGCCAAATGACACTCATTTTTTTTAGAGCGTTGGCATCGACTTTCAAGGTTCAAATGCAAGCAGCAAGATTTGTATGAGTGTTTTGTCTTTGAAAAAAGGAGAGGATTCTCCCAGAAGCTCGATTATCAAGAAACTTTCTGAGTTTTAATTACATACACGTAATCAAGGGTCAGTCAAGAGAAATCATTCAATTTTTACAACAGTTTCGGGTTTTATTACTTAAAATGGTACTGAATATGAGGGAAAAGCTAATGACTTTATAATATAGTAGAAGTTAAATTCTGAAATAAACAGAGTATATTAACATCAGTAAAAATAGTAAAAAAATCAAAAAATAATTTAAACTAAAAATCAAAAAAGTAGCAGTTTGGAAAGAGATTTCTCGAAAGAGAGCGTTGGTTTTCTTCAAAATTCTCAAAATCAGAGCAATATTGTAAATACAATAACCAATAAAAGATTTGATTGCTAACGAAATAACCTTACACAATTTGGGAATAAAATAGAAGAGGAGTTTGAGTAAAAGGTCAGCAACTATGTGGAGTTTAGAAAATCGATTGAAAAAAGAAGGGAATCAACTTTGAAGTAAATTGAGAGGAGCAAATCAATGATTAAAAAGTTGATGTCTGAATTCAAAAAAACTAAGGAGAGCCAAGAAAAGACGAAGATTTTGTTGAAGCAAAAGAATTCCAAGCGTTCTGTCGATTCTAGGAACTCTTCGAAAAGTGTTACCAAAAACATGTCAGTCAATAAAATTAAGACAAATGTAAATAGTCGATAGGGAAGCGTGTAAAAGAGAAATTAGCATTTTTAGGTCAAAAGCATTGAGAAAGGAAGAGGGGAAGAGGAATAGCGAAATTCTTTTAAGGCGATGTAGGTTTACTACAACTATATGAAGGAAAAAAAGAAAATGAATGGAGGTTTAAATACATCAGGTACGAAGAAGTCATAGAATGATAGTAGCCGAGGGCGGGAAAAGTGCAGTTAGCATGGACATTTAAAGAAGCCATAGCTGCCAAAAAAATCAGTGCATAACTATAAGAATTTGTTGAGTATAAGCAATTTCGGGGAAACGAAAAGGCAGCGAATTTAGTTGAGGGTCGACTTGAGTAAAAAAGGGGGGGAAAAAGACAAAATAAAAGAAAAAGATGGGAAAAAAAGGAATGGGAAGTGATATATATTTTTCTATAGTTGTTGAGTATGTAGAGGTAGGCCTTCGACCAGAAAGTTGGGTAAAGTTAAAATCGAAATAAAAGCAGCTGGTTTTCAGTTAAATTATAATAGGCCGATAATTCTTGCTAGTGTTTTTCATTGTTTGCCGAGTTACCGTTGTTAAAATTTTGAATTTTACCGATAATTCTCTTTGTTGTGCCTGATAGGGTGGGCTGAAGAGGCCGGTTGGCAGCTAGTTTCGAAGTGATCGCCAAAAATTATATCTATTATTTATGCTACTGGACGTAAAGTGTGAGGGAAGGCTGTGCGAATTTGTGGACGAGGATGGCTCATAGCTTTTTAGAGGTGGTAGGAGGATCAGGCGGAGCGGGAGAGAGTGAAGTAGAGGTTCTGGAGAAGATCCGCTGAATTAAAGCCGCATTTCGCATGCATTTTGATAATTTTATTTTTTATGAGCAAGATACAAGGACTTTTAGTGTTTTTGGCGTTGGTGGGACTCGTGTGTTCTCAAACCGTGGACTTGAACCTTATTTTCAGCACAGCTACTCAGGCCACGCTTGGCCCCGAGTACAAAGATCCGGCCTTCCTCACGCTGATCAACAACTACTTCGGCTGCAAGACTTGGGACAAGGGCTTCTGCACTGCCTGCTCTCCAAGTTACGTATTCAACAAGGCCGGTATTTGCTGCCTGATTGACTAGTATTGTCAAAAGTTTAACACAGCTATGGGCGTGTGTGAACAGTGCTACACGGGTTACTACGTCAGTTCTAACGGTTCCTGTCTTCAGTCGGACGTGACAACTCCCGCCTTCGTGGGATGCGCGCAATGGGCCCCAAATAACGTCTGCACAAAATGTTCAGTAAAGTACTACTTTGGAGCCAATAATACTTGCATTCAGGTGAACGATTACTGCCGACTCTGGGACACAACTACTGGAGCCTGTACTGACTGCTACCTCGGCTACGTAGTGGCCAACAACACCTGCGTGCTCAACCCTGCCGGCCAGCCTCTTGCGCCTAACGTTGCCGCCAACCCGCTCTGCCACCAGTGGAACGGAACTGTCTGTCTGTCCTGTGCAACTCGATCATATTTTGATGCGAAACAGATCTGCCAGCCAGTGAGTGACTACTGCTGGACCTTTGATCCCCTCAACGGAGTCTGTCTGACCTGCTTCAAGGGCTACGATCTCGTGAACAACACCTGTGTCTACTCTCCCTCCAACACTGCCGCAGTTACCGACCCCGGATGTGGAATCTGGAACGGTTCGGTCTGTTTGGCCTGTTCTCACTGGTTCGTTTTCAACGCTAAGGGAGTCTGCATTCCAGTTGCTGGCCAATGCCGAACCTACGATAACGCTACTGGAAACTGTTTGACCTGTTACAAGGGCTATGATTTGGTGAGTGGAGTGTGCAACTACTCTGCCTCCAACAATGCGCCTGTCTCCGACCCTGGCTGCGGAGCATGGAACGGCAGTGTCTGTGTGTCCTGTTCCAAGAACTGGGTGTTCAACAAGAACGGAGTTTGCGTCACTGTTTCCGACCAGTGCCGAACATGGGACACTGTTGGAGTCTGTACTGGGTGCTACTTGGGGTATGTTTTGGCCAACGGTACCTGCAGTTTCGCAGTGAACGCAGCTGTGCCCGACCTTGGTTGCAAGATCTGGAACTTTACTTTGGGAAGTTGTGCTACTTGCTCCAATTGGTGGTTTTACAACACCACCAGCCACCTCTGCCAGCAGGTCTCCACCCTCTGCGCCACCTTCGACCCCGCCACTGGATGGTGTCTCACCTGCTACTCCGGCTACGCCCTCGACAGTGGAGTCTGTGTTGTTGTGCCTCTTTCGGCTCCTCATGGTCCC